>Ga0193699_10000034_pt1 | contig 100249 bp, 119 predicted proteins | sample L3c2metaG_FD_160095 | JGI IMG/M metagenome (GOLD analysis project Ga0193699, IMG submission 160095) | Soil microbial communities from a riparian zone of the East river system, Colorado, United States - L3c2 | ecosystem: Environmental > Terrestrial > Soil > Riparian zone | place: USA: East...
ACCTTGCGCGACGGGTCTGGAGGCTTTTGGTTGATTCTGAAATTGATAGATCCATGAACACCCCCGACTCTCAGAGAGGCACGCCGGCGCCGCAAATCGCGGTGGCGGCTTGACATAGGAGCAACCGGTGAGCACCGACCGCCCAGTCCTTCTGGTCATCCAACATGTGTCCTGGGAGGCACCGCACCGGATTCTGGATGCCTGCGACGGGCTGGAGGTGAGGACGGTCGAACCGCTGGCCGGTGACCCGCTGCCGAGTCACGCCGAGGTCTCGGGAGCCCTCGTCATGGGCGGCCCGATGAACGTCGACGAAGTGGAGCGCTATCCGGGGCTGGTGACAGAGCGCGATTGGCTGGCAGAGGCGGTGCGGCTGGAGATGCCGGTGCTCGGCGTCTGCCTCGGTGCCCAGCTTCTGGCACGGGCGCTTGGGGTCGAGGTGAGGCCGGGGGAGGGAGCCGAGATCGGCTTCGCGCCTGTGGAGATCCACGATGCCGCCGACCCGATCCTCGGCGCGCTGGCACCGCGGACGATGGTCCTGCACTGGCACGGCGATGTGTTCGACCTGCCGGACGGCGCCGTGCGCCTGGCCTCCTCGGCGAAGACGGAGCTACAGGCGTTCCGCCACGGCAATGCCTGGGGCGTCCTCTTCCACCCGGAGGCCGACGCAAGCCTGGTGGACACTTGGCTGGCCGAGCCCGAGATGGCCGAGGAGGCTCGAGCGGCGCTCGGGCCAAGGGCGCCAGCCGAGCTGCGCCGGCAGGCCAGCGAGGCCCAGGGACCGCTTACCGACCGCTCGACACCGGGCTTTCGGGCCTTCGCCAGCCTGGTCATTGGCAACCGCTAAAGGCGACCAGAGGGAATCGAACCCTCATTGTCGCGACCACAACGCGAAGTTCTACCGTTGAACTATGGCCGCCATGTTGCGCGCCGCAGCATAGCGGTGACTTGGCTGCAGCAGCTCGACGTCTCGCACGATCCGGCGCGAGCATTTCAGCGGTGGTCGTTCGATCGAGGTGCCGGTGACGGTCGGCTTCGGCAATCGCGACAGGTTCTTCGGCGAGCGCAACGCGCGCTTCCGCGACGGCGACTGGTATCGGCGAAGACGGCTCCGTCGGTACCTCGGCGCGTAGGTCGCGTCCAGCACCACACCTGCGCAGCCAAGGCGACTCTCATCGAGCGGCAATGGCCACTCATGTGCCCGCGATCCTGGGTCAGCGGACGAGCTTCTCAAGCCGCTCAAGCGCCTGTTCGAGTAAGTCGGGTGAGGTCGCGAAGTTGAGCCGAGCAAAGCCGGCGCCCCCGGGGCCGAAGTCGAGCCCGGGACTGAGGGCGAGCCGGCTGCCCCTGAGGATCGCTGCGGAGGGATTGTCGCCGAGTTTCAGGTCTCTCAGATCGAGCCAGGCCAGGTAGCCGGCGTCCGGCTGCACATAACGGATCGCGGGTAGACGCTCGGCCAGGTGTTCGCCGAGTAGGCGACGGTTGTGGCCGAGCACCTTGATCACGTCGTCCAGCCAGGCTTCGCCTTCGCGAAAGGCTGCGGCCGAAGCGATAGCGCCCAGATGGCCGCAATCCGTGACTCTCGCGGGCAGTCGACGGACCACCTGGCTCGCCTGCTCTGAGTCGGTAATGATCTGGGAGCACTTGAGCCCTGCGATGTTGAACGTCTTCGAGGCCGAACAGAAGACGATACTTCGATCTGCTGCCTCGCTGCAGACAGTGAGGAAGGGGATATGGTCAGCCTGGGGTAGCGTCAGGGGCCCATGGATCTCGTCGGCGAGGACCCAGGTGCCGTGGCGTTCGGCGGACGCGGCTACCGCTTCAAGTTCCTCCGCATCCGGCACGCTACCGGTTGGATTGTGGGGGCTGCAGAGGATTAGTGCCGCCGCTCCTTCGGCGAAGCAGCGATCAATCGCTTCGGGGTCTAGCCGGTTGTCAATCAATGGCACGTCGGTCACCTCACATCCCAGTTCACGAACCAGCGTGTGGAAAGGGTGATATGCCGGCGTGGTGATGATGACGGTGTCTCCCGGCTTCACAACCAGGTTCAGCGTCGCCGAGACGGCACTGAATATGCCGATGGCGGGGAACACCCACTCTGGATTCACTTCCCAACCCATACGTCGCTTGGCGAAGCCAGCGAAAGCGTCCGCCAAGCCCAACGCCCGCGGATAGGAGTATCCACAGTCGTCGAGTTCGATGGCATCCACCAAAGCGCGCTTGATTGGCCCGGCGAGGGGGAAGTCCATCTCGGCAACCCAAGCAGGCAGGACATCGTCTGGGTAATGCGTCCACTTGTAGCTCTGACGCTGACGCAGTCGCTTGATTGAAATCTCAGTGAATCTGGGGTCGATTGTCTCCGCCATCTCTGGACTTCTATGGGCCCCATGGCATATGCGACGAAAAGCGAACCGCACTGTTTATCCGTAGCAGCAGTAAGGAGTAAGCGGGCTAGGTCAAACGTCTTTAGGATGTCGACCCGTGGTCGGCGGTTCAGATAACTAGGAATTATCGGTGCCTGACTCACGGCTCGCCGAAATGCTCGGCCAAGATGCTGTCGCGGCGCGCCTCCTCGCGGATCTCGAGGACGAGGAATGTCATCTGGTCAGGCTCTCTGGCGGCGCGGGATCGGGTAAGTCGTACGTAGCCCGCCAGGTAGCCGAATCCTGGCGAATGAACGGCGGCAGCTGTGTCGTCGCGATCGGCGATGACGAGCATTCCTGGAAAGAACTCTTTCCCCTGCTGTCCGGCTTGGCGCAAATTCCGCCCGACTGGGCCGGCTTGGCGAAGACCGGGGGTCGCTCCGCAATCCAGATCGGCGAGACGGTGGTGGGCAGCCCCGGCGTCGGTACCTCGATCTTCGACCTGCTCACTGCGGGCTTCCGACAGCAGACCGAGCGTGCGCTTAAGCCCTACTCGGACCTAGCGCGAGATGTCATCCTCGATTTGAAGCGACTGGCTCGCCGGCGCCCACTCTTGCTCGTCTGCGACAACGCACACTGGTGGGACGCCGATTCTCTGCGACTTCTAGCCGACGTGATCTCGGGTCCAATCCGGGACGCAGTCTCTCAGCTGCAGTCGGTTGTCGTGTTGCTGGTGGACACGGCCGGCGAGCAACAAGTAATGGCGCCGGGGGCATTCGAGGCGCTCACCTCGCGGTGCGCCGGTCGGACGCAGCAGATGTTGCGTTGCGATCGCGAGCAGTTCCCCGCGGTCCTTGAGGCCTATGGGGTCTCCGGGCCGCTTCCCTCACGTGTTGTAGATGAGCTCTTCGCCGCAACCAATGGACACTTGAAGCTGGCTGAACAGATCGGTCGGTACGAGAATCCCGGCAGCCTCGGTGAGCTCGCCTCCCCCGACCGGGGATACGTAACTGGGCTGGTGACGGCCCGTTTTGACTCGCTCGGAGCGTCGAGTCCAGAGGTGGTTAACCTGCTTGCTGGCGTCGCAGTACTGGGTCTCTCCTGTTCTGAGCAGGATCTTCTGTGCGTCGCAAACCGCCGCCGGGCGGAGCTACGCACGCTGGTTGAGCAGGCAGAGAAGATCGGCTTCGTCGAACGCAGCGCCGAGGAGATCGCCTTTAGCCACGACGTAATCAGGTCGGCGATCCTGAGGGAGCAGTCCACTGCGCGGCTGGAAGGCCTTTACCTGAAACTGTCGGAATGCCTCGCGATCCTTCGCCCGGGCAACTACGAGGACCGGGCCCAAGCGCTGCTGCAGGCGGAAGAAGTGGGACCCGCCCGTGAGATGATCGCCCTTGCGGGGGTCGCGCAACTGAGGCGAGGAGTTCCGGCCACAAAGGTGATCCGGCGGGCTGAGCTTCGATTCCCGGACGATGCCGAACTAAAAGACTTCCTCCAAGTCATAGCGGATGGATACACGGCCGTGGCCAAAGGCGATTTCGAAGCCGTCTCGGGTCTGCGGGCACAGACGGCGGAGGAGACGCCCGCGATGGCGGCGGAGAGGAACTACCTTGCTGCGATTTGCCTTCTTGGGCTGCAAACTGACACAGGCAGGTCGGAGGCGCGGACGATATTAACCTCATGGGCGGCAGCGGTAGAAGACGAGGTCGAGCTGGAGCTACGGTTCTTGGTCCTGCTGCAACAAGCGCAGGTGCTGTCGGACATGTTCGAGAAGGCTCGAGAGACGGAAATCCGGATCGAGCAGAGGCTCTCCAAGCGCGCTCAGTACGACGTCGAGTCCCGCGTGCTGATCCAGATCCAACACCGGCGTTCGGGTGGTGTCATGGCACCGGAGTTCGCTGAGGATCGAATCGGTCGAGCCGTTTCATTCTTTACAGCCGGAACCGGAGAACGCCGCAGAGACCAGCTAGAGCTCTTCCGCTCGCTGACCAACCTAACGGCGATCGAGATCCGCCTCGACAGTAACCAGAAGGCCTACGCCCACGCGCTCGAAGCGGAACGGATTGCAGTCGAGTCGCTCGACGTAGGGCACAGGCTGGACGTGCTCGCCAGCAATCTCGTCCTCGCGGGATACCGCTCGGGCGCAATCGATCTCAACAAGGCGATCGAGAATCAACACCTGATCGTCCACAGTCCGGAGGGGTCCGGCGACAACTTCATCCAGCGCTGCAACCTGACCGCATATTTGCTGCTCGCGGCACGCGACGAGAAGGCGAGCGCGGAATTGAAGGAGCTTCAGCAGGAAGTGCGAGAGATCGGAATCGACGAGTCGTACCTCGTCTACTACTCGGGTGCGCTGGCGGTTGCCGCGGCCGTCGCCGGGGGAGACCTTGAGGAGGCGATGCGCAGACACCAAGAGATGGAGAGTTTCGTCTGCTCACGCAACTGGCCGACCGCCAGCTATCTCCAGCGTCGACAGCGTCTTCTCGGGGCGGTTCTGCCGACGCTCGATCCCGAACTTCCTCGGACGCAACTCGACCGGGTCCTCGTCGATTCGATGCCCCTCCAGGTCGGCCGCGCCTGGGCCTACTACGGCCGGCTGATTCCCTGCTGCGAGCTCTCGTTCTGGACCGATTCGTGAGCTAGGCCATAGTCGAGAAGGCAAATTCCTACCCAGAGAGCGAGCATCTCCTTGAGTGAAAAGCCGAGCCGCTCCATCGCGACCGCCCAACAAGTTTGAGCAAGCGGGGGCGGCTCACCGTTGGTATCGAAGATCCAAGCCCTGCCGTCAGCGTCGACCCGAAAGTCGATCCTTCCTACCCCTTTCATGCCGAGCGCGTCGAATGCGGATACCGCCGCGCTCCGCATCGCTTCGATTTCGACACCGCTCGCCGAGTAAACCATGTGTGAGAGATCGTGCGCGACATGCTCGTCGCGGAAGGTCTTCGGCCGTCGTCCGTACCCATCACCGTTCGCTCTCCGCTGCGCAATCGGGGGGAGCGCATACGTGGTTCCGATTCGGGCCACTGGAACTCCTACCTCTTCCCCTGAGACGAATGCCTGGACAACGGCCGGCTGTCCGAACTTGCGAACCTTCCCGACCACGAAGGCATCAAACTGACCGTCGACCGTCGCGACACTGTCCCAGTCGACTCCGATACCCATCGACTCGTACGTCGGCTTCACAATCACGCGCGAGCCCCTCGGGGGCGCCACTCCGCCGGTCCATCCGTTCTGATCGAATTGCCACGTCTCGGGCATCCGAATGCCGCTCTCGCGCAAAATCGCGTAGGCGTGGAACTTGTGGCGGACTAGCGAGCTGGCATGGGCACCGCAATTCAGGATGGGCAGCCCGAGCAGGTTGCATAAGGCCGGGAGGAGTGCCCGGCGGCCAGAGCCGCTGCCGCCCTCGGCAGTCGAGTAGACGATTCGCTGGCGCGTGTCAGTCAAATCGCCTGCGCCGATGGCTCCTTCGAGGAACTCCATCTCGCTGAAGAAGGGCTCGACCGTCAGTCCGAGACCCTGGAAAGACCGAACCATTGAGTCGGCCTCTCGACGCGTGTAGTGCTGGGCCGAGTTCATGACACCTCCAGGCCCGAGGTCGTGGAGATGCCCTTCTGACCGAAGGTTGGTCACGAAAAGGAGTCGCAGGTCATCGGCCGCCTCCATCGTGCCCGCGACCACACCGCGAATGGCGTCACCAAGCGCGTTATAGTCTGCTGCGCCTTCTCCCATAGCGGATAATTCCTAGTTATCGCGCGTACATGAACCTCCCGAGGACGTCAGCGTCTGAGACAACGCGTCTCAGCGCTCTGTCGGAGACGTGGGTGTAGATCTCTGTGGTGCTGAGGCTGGCGTGGCCTAGGAGGCGTTGGATGTAGCGGATGTCGACGCCTGCCTCGATCAGCTGTGTCGCGGCTGTGTGGCGCAGCATGTGTGGTGTCACCCGTCTGTCAAGGCCGGCCGCGGAGGCGGCTTTGGCCAGTCTGGATCGCATCGCGGGTGGCGTGAGTGGGTCGTAGTGGAGGTTGAAGAGGAGGCGAGTGTGTGTGGGGTCGATGGTGGAGCGCGCATCGATGTAGGCGCCTGTGAAGCCAGTTATCCAGTCGTTGGTCAGGAAGACCTGCCGTTCGCGACGACCCTTGCCGACTAGTCGCATGGTCCGCCCGGGAAGGTCGATGTCTTGGCACCTGATGCTCACGACCTCGTTGACGCGCACGCCGGTCGCCACCATCAGCGCCACGGCGAGGAGGGTCGTTGACTCATGGGGTCGTTCTCGCACGAGGTCGGGATCTCCCGCGTTTTCGACGTCCACTCCGGCGGTGATCTTCAAGAACCCGATGAGCCGGTTGAGTTCATGCGCGGGCAGGACGCGGGGCAACTTGCGGGACCGGCCGAGGGCCACGCTCGTGCCGCTCCATGGGTCGGCCTCGACGAGATCCTGCGACAGCATCCAGCGGCAGAAGCCCCGCAGGGCCGAAGCACGGCGCCTCAGCGACGCGGGGGAGAGGCCGGCATCTTTTTGTCTCTCCAGGAAGGAGACAAGGTCGTCTCGATCGATTCCGCCGACGTCGATGCGCGGGCCGAGGTAGCGCTCGAAGCTGGAGAGATCTCCGTCATAGGCGCGGATCGTGTGGGGCGACAGATCCCTGGTTACAAGCAGCCAGCGGACGTACCGCGTGCGGGCTTTGCTGATTTGCAATCGAATCCTCTCGTCCCGGCGTTCTGGGAACCAGGCCGTTTACGGGATCGGCCAGGACGACACCTCGCACGATCCGCGGGACAACTCCTGCAGGGCCATGTTCGTTTAGGGCTCCTCGTGGGCCGGGTAGGCGACGCCGAACAGACGAACGAGACGGGAGATGGAAATCCATGGCGGATCTGAACGAGCGCGACGCGAAGTTGGTCCAGTACCTGAGCGAGGCCTTCGGCAAGGAGAAGGAACTGGAGACCTCACTCGAGGCACACATCGCGATGACCACGAAGGCGCCGTACAAGAAACGGCTCCAGCAGCATTTGCGTGAGACGAAGGCGCACGCAAAAGGGCTCGAGCGCCGGATCAAGAAGCTCGGCGGCGGCGGACAGACGACGCAGACGGCGGTCGGCAAGGTGATGGCGGCGGCGAAGGGGCCGCTGCACATGATCCGCGGCAGCGGTGAGCAGGAGAAGATGCTGAAGAACGCCAAGACCGAGTACTTCAACGAGCACGAGGAGATCGCCACCTACCTGGCAATCGAGACGCTCGCCGAAAAAGTCGGCGACCGCGAGACGGCGAAACTGGCGAAAGGGATCCGCCGCGAGGAGGAACGGATGGCGAAATTTCTCGCCGGACAGATCAAGTCGCTGACCGGCGCCGTCGTTTCCGAAGAGGTGCCCAGCGCTCAGCGCAAAGCCCCTTCGCGCTCGCGCAAACCGTCGGCTGCGAAGCGGCCCGCCAAAGCCAGGCGGGCTCGAAAACCAGCCCGCGCTTCCTAGTCGTCAGCCGCGAGGGCCGCGCCCGCGAGCCGATGGAGATCATCGACCGCGGAGCGTTGCTCTGCAGCTCGTGTGGCCAGCTGCGCGAAGTCGATCCCCAGCCCCTCGGCATCCTCGAGCGCGGCCAGGGTCTTCCAAAGAGCCATCTTGCCCGTGATTCCGATCATCAGGCCCTCCAGCTCGAGCAGCCGACTCAACGGGGAGTAGCCACGTAGGCGCCCGTTTAACTTCAGGCGGCCCAGCTTCTCCGCCACCCAGGCGCCGGCCGGCTTGATGCGGCTCCGAGAAAGGCCGAGCCGATCGATGGCCTGTTCGAGGACAGCGCGGTCCTGCTCGATTTCTCTGCAGATCCGGCCCAGGGGCTCCCCGAAGGCACTGTCCCCTCGGTTGCTGGCGTGTACCCGTCGCGCCAACTCGACGCCAACGGTTGCGCCGGCCAAGTGGTCGTTCAGGTAGATGGCGAGATAGCGCACGATCGAGGCTTGACTACCCGCCTTGGCGGGTAAGAGACACCTGACCTGACGACCCTCGAGGAGAAGCTCGCCGAGGTGACCGGCCTCGCCGGAGCTGCACAAGAGACGACTAAGAAAGTCGAGTCGATGCTCGACGGCAGCTCCCTTACCGAGACGTTGCACCAGATGCGCGAGGAGGCCGAAGAGACCGAAAGCCGCTGCGTAGAGTTGGCCGGCAGGCGCGAGGGCAAGAAGACCGCGATCCTCGAAAAGGCCCAGGAAACGAAAAGCGAGGCCACCGAGATGATGCGGACCTACCTCGGTGAGGACTCCGATGAGCTCGACGGCTTCGAGTTCCTGATCATGGCCGAGGCGGGCGAGGTCGGACACTGGGCGATCCTCGGCAAGCTGAACGAAACCGCGGGTGAGGACGGCGTCCAGGATCTGGTCGACTGGGCGCTGCCGATCCAGGAGCGCCACCTCGCCACCGTGCGCGATGGCTCGCTCGAGTTGGCGGCCGACGAGGATCCAGCCTCCTGAAAATGCCGGCTTGGATCATGCGACGTGCTGTGCCCGCGACCTGGAGGCGGATTCCCTGGAGGATGGTGTGGACGGTCGTGCTCTGGCTCGGCGCCAAGGGTCGCGATCGAGTCCAGGCCAACCTGACTCAGAAAGAGCAACATGAGTTCTGGCGATTGGTCAAGAAGTCGAAAGGACGCCCGAACGCCCTGTCGCAGCGAGATCGAACTCGACTGAAGAACATCGCCGGGAAGGCGATTCGCGGCTCTTAGGCCTGCGGCGGCCTCTGTGAGGACACCTGGAGCCGAGTAGCGTCGCTCATGCCTGGGCGCCCTCGAGGACGGCGACCTCGGGAGCCTCGGCGGAGCGCGAACCGCCGAGCGCTTTCGGCACCAGCAGGCCGGTGAAGAAGCAGAGAACTAGGAAGCCGGTTGCCATCAGGAAGGTCTCGGTGAAGCCGGTCACGGTGGGCAGGCCGTTGGCGGTGTGTTCGGCGATGAAGGTTGCCGAGAGCTGGCCGCCGAGCGCGCCGCCCAGGGTCCGCATCACGGTGTTGACGCCGCTTGCCACTCCGGTCTGGTGGCTGGGGACCGCTTGGACGATGAGGTTGCCCAGCGCGGCGAAGGCCAGGCCGATGCCGACCCCGAGCAGCGAGGCGGCGACCAGGAACTCCCAGGGCTCGCTGTGGGCCAGCGCCAGCATCAGGAAGGAGGCGATGGAGAAGATCGTGCCGCCGAGCAGCGCCGCGCGCGAGCCGAAGCGGGCGGAGATCGCGCCGGCCTTGATCCCGAGGATCGTCATCCCGATCGTCGCAGGCAGCAGGTAGAGGCCCGAGACGACGACCGACGCGCCGAAGCCAAAGCCGGTGCTGGTCGGCAGCTGGGCGAACTGGGGGAAGACGATGAAGGAGGCGTAGAGCCCGGCGCCGAGCAGGAAGGCGGCCGCGTTGGTCGTCCAGACCCCACGCACGCACATCATCGCCATGTCGACCAGCGGGCTGTCGCTGCGCACCTCGACCGCGATCCAGGCAGCGACGAAGGCGAAGCCGACAAGGACCAGGCCGACCGTCTTCGTCGACACCCATCCCCAGTCGGTGGTCTGGCTGATCGCCAGCAACACGGCTGAGATGCCGACCGTCATCAGTGCCGCGGCCGCCCAGTTGACTCGGCCAGGTACGCGCACCGGCGATTCCGGCACCAGGCGCCAGGTGAGGATCGCGGCGGCGACGATCGCCACCAGCGGGATCCAGAAGAGCCAGTGGTAGTCGAGGTGCTCGACGATCACGCCCGAGAGCACGATTCCCGCGCCGCCGCCGACGCCGAGGATCGCCGAGAGCAGGCCGATCCCTCCCGCCACCTTCTCGCGCGGGAACTCGTCGCGGACGATGCCGAAGGCGAGCGGGAAGATGCCGCCCGCGACCCCCTGGACGATCCGCGCCGCGATCAGCACCGTCAGCGAGCTGGCCACGGCGGCGAGCAAGGTGCCGAAGGTGAGGATGGCGAGGGTCCAGAGGAGCAGCTTCTCCTTGCCGTACATGTCGCCGAGGCGGCCGATGATCGCCGTGCCGACCGAGGCCGCCAGCAGGTAGCCGGTGAGAAGCCAGGTGATGCCGGTCTCGGTGGTGTGGAGCTCCTGCTCCATCGTCGGCAGCGCCGGGACCACCAGCGAGCTCAGCATCGCGTAGGACAGCCCGCCGAGCGCGAGCACGGCGAGGGTGACATTGGGGTGGGTGCGGTCTGCGGTCTCTGAGGCCATCGGGAGCGGCTGGGACGAGGCCGGCTTCGGCCCCGGGCGAGGAGGCTGAGTACGGTAGCGGAATGACCATTCCGGCCACCAAGGAAACCTGCTGGTCCGAGCTCGACGCCGATGGCAAACGCGCCACGCTGCTGCGCGCCGCGGGCGAGGTCTTCGCCCGCTCCGGCCTCGAGGCGCCGATGCCCGAGGTCGCGGCTGCCGCCGGGGCGGGGATCGGCAGCGTCTACCGCCAGTTCTCCTCCAAGCGCGAGCTGCTCGCCGCCTTGGTGATCGAGCGCCTGGAGTCGGTCAGGGAGGATGCCGAGGCTGCGGTCGCGAGCCCGGTGGGCCCGTGGGCGGCGCTCGTCGCCCTGCTCTGGGACTACGCCGAGCGCCAGGCCGGCGACGACGTGGTCGGCGAGGCGATCGCCTGCGTCTCGACCGATCCCGAGGTGGACCGGGCCTACGCGGCTACCACCGCCGCTCTGGAGCGCCTGCTGGAGGCCGGCCGCGCGGAGGGACGGCTGAGGCCCGACGCGACCACCGAGGACCTGCGCCTCCTCTTCGCGGCAACGCGCGCGGCGGGCCAGCTCGGGTCCGGCGCCTGGCGGCGGATGCTCGAGCTCGGCATCGATGCGCTCGACACGCAGGCACGCTGATCGCCACGTCCTTCAGCGGAGCTCGTCGAGCGAGGCGACCTCGAGGTCGAACGGTTCGTCGGCGGAGCGCCGGCGCCGGTACGGGGAGACGGTCACACGATGGGTCTCACCACACACGCAGGGAACCTCGATCGGCCGCGTGTCGGAGGCTGGGTCGGTGGCGACTTTGAGCCGCCGGAGCTTGCCAGTGGGCTTGCAGCCGAACGAAATCACCCAGCCGTAGTCGCGGGGTTCCGTACGTTTCTTCGAGCGGCGGGGTTGGTGCATCTCGGATCGTGGGAAGGCTAAGCGAAGACCCGGTCGGGTCGGCCGGCGGCCGTGACAGACGATCCGACCTCGGCTTCCCGTTTCAGTTTCCTCCACTCCGCGCCGGGTAGCCGGATGCAATGAAGGTGATCGTGACCGGGGCGACGGGCAACGTTGGAACTAGCGTGATCCAGGCCCTGGGCGATTCGCCCTTGGTCGATGAGACGGTGGGGCTGGCCCGCCGCCGTCCGACCTGGGACCCGCCGAAGACGAGCTGGGTCGAGGCCGATGTGCTGGCTCCCGGGCTCGCCAAGGTTTTCGAGGGGGCCGACGCGGTCATCCACCTCGCTTGGGCGATTCAGCCCTCCCGCGACGAGAAGACCCTTACCCGAATCAACGTCGAGGGCAGCAGGGAGGTGTTCGCTGCTGTGGCCGCTGCCGGCGTGCCGAAGCTGGTCTACGCGTCCTCTGTGGGCGCTTACTCGCCGGGCCCCAAGGACCGCGAGGTCGACGAGAGCTGGCCTGTCGGCGGGGTGCCCACCTCCTTCTACTCGCGGCACAAGGTCGTGGTCGAGCGGATGCTCGACCGCTTCGAGCGCGACAATCCGGCGACCAAGGTCGTTCGCCTGCGCCCGGCGCTGATCTTCAAGGGCGACGCCGCCAGCGAGATCCGGCGCCTCTTCATCGGGCCGTTCCTGCCCGACTTCCTGGTCCGCTCGAGCCTCGTACCGGCACTGCCGAGGCTGCATGGGCTCCGTTTCCAGGCGGTCCACTCGGCCGACGTGGGTCAGGCCTACCTGTGCGCCATCCTCGCTGACGCGACGGGCGCCTTCAACATCGCGGCTGGGCCGCCGCTCGATCCCGAGGAGCTGGCCGGCGCGCTCGATGCTCGCACCTTCCCGATGTCGACCCGGATCGCGCGCAGCCTCACCGACCTCACCTGGCGCCTGCGGCTGCAGCCCACTCCGCCGGGCTGGCTTGACATGGCGCTGAACGTCCCCTTGATGTCCTCGGATCGGGCACGCGAGGAGCTCGGCTGGGAGCCCCGCTTCACCGCCATGGAAGCGCTTGAAGAGCTGGTCCGCGGGCTGCGACATGGGCGCGGCTTCCCGACGCCCCCGTTGCGGAAGTCAGGGGTTTCCGGCCGCGTCGACGAGGTGCGGACCGGGGTCGGTGCCCGCCAGTGGGGGCGCGATCGGGACGAGCAGCTGGTCAAGTACCTCGCCGACGTCCACTCGATCGAGGAGCAGGCACTGGTCCAGATGCGTGCGGCGCCGGCGATCGCGGGGGACGAGCGGCTCGCCGAGATCTTCGAGCGCCATTGCGAGGAGACCGAGCTGCAGGAGCGGCGAGTCCGCGAGCTGCTCGAAGCACACGACGCGGAGCCCTCGACGGTCAAGGATCTGGCCGGCAAGGGTGGCGGCTACGGCATGCTGCTCTTTGCTCGTAGCCAGCCCGAAACGCCCGGCAAGCTGGTCGCACACGCCTTCTCCTACGAGCACATGGAGGTGGCCGCCTATGAGTTGCTGCGACGCCTGGCGGAGCGGATCGGCGACGAGGACACCGCTCGCACGGCTCGTGAGATCGGCGCCGAGGAGCAGCGTATGGCGGACCGGCTGGCCGGGGCCTTTGACGTGGCGGTTGAAGCGTCGCTCAGCGGGGCCGAGGATGACCCGGCCGAGCAGGTGATCGAGCACTTGGCCGACGCCCATGCGATCGAGAGACAAGCGCTGCTGCTGCTCGAAGCGGGGCCCGATCTGGTCCAAGACGAGGAGCTGGCACGGGTCTTCCGCGAGCATCTGAAGGAGACGCGGGTCCACGCGCAGCGCTTGGAGGAGCGGCTGGAGGCCTTGGACGCCAGCCCTTCGCCGCTCAAGGATGCCGTGCTCGGCCTCGGCGGACTCAACCTCGGCGCCTTCTTCGGGGTCCAGCCGGACACGACGACCAAGCTCGCCGGCTTCGCCTTCGCCTTCGAGCATCTCGAGATCGCCGCCTATGAGCTGCTCAAGCGGGTTGCACGGCGAGCCGGCGACGAGGAGACGGTCGAGCTGGCGGAGAAGACCCTGGCCGAGGAGCGCGGCGCGGCGGCGAAGATCGCGGCGACGTGGGATCGGGCGAGCGTGCCGCTCGGAGCGGCGGCATGAGCGTTTTGCGGACGGGATGACGGGCCCTCCTGGCTCGGCGAGCAGTCCTCTGCCCGAGCGCTATCCGCATCGTTTCGGCGCCTCGCCTCCCCTTTCGCTGGGGGTCGAGGAGGAGTTGCTCCTCGTTGACGAGCGGCAACAACTGATCGCGGCGAGCGAGGCGGTGATCGACACGATCTCCGGAGCCCTCGCCGGCCGGGTCTCCTCGGAGATCTTCACCGAACAGATCGAGCTGAAGACGGGAATCTGCCACGGTGCCGGGGAAGCGCTTCGCGATCTGCGCGAGGCGAGGCGGGCGGTGCTCGAAGCCGGGTTTGGGCTGCTTGGATCCGGCCTGCACCCAAGTGCCGGCTCAGGCAAGGTCGACCTCGTCGCCGAGCCGCGCTACGAGGTGGTTCGAAAAGACTTCGGCAACCTTCTGCGAACGCCCCCCTGTGGCCTGCACGTCCACATCGGCATCCCCGATCCGGAGGTCGCGGTGCGGGTCGCCAATGCATTCCGTTGTTACCTGCCTGCATTGCAGGCGCTGAGCGCCAACTCTCCCTTCCAGGACGGGACGGACTCCGGGCATGCCAGCGCCCGTACCTCAGTCGTCCGCAGCTATCCGCGCTTCCAGGTGCCACGCGAGTTTCGCGACTACGAGGACTTCTGCCGCGTGGCCGACCAGCTGATCGCCGCCGCCGGGGTCGACGACTACACCTACATCTGGTGGGATGTTCGCCCCCATCCCCAACTCGGCACGGTCGAGGTGCGTGCCGTCGACGTGCAGACCGACGCCGCGGCCTCCGCCTCGATCGCGGCCCTGATCCAGGCGATTGCCGCGAGGGAGCTCGACCGGCCGAGCATCCCAAATCTCTCCCGCGAGGCCCTCGAGGAGTCCTACTTCCAGGCCGCCAGTCACGGGCTGGAGGCGGAGATCCTGCTCGACGAAGAGACGCCGGAGCCGGCTCGGGTGATCGTCCGCCGGATGCTCGACTCGGTTCGCCCTTACGCTCGCGAGCTGGGGGAAGAGGCGGCGCTGGACGAGATCGAGAGGATCCTGCGCGAGGGCAACGGCGCCGAAGACCAGCGTCGAGTCCATCGCCAGGCCGGGATGGATGGCCTGCTCGACTATCTCGCGGAGCGCACGTGATCAGCGGGCGAAACGGACGCGCCGCACGCGATCAGGGCTTGAGGACGACCTTGATCGCGCCGTCCTCCTTCTTCTGGAACATCTCGTAGGCGTTCGGAGCCTCCGCCAGCGGCAGCTGGTGAGTGGTGAGATCGTCGATGCCGAGCGGGTCGTCGTTGCCTTCGAGCAGCGGCAGAATCTCGTCGGTCCACTGTCGAACGTGGGCCTGGCCCATTCGCAGCTGCAGTCCCTTGTCGAAGATCTGCATCATCGGCAGGGGGTCGAGCTGGCCGCCGTAGACGCCCGAGATCGAGACGGTGCCGCCCCGGCGCACGGTGTCGATGCAATCGAGCAGGGCCGAGAGGCGGTCGACAGCCGCCTTTTCGGTCATCTTCGCCGCCACCGCGTCGGGCAGCGCGCCGGCGATCGTCTGCGCCATCTTCGCCCCCGGCGACCCGTGCGCCTCCATCCCGACCGCGTCGATCGCGCTGTCAGGGCCGCGACCCTCGGTCAGCTCCCTGATCGTCGCGGATATGTCTTCGTGCTCGTCGGCGTCGATCGCCTCGATCCCGTTGCGCCGCGCCATCTCCAGGCGCTCGGGGACGTTGTCGATGCCGAAGACCTTCTCCGCCCCGTGGTGGCGGGCGATCCGGGCGCTCATCTGGCCGATCGGGCCGAGGCCGAAGACGGCAACTGAGCCGCGGTCGGGGATCGCCGCGTAGTCGACCGCCTGCCAGGCGGTGGGGAGGACGTCGGAGAGGAAGAGGTAGCGCTCGTCGGCGCCGTCCTCGGGGACCTTGATCGGGCCGAAGTGGGCCTGCGGTACCCGCAGGAGCTCGGCCTGGCCGCCGGGGACCTGCCCGTAGAGCTTGGTGTAGCCGAACAGCGAGGCGCCCTTTTCCGTGTCGCGGTTCTGCGTCGTCTCGCACTGGGCGAAGTACTTGCGGTTGCACATCCAGCAATCGCCGCAGGAGATGTTGAACGGGATCACCACCCGGTCGCCGACTTTGATGTGCTTGACCTCGGAGCCGACCTCCTCGACGATCCCCATCGGCTCGTGGCCGAGGATGTCGCCCTCGTCGATGAACATCCCCAGCACCTCGTAGAGGTGAAGATCGGAGCCGCAGATCGCGGTCGAGGTAATGCGGACGATCGCGTCGGTCTGGTCCTGGATCGACGGATCGGGAACCTCGTCGACGCGGACGTCACGTTTGCCATGGAAGGTGAGCGCCTTCATCGTCAGTCCTCTTTCGCTGAGCCGGGTTCGGCCATCTGGCGGTGTAGCTCCGCCTTTTTGGAGTCCGGGATCACCTTTCCGGCGACCGTCTGGACTTTGTTCTTGAAGGAACCGCCGACGACCTTTTCCTCGCCGGCCATCAGGGCATCGAAGCCCTGCTGGGCGACTTCCATGGGGTCGTCCTTCTCTTCGGAGCCGACCTTGGTGTCCTCCATATCCGCCCGCTCGAAGAACTCGGTCTCGGTCGGGCCCGGCATCAGCGACGTGATCGTGACGCCGGTGTCCTTCAGCTCGTTGCGAATCGCCAGCGCGAAAGACTGCACGAAGGACTTCGAGGCGTTGTAGACGGCCTGGAAGGCGCCGGGCATGGTCGAGGCGATCGAGGAGGTGAAGAGGATCCGGCCCTCGTCGCGCTCGACCATGTCGGCGAGCACGAGCTTGCAGAGGTGGACGGTCGAGCGCACGTTGAGGTCGATCAACTCGAGCTCGTCATTCAGCTCGGTTTCGGTAGCAAAAGCCCCCCCTGCACCGACCCCGGCATTGAGAGCGAGCACCTCTACCGGGCGACCGGTGTTGGCGATGTGTCGGTAGAGCTCGATCACCCCGGCCTCGGTGGCGATCAGAAGGTCGAATCCATTTTCGCCGCAGACCTTCGCCAGCTCGTATCCAATCCCGCTCGATGCCCCGGTGACGACCCTCCATCATCCCTCCTTAGCTTCGGCTTGCTGTCCAGAGATCCCTAGCTTCCCCAGGAGGCGGAAAGCGAAACGACGTGGCGACTTGGCCGGCGTGACGGCGGCGCTGAAGCTGAGCAAAGAGGGAGCCCGCGTGACCTGCTCATGCGCGGGCTTGGCCTCGGACGGCGCCTAGACTGGCTGCCCGCCGCTGCGAATCGCGACGATCCGCATCTCCGGCCGGATCCGCGACTCACGGCCGCGGATCGTCTGTAGGGCCTGCACCGTGCGTGCGATTGAAGGCGCCGTGCGTTGGGTTAGCGTCATGGTCCTCGGTCTCGCCTCTCTGAACATGGCCAGGGTCTACCCGGCGAGGGGCGGCGGTGAAACATGAATCCGCAGGAGTCTGCCTCGCGCTAACCGACCGACAGGCAGACCGCAGTTGCGTCGTCGGTCAGCTCTCCTCCGCTTGTCGCGAGCACCGCGCGGTGCACTTCCCGCACCGTGTCGGCTGCCGATCCTCGCCGTGAGCGGAGCGCCGCCTCGACGAGTCCCTCCAGGCCCAATCCCGCCTGGCCCTCGCCACATTCGATTACGCCGTCGGAGACCATCAGGAGGCGATCGCCGGCGTAGAGCGTGCTCGAGCGTTCGCTTGGCTTTGGGGTCGCGCGAGCGCCGAGACCGTGGGCCGAGGACATGCGGAGTGGCTCAATCGCGCCGTCCTCGCGCAGAATCACGGGGTCGACATGGGCGCAATTGGCGATTTCGAGCTCGTGCGTGCCCGGATCCCAGCGAGCGACGATGGCCGTCATCTCGGCCCTCGGTCCAGGCATTTCGCGAAGCGTCTGGTGGATGACCATGAGCGCCTCCCCGATCGAGGCGCCGCTGCGCCTGCTCGCTCGCAATGCGCCGAGGGCCACCGCGCTGCTGGCGCCGGAGCGCGTGCTGTCCCCAAGCCCGTCGGCGAGGGTTATCCACACTCCGTCGGGATTCTCCACGACGTCGAACCAATCGCCGGCGACCTCATAAGTGGGGAGAACGTTGCCGGCTACTTCAGCGCCGCTGATGCGGGCGATGCGGGGTGGCAAAAGGCTCTGCTGGATCTCGGCGGCGGCTCTCGGTTGCTTGCTTCGCTGCGCGCCGGCAAACACATCCGTGTAGCGATCGGCAAGGGTCACCGCTGCGGCCGCCTGGCGTGCCAGCTCGGTCAGTGGCCCGCGGGGATGGCCGAAGGCGATCAGGGCGCCGATCGCGCGCCCGCGAAGCCATAGCGCGAACAGCTCAACCCCTCGAAACTCGGCGAGGTCGTGGCGGAGGGTGGCGATGCCGTCCGCATCGAGCTCTGGCCCGATCGCGAAGGGGGCTTCGAGCTTCTCGCCCAGGCGCTTGGACCCTGCCATGTGCAGCAGGTGGCTGCCGTCGATATCGAGGACGTAGAGAGCGACGGGCACCTGGGCGATGCGCTGTGCCTCCGCAACGAGCTGCTCGGGCAGCAAGGCGGGCGGCACTACGTCGAAAACCTGGATTGCATCCAGGGCAAGGGAGCGCCGGCGACCGAGGTGACCGGTGGGGAGCGGTCCCTCCGCGTCCTGCGCAAGCCGGACTGCCCCGTCTTGGGGGCGCGTGTTCAGCTTTGCGATCAGCGCGTCACGATCCGGGAAGCGCCGGTAGAGCGTCGAGCGCGAGACGCCCGCGGCGATGGCGATGTCGGAGAGGGTCGCCGAGGGGGACTGCTCCAGCAGGCGTTTCGCTGCGTCGAGGATGCGCTCGTCGTTGCGCAGCGCATCGGCGCGGCGTAGGTCCGTCTGCTTTACGTCCTGTGCCTGCCTTGCCACCATCGATCCGACCCTTCTCTTTTGTCGAAAGGCGCTGCAGGAGCGTTTGTCCCACCGCGGGCCGACCTTGGCCGGGAAGTGGAACAGCCTGTCATTCATAAGTGTGTCATTTGGATCAAAGTTGACTGAGTTAGGCGCATAAATCCCGTCAAAGTGGGGAAAGACGCAGAGAGCTGCATCCGAAATTCGATCCAAGGAGCGCCCGATGGTCAGAACCGATGCCGCCCACTCGACGGGCACCGAGGAACACTCGATCGCAGAGCTCCTACAGCAACTGACCGAGCAGACGACCAGGCTCGCGCAGAAAGAGATCGAGCTGGCAAAAGCCGAGATGGCAGTGAAGGGCAAGCGCCTCGGGCTCGGGGCAGGCGCCTTCAGCGTCGCCGGCTTGCTGGCTCTCTTCGGGTTGGGAGCCGCGACGGCGGCGGCGATTCTCGGCCTGGCAACCGCGCTCGAGGGCTGGGTTGCCGCCTTGATCGTGGCGGGCATCTATTTGCTGGTCGCCGGAGTACTGGCACTGGTGGGCCGCTCCAAGGTCCGGGCCGGGACTCCACCCGTGCCCGAGCAAGCGGCGGAAAGCGTCAAAGACGACGTGGAACTGGTCAGGAACAAGGTCAAGGAGGAGAGAGCATGAGCAACTCAGGAAAAGAGAAGTCACCGACTGCGGCCGGCGCCAAAACCACGCGCGACCCCGAGGAGATCCGCAGTGACATCGAGCAGACCCGCGAGGAGCTGGGTGAGACCGTGGCCGCGGTCGCCGGGAAGGCAGACGTCAAGCATCAAGCGCAGGCCAAGGCCGACGAGCTGAAAGACCAGGTCGGCGGCAAAGCGAAGGAGCTGCGAGAAAAGGCGGAAGAGATCACGCCTGACTCTGCCGGAAAAGGAATCGAGCAGGCGCAGCAGGTCGCCCAGCAGAACCCGGTTCCCCTGGCCCTCGGCGGAACCTTCTTGGCCGGCTTTATGCTCGGAAGGCTGTTTTCGCGGTGAGCGAGTCGGGGACGAGGGGCTCAGGCCACGAGGAGGCCGGAGATCGCGGCACCGATCGGGAGGTCGACGCGCGCCGCGACTACCGGCCGCAGGGCGCCGCGGCAGATTCCGGCATATTCGCCACGCTGAAGCGCACCGCGACCGAGTTCATGGAGGACAATCTCACGGATTGGGCCGCCGCCCTCACCTACTACGGCCTGCTCGCTCTCTTTCCCGCCCTGATCGCGATGGTCTCGCTGATCGGCTTGATCGGAGATCCGAAAAGCACGATCTCGAGCCTGACCGAAATCGTCACCGCGATCGGCCCCGAATCGGCGGCCCAGACCTTCTCCGGGCCGATCGAATCGATCGCCTCTGACCAGAGCACCGCCGGCTTTGCCTTCGTGGCGGGCCTCGCGGTGGCGCTGTGGTCTGCCTCGGGTTACGTCGGCGCTTTCATGCGCGCCTCCAACGTCATCTATGAGACGCCGGAGGGTCGGCCGTTCTGGAAGCTGCGCCCGCTGCAGCTGGGGGTGACGTTGGTGATGGTCGTCCTGCTGGCGATCCTCGCGCTGGCGCTGGTTCTGACCGGGCCGATAGTCGAAGCGGTGGCCGAACCGATCGGCGTGGGCGACACCGCGGTCAGCCTCTGGAACATCGCCAAGTGGCCGGCAATGGTGGCGATCTTCCTGCTCCTGGTCGCGGTCCTCTACTACGCCTCGCCCAATGTGAAGTTGCGGGGATTCAAGTGGGTGACTCCCGGGAGCCTGGTGGCGATCGTTATCTGGGCGCTCGCCTCGGCTGCCTTCGCTTTCTACGTCGCCAACTTCGGCTCCTACGACAAGACCTACGGCACCCTCGGTGGCCTCGTCGCTTTGCTGGTCTGGTTCTGGATCAGCAACCTGGCGATCCTCTTCGGCCACCAGCTAAATGCCGAGCGGGAGCGAAGCCTCGAGATCGACGAAAACGTTCCCCGGGCCGAGAGGGAGATCCAGCTCGAGCCGCGCAGCGCGCCCAAGCAGCAAAAAACCACCTGATCGGAGAAGCCATATGCCAGTAGCCGATATCTCCTCCCGCCTCACTCCCTACGTCGAGGAGTTGCTCGACAACGACTACGCCCGGGAAAGCATGCGAGAAGGGGGCCTGAAGCTCCGTGCGGGAGCAAAGGCGCTCGCGAGCGGCCGCCGCAAGCCACCGGGGCGCCGTGGCCGGCGGCTCTTGCTGCTTTTGGGGATCAGCATCGTCGGCGCAGGCTTGGCGCTGGCCGCCGATGAGGATCTCCGCTCCTCGCTTTTCGGAGCCGGCTCGGAGGCCGAGACGTCAGAGGGGAATCGAGGATGAAGCTGGTATTCACGCCAATCAGCCTCCTCGCCGGTCTGTTGGCAGGGCTGATGGGGAAGAAGATCTTCGAACGGCTTTGGAGCCTGGTCGACGAAGAGGAGCCACCCCGGCCCGAGCACCGCGAGTTCTCATGGCCGAAGCTGATCGCGGCACTGCTGTTCGAGGGCGCGATCTTCCGCCTGGTCAAAGGTATTGCCGACCACGGCCTCCGGCGCTCCTTCGCAAGCGCCACGGGCTCCTGGCCCGGTGAGGAAGCGCCCGAATCGAAGTAGCGGCGAGGCGCGAGGGCACTGAGCCGCGATCGAGGTCAGACGCGAACGAGGATCCGCTCGCGGTCGAGGTCGACCACGCTTGCCCAGGGGACCCCGGTGTCCGCGCCAGGCCCACGCAGACGCCGCAGCAGGCCATGTCTGCCGATGAGCAGCTCGTCGATGACGATCGTGCCGTCGCCTTCCCAGTGCCCGCGTGCCTCGTAGACCCGTCCCAGCGAGCGGCCATTCGGGTCGCGTGCCGGCAGCCCGATCAGCTCGCTGAAGGCCTCGCCGATCGACTCGACGCATCGCGCGGGTAGGCGGCGCGAGCCCCTTGGCATATGAGTGTCGGCGAGGATTGCGATCAAACTAGGACAGGATTCTGATGGCGGCGAACACGGGCAAGAAAGATGGCGACAGGCTCGGCGAGTACGAGCGCAAGCGCGACTTCGAGACCACGCCCGAGCCGGCGGAGAAGAAACGGCGCAAGGGGAAGAGCGCACCGCGTTTCGTCGTCCAAGAGCACAGTGCCCGTCGCCTGCACTGGGACCTGCGTTTGGAGCACGGAGGGGTGGCCGCCTCCTGGGCCGTGCCGAACGGCATTCCAGATGACCCGAGCGAAAATCGCAAGGCCGTCCACACCGAGGACCATCCGCTCGAGTACCTCGACTTCGAGGGCGAGATCCCGGCCGGCGAGTATGGCGCCGGGACGATGCGTATATGGGACCGCGGCAGCTACGAGGCAGAGAAGTGGGAGGAGGGAAAAATCGTCTTCAGCCTTTCCGGGGAGCGGCTGATCGGCCGCTACGCGCTCTTCCGCGCAGGGAAAAGCGAGAAGGACTGGATGATCCACCGCATCGACCCGCCCGCCGAGGAACGCGATCCGTTCCCCGAGTCGGCGGTGCCGATGCCGGCCAAGCTCTCGAAGCTGCCGGCCAGCGACGACGGCTGGGCGGTCGAGGTGAAGTGGGACGGGGTGCGGGCGATCGCCTACTGCCGGCCCGGCCGGCTCGAGCTGCAGAGCCGCAACCTCAACGACGTCACCGCTCAGTACCCGGAGGTGCGGCGACTCTCACGCCAACTCGGCGCCCGCGACGCCGTCCTCGACGGCGAGCTTGTCGCCTTCGACGAGCAGGGCCGGCCGAGCTTCGAGCGCCTGCAGCAGCGCATCCACCAGACGTCGGAGAGCGTCGTGCGGCGGCGGATGAAATCGCACCCGGTCACCTACGTGATCTTCGACCTCCTCTACCTGGACGGGGCCAACTTGATGGGCGAGCCCTACTCGCGCCGGCGTGAGCTGCTCGAGGGACTGGAGCTGGCGGGCGAGAGCTGGCAGACGCCCGCTTATTCGACCGGGCGCGCGAAGGAGCTGCTGGCGGCGAGTGCCGAGCAGAAGCTCGAGGGGATCGTCCTCAAGCGCCTCGAGAGCCGCTATGCGCCGGGCAAGCGGACCGGCTCCTGGCTGAAGGTGAAGAACCTCGGCCGCCAGGAGTTCGTGATCGGCGGCTGGCTGCCGGGCGAGGGGCGCCGCCGCAACCGGCTCGGGGCGATCCTGCTCGGCTACTTCGAGGAGCAGGGCGAGGATCGCGAGCTGCGCTACGCCGGCAAAGTCGGCACCGGCTTCTCCGATCGCGACCTCGACGAATTGATGGAGCGGCTGCGGCCCCTGGCGCGCATGACGAATCCCTTCGCCGACAGGCGGGGCCCGCGGCAGGCGAACTTCGTCGAGCCGCGTCTGGTCGCCGAGATCGAGTTCCGTGAGCTGACCGCGGAGGGAATGGTCCGTCACGGCTCCTTCAAGGGGCTGCGCGAGGACAAGCCGGCCGAGGAGGTCGGCGTCGAGCGTCCCGAACCCGCGGCTGTGAGTCCGGGGGTGGTTCCCGAGGGCGGGTCGCGGAAACGCGTGAAGGTGAGCGTCGATGGCCGCGAGCTGAGCCTCTCCAACCTCGACAAGGTGCTCTACCCCCACACCGGTTTCACCAAGGGCGAGCTGATCGAGTGGTACGCGCGCATGGGGGAGACCCTGCTGCCGCATCTGCGAGGACGGCCGTCGACGATGAAGCGCTGCCCCGACGGGGTGGAGGCCGGGCACTTCTACGAGAAGCGCTGTCCCAAGCACCGGCCCGAGTGGGTGCGGACGGCGAAGGTCTGGAGCGAGCGACACAAGGCGGAGATCGACTACTGCCTGATCGAAGACCTGCCGACGCTCGTCTGGGCAGCGAACCTTGCCAACGTCGAGCTGCACCCCTCGCTTTCGCCGGCGGTTGAGATGGAGCGGCCGACCGCGGTCGTCTTCGATCTCGATCCCGGCGCCCCTGCGGACATCCTCGACGGCGCCCAGGTGGCGATCTGGATCAAGGGCATGTTCGAGCAGCTCGGCTTGAGCGCATATCCGAAGACCTCGGGCTCCAATGGCATCCAGGTCTACATACCGCTCAACACCGAGGTGACCTACGAGCAGACCAAGCCCTTCGCCAAGGCTGTAGCCGAGACCCTGGAGGCCAAATTTCCCGAGCGGATCGTCTCGCGAATGGCGAAGAGCAGGCGTCGCGGCAGGGTGCTGATCGACTGGAGCCAGAACGACCCTCACAAGACGACGGTCTGCGTCTACTCGCTGCGGGCCAAGGAGCGACCGACGGTCTCGACGCCGCTCGAGTGGGAGGAGGTCGAGACGGCGCTGGCAGCGGGCGATCGCGACCGGCTCGTCTTCGACCCCGCCGCGGTCCTGCAAAGGGTCGAGGAGAAGGGCGATCTCTTCGCGCCGTTGCTGAGCGAGCGGCAGAAACTGCCCGTCTGATCGAGACCGAGAGTTTGCGGGCAGTCACCAGAGGGAACCTGATCAAGGTGATCGGAGTCGGGGAAAGGAAGGCAAGCTCGCAAGGGGCGGGGCTGCCGTCGGCAGGCCCGATCTGCGATCTGGTCGCCGACCTGCTTTTCACTTCCCCGCGGAACGCGGCCCATCTGTCAGGGGCAGAGGAGGGGGCGGCGCGACTGGTCGCGGCGGTCGAAGACCCGCTCGCTGACGACGACCTGCAGCTGGCCCTCTACATCTGCTTCGAGCTGCATTACCGCTCCTTCCCGAATGTGGACTCGGCATGGGAGTGGAGCCCTACCCTCCTTTCGGTGCGGGCACTGCTCGAGGGAGCGTTCCTCGACGCGCTAGAAGCGGAGGTCGGGCCGGGCGAGCCGGTTGACCCGAGTGAGGTCGGCGACCACCTCTTCCGCCTCGAGGCCGGCGACGAGGGCATCTCGCTCTCCCGGCACCTCGAGGTCGAGGCCGGAATCGACGAGTTTCGTGAGTTCGTCGTTCATCGGTCGCTCTACCAGCTGAAGGAGTCCGATCCCCACAGCTGGGCGATCCCACGCCTGTCCGGAGCGGCGAAGACGGCGCTGCTCGAGGTGCAGGCCGACGAGTACGGCGGCGGCCGCCCGGAGCGCATGCACTCGGTGCTCTTCGCGAAGACGATGCGCGCGCTCGGCCTCGACGATCGCGAGAACGCCTATCTGGCCTACGTGCCCGGAACGACCCTGGCTACCGTGAATCTGATGTCGGCGGCTGGGCTCCGTCGCGATCGGCGCGGTGCGATCGTCGGGCACCTGGCGATGTTCGAGATGACCTCGGCTCAGCCAAATCGGCGCTATGGCAATGCCCTCCGGCGCCTCGGTCTCGACGCAGAGGCGACTGACTTCTACGACGAGCACGTCGAGGCCGACGCCGTCCACGAGAACATCGCCGCCTACGACCTCGCCGGTGGCCTGGCGCGGCAGGAACCGGAGCTGGCCGGGGACATCATCTTCGGTGCCCGCGCCATGCTTCACCTCGAAGACCGCTTCGGGCGGCATCTGCTTGCGGCGTGGAGGGAAGGCGAGTCCTCGCTGCGTCGGCCGCTGTGACCGCGGCGAGTACGCCGGGGATCTCTTACGTGTTGCCCTTGCGTTGGGCCAAGCCCGGGCCGATCGAGGAGCTGGCCGACTACCTTCGCCTGCTCGCCACCGAGGTCGACGAGGTACTCGTCATCGACGCTTCTCCCGCCCCACTGTTTGACCGGCACGCCACGGCCCTGCGCGACATCGCCAGGCACCTGCCGCCGCACTCCGATCTCGACTTCCGGATGGGAAAGGTAAACGGGGTGGTGACTGGCGTGCGAGAGGCTTCGTGCCGGCGGGTGGTCCTGGCAGACGACGATGTTCGCTACGACCCGCCGGGCCTGCGGCGGACCGTGAGACTGCTCGCCGAGGCCGACTTGGTGAGGCCGCAGAACTACTTCGACGAGTTGCCCTGGCATGCTCGCTGGGACACCGCCCGGTCTCTGTTGAACCGTGTCTTCACCGGCGATCCGACCTTTCCCGTCGGAGATTTCCCCGGCACCCTCGCGGTTCGCCGCGAAGCGTTTCACGCCAGTGGCGCCTATGACGGCAATGCCCTCTTCGAGAACCTGGAGTTGATGCGGACCGTTCGTGCGGCCGGAGGCGTCGTCCTGACCCCGCTCGATCTCTATGTGGCGAGGCGACCTCCAAGCGCCCGGCACTTCTTCTCCCAGCGAGTTCGTCAGGCCTATGACGATTTTGCGATCCCAGCTCGCATCGGCGCCTTTCTCGCAGTGGCTCCGCTGGCGGCCCACTCCTTGCGCCGTGGCCGCGGCCGTCGGCTCGCGGCGGCCGGGCTCGCGTCGGTCCTCGTCGCGGAGCTCGGTCGCAGGAGGGCCGGCGGAGCCGAGCGGTTCCATCCGAGCTGCTCGCTGCTTGCGCCGGTCTGGATCTGCGAGCGCTCGATCTGCTCGTGGCTGGCTTTGGCAGCGAAGCTGAAAGGAGGAGTACGCTACGGCGAGGATCGCCTCGGCCACTCGGCGACGTCGATGCGCCGGCTTCGCCGCAGTTATCGCTCGGTGTCGGCCGGCGGCTCCGAAGCCGCTGCGGGAACGCCGCTCGCGGCTCGGAACCCGATCGCCTTGTGAGTCCCGTCGCAGAAGGGGCGGTTCTGCGAGCGCCCGCATCGGCACAGGGCCACCACTCGCCGCTTGACCTCGATCTCGTTGCCGTTCTGATCGGCCATCACCAAGGGTCCGCGCACCAGATATGGCCCATTGCGGTAGGGGGTGATCTTCGTCGGGGAATCGGTCATCGGTGGGGCTGCCGGCTCACTACCCGGCGGCCGTTGGCTTTAAGCCCACCCAGCCGCGTTTGGCCGAGAAGGGCAGGGGTATGTGCGGAACACAATTCCCTAACCAATAAAGGAGCGAACACGATGGGATCAGAGGAGACCGGACAGGTCACCGGCACCAAGGACAAGGACTACAACGTCATCTGGTTCACCGAGCAGTGCCTCAGCAACGTTCTGAGGCTTGAGACGTACGTCGAGGATGCCGAGCGCGAGGACGACTCCGAGCTCGCCGACTTCTTCCGCCGCGCGCAGGACACGAGCCGCAAAGGTGCCGAGCTGGGCAAGGAGATGCTGCGGAAGCGCCTTGCCGGCTGAGCTCGGGGCGCCTGGGTACCCAGGCGCACCGTCCGGGGCATCAGCTTGCCCAGACCTACATCGCCAGGCCGAGCAGCAGTGCTGCAACGATCGCTATCGGGGTGCCGAAAAGGCTGAGGCGGGCGAAGAAGCGACTCCAAATGCCCTGGTAACCGGTGCTCTCGAAGAGGAAGACGCCGACGACGTGGGCAAGGTTGATCAGCGCCATGCCGAGCGCGATCAGAATCCGAGCGGCACAGGGAAAGTCCAAACGGCCTTCCTCGAAGTCGCTGTGCCCGTTGGCGCCCCCGACGCACTTCGCGGCGAGGACGCCCAAGAGCAAAGTGCCGATCACGGCGACGAGGATCCCCGCGATGTCCTGACGCGAGAGGGGCGGTAGGTTGGCGGAGGGGCGCCATCCTTTGTTTCGTCCGGCGCCGGCATCCGTCTTTTTGATGTCGAGCACGTGGGGGGCTTTCGCCTGGTCGACGATCAGCTCGGTGACCGGGACGTCGAGGTCGCGTTCGGCTTGTTCGAGGAGTCCACGCTCGGCGAAGGCGCCTTCCTCGTCCCTGTGGGCGACGATCAATATCTGGCCGGGATCGAACTTTTGGATCTCATCGCTGATCGCTTGTATGGGATCGGAATCCCCCACCTCACCCGCCGCCTTGAAGCCGGCGTCGCGTAACTCACTCAGAGTCAGCTCGAGCCGCTCTTCGGCGGGTGGAATCGCATCGTCAACATCCCCCAGCGCGTACTTGAGACCCGACTCGGCCAGAGCTGGGCAGACCACGAAGATCTCGTTGACCTTGTTCTCCAGGCGATCGATCAGAACCTCGCGCAACTCCTTGCCGACGATCGCCTCGTTGACGACGATAAGGGCGCGCTGGGTACGGGATTCCGTTGTCAAAACGAGTCCCTCTTTTCTTACCCGGCTGATTTCAGCCCTGAACCTCGTCCCGCCGGTTCCCGCTTAGCCATCTCGTTGTGGGGTAGGAACCACGCAAGCGATGGCAGAGGAGACAGAAGAGAGTCCCAGGGCGCGCCGGCACGATCGCCACCACGCAGAGTCGGGGGCGACTGCCTTGGTGGTGGTGGACATGCTCAACCCGTATGAGCACTCTGAGGCCGAGAGGCTCGCCGCCGGCGTCGCAGGCGCTCTGCCCGGGATCAAAGCGCTCTTGGCACGCGCGGCCGATGCGGGCATTCCGATCGTCTACGTCAACGACAACTACGGGGATTGGAATTCCTCGGCGAGCGAGCTTGCCAAGAAGGCAATCGAGGGCGCCCATCCAGAGCTCGTGAAGCCGGTGCTGCCGCCCGATGGACACTCCTTCGTGATCAAGGCACGCCACAGCATCTTCTATGGGGCCCCGTTCGAGTACCTGCTCGACCAGATGGGCGTCGACCGTCTCGTGCTCTGCGGCCAAGTGACCGAGCAGTGCATCCTCTCTCTATAGCGCCCTCGACGCCCACGTGCGCCACTTCCGCGTCGCCGTCCCCACCGACGGCGTAGCCGCGATCTTCGACAACCTTGCCGAGGCAGCGCTGGGGATGATGGAGCGAAACCTCTCCGCCGAGCTGTGCCGTGCCGCGGAGTGCCCACTCGAGTGACGAGGCGTGTTTTCGCCCCCGCTGCACCTGGAAAGCGAAGGTTCGCCGGGTTCACGCCGACGTTGCCTCGGCCGAGGGGCAGCGGCGCTGAGCAGAGTCAGGGTCGGCGGCCGTTGCCGGAGATGGGCTCCAAGTAGAAGATCTCCGCCGAGATGTCGTTGTTCGTGTCTATGCCGCTGATGAAAGCACGCACACGGCGCTTCAGCAGTCCTTCTATCAGCGAGCAGAACTGCTCCTCGGTCGCGTGCTGGAAGTAAAGGCGGGTGTCGCGCAGTCGCTGGTGCTCGCTCATTTCGGCGAGCCGGCGCTCGGCAGGGGTAAAGGTGTCCTCGAGAGTGCAGATCACGGTGTCGGGGCCGGCGAAATCCGACCTCGCCCTGGTCGGCCCCCGACCGAACTGCTCTTTATAGAGGCGGACCATTCCCCGAGAGATCTCTGCCAGCACGGAAATACGGGAATCGGTCGCCTCTTGAACTGCAGATGCTCGCTCGTCGTTCATCTCCGCTCTTTGCCCCTCCTCTGGGGATGACCGTGCGCGGGGCAGAGGAGGCTGAGAACCGAACGGACGGGCTTACTCTTTCAGCGTAGCGCTCAGACGCTCGACCGTTGCAGATGCTCTATTCCACCGCTAGAATTGTCGAGACGCCTCGGAGCGCAGCGCCGCGGCGTTACTCAGGATCAGAGAGGCACGCAAGCGCGGCTTGAGATGGTCGGACTTGCGGACTCCAGCCGAGAAGAATTTATTCCGGAGGTGTCAGATGTCTCAACTTGAGTGCCCCAGCTGTGGGCTCAAACTTTTAGCACTGGGTGCTTCCTCTAACTGTCCTCGCTGTCTGATTCGCAAGCGCGTGCGCATCGAATTGATCCCGGTGCCTGTGCTTGCCGCCGACTCCGATGTCTCAGCTTCCTCAAGGTTGGAAGATCATGCAGACCTTCAAGCTCGTTGAGCTCGATCATCGCGCTGGATGCCGGGAGATCCGGGTGGAGGGGGAACTCGATCTGGCCGTTGCCGATCGGCTGCAGGAGGCCATCGATCGCGCCGGCGAGGGGTACAGCCACGTCCTTATCGGTCTCGAGAATTGTGACTTCATCGACTCGACCGGGATCGCGATCATCGTCGGCGCGCACAACCAGCTAGCCGAAGAAGGGCGTCGGGTCTCTGTCTACGGGCCGTCGAGCCAGGTTCTCCGCGTCCTCTCGGTCACCGGCCTGAGCGCCAACGGTCTGGTCTTCGAGAGCGCCGATGAGGCTTTCTCGGCTTCGACGGAAGCCGAGTAGCCCGGGCCACCGCCCGATCGGACCGGGGAGAGGGTCAGGGACGTGGCTCTCCCCAGATTCCCTTCGGATTGTCGCTCTCGACGGTCCTCGAGGGGCCGACAGGCGGTTTGACCTTTTCGTCGGCACGCCGGCTTATCCCGACGTAGGCAAGGAAGAGGATGAAGGCCGGCACCGCGACGATCAACGCGAAGATCGGCGACCAGGCAACCGCGATCAGCGCCAGCACGACCAGGACGATCAGTGGGATCACATACATGTCGAAGGATGCTTACCCTGTCCCGAGCCGGCCAAAACGGGCTCAGCTACCCGCGACGGCGGTCTCGGTAACGAAGCGGAGATCCTCGACCAAGCTCGCGAAGGCTTCCTCGCGCACGTCGTGGTCGCGCAGCCGCAGGATTGCCGAGGGGTGCATCGTCAAAGCGGCGACCGGCGCCAGCGGCGATTCGATCGGCCGGCCGCGATCGCGGGTGACTCGGACCGACGACCCGAAGAGAGATTTGGCCGCGGTCGCGCCAAGGGCCAGCAGCGCCTGTGGCTTCACCGCCTCGATCTCCGCTTCCAGCCACGGCTTACAGGCCTCCATCTCCCCAGCCCGCGGGGTCTGGTGAAGGCGGCGCTTGCCGCGTGCCCGCCACTTGAAGTGCTTGACCGCGTTGGTCAGGTAGACACCGCCGGCCTCGATTCCGGCCTCCTCGAGCGCACGCGAGAGCAAGCCACCGGCCGGCCCGACGAACGGCTTGCCCTCGATGTCCTCGCGGTCGCCTGGCTGCTCGCCGACCAGCATCAGCTCGGCGCTCCGGGGCCCCGATCCGAACACCGTCTGCGTCGCGTCCTCCCACAGCGGGCAGCCATGGCAGCCCTTGGCGGCGCGTCGCAGGGTGGGCAGCGAGCGGCTGCGGGGGACGAACTCGGCGGCCGAATCCATTCTGCGCTCGGCTACCCCTGGCTCTGGAGGCACAAACGGCGCTACCCGCCGCCGCCGGCCTCGTAGAGACCTCGGCGCAGCTCGCGAGCGTTGGCCGGGGCGAAGCCACGCCAGTCATTGCTGAGGTAGGCGAAGACCTCGCGGCGGGAGCGCCAGGCAGCTATTCGGCGCCGCCAGCGGTCGAGCTCGGCCGAGGAGTAGTTGCCGCCGCGGCCGTGACTGCCGTAGTGCAGGCGCAGGTAGGCGAGCTCTCCGGCGGGACGCGCCTCGGGCAGCTCGCGGCGCTTGTCGTCGCAGATCGTCAGCGAAGCGCCGCGCTCCGCGAGCAGTTCGCGCACTCCGCGGGCGAACCAGCTCGGGTGGCGGAACTCGAAGCAGTGACGGGCAGGGGGGAGGACGTCGAGCGCCGAGCCGAGCAGGTCGTCGTCGCGGTGGAAGTTTTCCGGCAGCTGCCAGAGAACTGGACCTAGCCGGCGGGAGCGGCGCAGCGGCTCCGCGGCTCCCAGAACCGCGCCACGGCGTCGGCGATCTCGCGCAGGCGCTTCATGTGGGTCAGGTAGCGACTCGCCTTGACGGCGAAGAGGAAGTCACCCGGGACCTGGTTGACCCAGCCCTCGATGGTCTTGGACTTCGGCAGCCGGTAAAACGTCGAGTTGACCTCGACGGTGTCGAAGACCTCGGCGTAGCGCTCGAGCCGGCGCCGCGCCGGCAGGCCGTCGGGATAGAGGCCACCGCGCCAGTCCTTGTAGCTCCACCCCGAGCAGCCGATCCGGACTCGGTGCATCGCCCTATCCCGAGTGCTGCCGCCCGCTGCTCGCCCCTGAAGACGAGCCGGCGCCCAGCTTCGGCAGCACCTCGCGAGCGTAGACCTCGATCGCCGCATGCGGGTCGGCGCCGGAGTTGTTCATCAGCGCCACCGTGGTCGCGCCCAACTCCTCGACTTGGCGGATCCGCTCGATGTGCTCCTCCGGATCGGCGGAGACGATCATCGTCTCGCGCAGCTCCTCGTCGGTTACCTGTTCCTCGCCGTGCTCGTACATCGCCTTCGGATCGTGCCAGTCCTCCTTGTAGAACTCTTTCGGCTGCGCGCCCTTCCAGACGCGGGCGCCCTCCAGTGCCACCTCGTCGTCGCTCGCCCAGGAGAACGCGGCCTGGAGGACGATCTCCCCCGGTTCGCGACCGGCGTCCTCGGCTGCTCCGCGGTAGGCGTCGAGGATCTCCGGCACCGCTTCCGGATCGGCCAGCGTCCAGAGGCCGTCCCCCAGCCGCCCCGCGACCTTTGCCGCCTTCGGCCCGAAGGCGGAGACGTAAATCGGCGGCCGCCGGTCCTCGGGCAGCGTGTGGATGAGTGCGCCGTCGGTCGAGAAGTGGTTGCCCTTCCCGGTGAGCCGCTTGCCGTCCCAGAGCGCCAGGATCATCTCCAGCGCCTCCTCCATGCGCTCGATCTGCTCGCCGACCGGTGGCCAACCCTGGCCAAGCGGCGCCTCGTTCAGTGCCTCGCCGGAGCCGAACCCGAGGTATGGCCGTCCCGGGTACATCACCTCCAGCGTCGCCCAGGCCTGGGCGATCAGCGCCGGGTGGTAGCGCGGACCGGGGGGCGTGACGCCGGTCCCCAGCACGACCCGTTCGGTCGCCTGGGCGGCGGCGCCGAGCCAGACCCAGGCGTTGCCGGACTCCCCGTCCTTCCACCATGGCTGGAGGTGGTCGCTACAACCGATGCCATCGAAGCCGGCCCGCTCGGCCTCCACCGCCTGGCGCAGAAGGTCGTCGGGCGGGAACTGCTCGTGGGCACAGAAGTGGAGGTAGCGCATCGGCTACGGGCTGCCTACCCGTTTGGGCGTGCGGGAATCGTGGGTAGCAAGGGGCCACTCATGGGCAACGCCGACTCACTCACCGTGATCCTCGACGTCGACGGCACCCTGGTCGACACCAACTACCAGCATGCGCTGGCTTGGCATCGCGCCTTGCGTTCCCATGGACACACCGTTCAGATGTGGGAGATCCACCGCCACATCGGCATGGGTGGAGACCAGATCGTCGCGGCGTTGATCGGCGACGACGCCGAGGAAAAAGAGGGGGAGGAGATCCGGGCCGCGGAGAGCGATGCCTACGGCGAGCTGATTGGGGAAGTCGAGCCGATGCGCGGCGCGCGCGAGCTGATCGAGGATTTGCGCGGCGACGGCTCGCATGTGATCCTCGCCAGCTCGGCCAAGCAGGAAGAGGTGGATCACTATCTCGACCTACTCGACGCCCGCGACCTTGTCGACGGCTGGACCACGGCGGCCGACGTCGAGCGGACCAAGCCCCATCCCGATCTCGTCCATGCGGCTCTGGAGAAGGTGGGGGGAGAGGGTCCGGCGGTGATGGTCGGCGACTCGACCTGGGACGCGAAGGCGGCGGAGGCCGCCGACATCCCCACCGTCGCGGTCCTCACCGGCGGCTTCTCCGAGGCCGAGCTGCGCGAGGCCGGGGCGGCCGAGGTCGTCAGGTCGATCGCCAATCTGCGCGACGACCGCCGGGCGCTGCGAGCGCTGGCGAGGTAGAGCCGGTTGGGGCGCCGTCAGGCGGCGGCGCTCTCCTTCTGGCCCCGATGCACTCCCTCGGCGAACTCCTCGACGATCTTCGCGTTGAAGGCGGGCAAGTCGTCGGGTTTGCGGCTGGTGACGAGACCCTGGTCCACGTGGACCTCCTCGTCGACCCACTCGGCGCCTGCGTTGCGCAAATCGGTCTGCAGGCTCGGCCACGAGGTCAGGCGCAGCCGGTCGGGATTGGCGACGCCGCCGGGCAGGACGAGACCGTCGTAGTCACCCGCTTCGGCATCGCCCACGGCCTTGTCGACCTTGAACGTGTCGCCCTTGTCGAGGTGGTTGAAAGCCTGGATCTCGCCTGCTTCCGGGGCCAGCAGGTCGGCTTCGGCGCCGGCCCTCGCGGACAGCCTCGAGCGGCTCCGTCAACTCGACCTGCTCGACGCCCTCGTTGGCGACGAGGATCGCAATTCGCTTCCCTTGAAGCCGATCGGACATCGAAAGTCCTTTCCTTGAAGTTGGATAAGTGCCTCTGGATACCCGGCGGAGGGCCGGCGAAACGATTCGCCGCGGCGGTCCTAGGGCCGCAAGCTGGACGCCGATGGGCGCCTCTGCCTCCTCGTCCTTCGGGTTTTTCCGCGCCGTATAACCCTGCGCACAGCCGCTTCGACGCCGATCCAGAGGAGCAGGACCGCGGTCGTCAGAAGGGCCAGAAAGGCGACGACCCCGATTCCGGCGGCGAGCTTGAAGGCCAGCAGGGCGAGGGCGACGGCGAGGAGCAGATCGGCGAGCAGCGACCGGCGGGCCGCAGTACCGGGCGAGATGTCGCGCGGCAGGCTCACCACTTTTCTCCGGCCCGGAGGTAGACGGCGAAGAAGTCGCGTTCGTCGGGGGTCAGGTAGCGATCGGCGGGTCGGAACATTTCCGGCAGCAGGTTGCTCGGGTCTCGGGCACCCGGATGTCGATAGGTGATGAAGCTCGTCCAGTCTTCGTTGATGTCGAGCTCGAGCGCGCGAACGGCACCGGCGCGCTTGAGGATCTTGGCCAGCGATTCGACCGTTTGAAAGTTGGCTGCGGCGTAGAGCAAGTTGCCGTGGCTATCCACACCTATCCCCGAGCGCCAGACGCGCACCGCGTTGTTGACCGTTTCCCCCCATTCGGGACCGTCGCTCAGGTGAGGGTTGAGGTGGCCTTCGTCGATGATCGCCGGCAGGTTCTGCTTCGCGAACCAGACGTTCGCCGGTGCCCCCGGGCCCTGGTGCCAGCGGATGACGTCGACTCGCCCGTCGCGATACTCGACGACGGTGGCGACTCCGTTCACCATCGCTTCCTTGACCTTGCCGCGGTAGATCAGCCCAGCGTTCGAGGTTTCCAACGGGAAGCCGCCGTTGAAGGTCGCCACGACGTGCTTGCGCTGCGGTGCCGGCACCTCGGCCGGACCGCGATGGGACAGTGGCGGTGGCGGCTCGGCCAGACCGGGGACGTAGGCCAGCTGGGTCCGGGAGGAGTCGATCCAGGCGACTCCCGCGACGAACTGGGGGTATTCGGGGTCGCTGCGGAAGGTGGCCAGAAGCACTGGAGGGCGCGGCCCGGCGTGGGCCGCCGCCTTCTTCCAGACGCCCTCGCCGGGTAGAGCTGGACGGATCAGCGGTTTCAGGTTGGGCGGCTGGTACGAAGCGCTCTGTTCCTGGCCTTCTTCCCCCGCGGCCCCCAAGCCGACCTGGGGCAGTGAGCGGAGCGGCGGTCCACCCTTTTCGGGCGCGGTCAGCGTGTAGTACCAGTTCTCGATTTGGGAGACGAGCGAGTTGCCGCCGTGCTGGCGCATCCACTCGACGCTCGAGACCCCGAGGCCGACATTGTGCTTTTCGCCCATCGCGCTCACGTATGAGACCCCCGCCGGGATCAGGCAGGCGACAGCTGCAAGGAGAAAGATCCGGCGTGCCCTGCGCCAGAGCGGGATCGGCACATAGCGACGCTCGGATCGAGCGGGAGGCATCGGCGAAGCGTGGCCGAGCTAGCTGAAATCCAGATGAGAGGGCTCGGCGCTCTCCTCGGCCGAAGAGCGCAAGGTGTCAGAGTAATTTCAGACTCGCGGCCTAGCCTGATCTCAATCCCGCTCTCCAAGGAGGCCGTCATGACCGCACTTCGCCGCATCTCGACCCGCAGACTTCTCGCCCTATGCGCCGTGACCGTCGTCGCGGCGATCGGCGTCACCGCTGTGGCGATGGCCATGTCCGGCGGGGGCCCCAAGCCCCCGCCGAAGCCGCTGGCGAATGCTGTTCACGACGCTCTCGGCGCTCCGTCGGTCCCCGGCATCAGCGCCCGGATCCAGTTCACCAACCATCTCGTGGACGCCTCCAGCATCGAAGGCACCGACCCGCTACTCGCGGGAGCAAGCGGACGTCTCTGGGCCTCACCGGAAGCGGGCGGCAAGCTGCGGCTCGAGCTGCAGTCCCAGGGCGGTGGCGGCGACAGCCAGGTGCTGGTCTCCGGCGGCAACTTCGAAATCTACGACGGCAGCTCCGAAACCGTCTTCAAGGGCACGCTGCCCGAAGAAGAAGGCAAGGAGGGCGGCTCCGAGCAGCATGGCGTGCCGGCCTTGGGGGAGATCGAAGCGAAGATCGGCGAAGTCGAAGAGCACGCCGAACTGAGCGGCGCGATCCCCTCCGACGTCGCGGGACAGCCCACCTACACCCTCCACGTCGCCCCCAAGCACGACGGCGGTCTGCTCGGCGGTGCCGAGGTTGCCTGGGATGCCGGCAACGGCATTCCCCTGCGGGCGGCGATCTACTCCAGCGCGTCGAGCTCGCCGGTGCTCCAGCTCGAGGCCACCGACGTCTCCTTCGAAGCAGTCTCGGCCTCGGTCTTCGAAATCTCGCCTCCGCAAGGCGCCAAGGTCGTCGATCTCTCGCCGAGCTCCGAAGCCGGCGGCGAGCCGAGTTCGAAGATTGGTGCCGAAGCCGTGCAGCAGGGCCTCGGCTTCCCGCTGGTCGCGCCGAGCTCGCTGGCCGGGCTGCCCCAGGGCGAAGTACGCAGTATCGAAATCGACGGCAAGACGGCCGCCCTCGCCACCTACGGCAAGGGCCTCGGCGGCATCGCCGTGATCGAGTCGGCGAGCGAACCGGGCGAAGAAGCCGGCTCTGGCTCCGAAGGCGGCCTCAGCCTGCCGAAGGTCTCGATCAACGGCGCGCAGGGCGAAGAGCTCGATACCGCGCTCGGAACCGTTCTGCGCTTCAGCCGCTCCGGCGTCGACTACGTCGTGATCGGCTCGGTTCCCCCAGCCGCGGCAGAGGCCGCGGCGAGGGCGCTCTGACGGTGACCGAACCGAAGCCGATCGAGGTTCGCGGCCTCTGCAAGACCTACGGTGAGCTGGTCGCGGTCGACGACGTCGACCTGAGCGTCGAGCCCGGCGACGTCTTCGGCTACCTCGGCCCCAACGGCGCCGGCAAGACCACCTCGCTGCGAATGATGTTGGGACTGATCGCCCCGAGCGCCGGCAGCGTCCGGCTCTTCGGCCGCGACCCCCAGGCCGGCGTAAAGGCCTTGGAGGGGGTCGCGGGGTTCGTCGAAGCGCCGACGTTCTATCCCTACCTGAACGGCCGCACCAACCTCGATCTCTTCGCCGCCCTCGACGGGAACGGCGCCAAGGACAGGATCGCGGAGGCACTGGAGATCGTCGGCCTCAGCGACCGCGCCAAGGACAGGGTCGGCACCTACTCGCACGGGATGCGCCAGCGCCTGGGCATCGCCGCCGCCCTCCTGCGCAAACCGCGGCTGCTCTTGCTCGACGAGCCGGCGACCGGCCTGGACCCGGGTGGGATGCGCGACATGCGCGACCTGATCCGAAACCTCTCCGGCCAGGGAATGACCGTTCTGCTCTCAAGTCACCTGTTGACCGAGGTCGAAGAACTCTGCAACCGCGTGGCGATCGTCCGCGAAGGCCGGGTCGCCTACCAGGGCTCGTTGGAGGAGCTGCGACGCCAGGCGGGCAGCGGTTATCTGCTGCGGACCAGCGACGACGAGCGCGCCCGCCGGGTCGCCGAGGCTCAGGAGGGCATCGGCGAGATCCGCACCGCGGGCGAGCGCGGCCTCACCTTCAGCGCCGAGAGCGAGGGCGCGATCGGCGCGCTTTCGCTGGCCCTGGCCGAGTCGGGAGCCCTGATCCTCGAGCTGAGCTCACGCCACGCGACGCTCGAGGACCTCTTCTTCAGGTTGACCGAGGGTGAGGAGGCGGAAATCGCCAAGCGCGAGCGGGTGCTCGAGGGCGCCGCGTGAACCCGGGCATCCTCACCGTCTACCGCTGGGAGCTGCGCAAGCTGCGCGCCCAGAAGCGCACCTACCTCGGCCTGGGGGCCGCGGCGCTGGTGCCGATCATCTTCGTCGTCGCCCTCGTCACCCAGGGCGACAGCCCCAACGACGTCGCCTTCGGCCGCTACGTCCACGACACCGGGCTGGCGATCCCACTGGTGCTGCTGCTCTTCGGGTCGATCTGGATGTTTCCCCTGATCACCGCCCTGGTCGCCGGGGACATCGTCGCCTCCGAGGATCGCCACGACACCCTGAAGACGATCCTCACCCGCTCGGTCGAGCGCCACCAGGTCTTTGCCGGCAAGGTCCTCGCCACCTTCACCTACGCGGTCGCGGCGATCGCCATCACCGGCGCCGTCTCCCTCGGGGCGGGCATCCTCGCCTCGGGCTTCAACTCGATCGTCAGCCTCTCCGGGACCACGGTCTCGGCCGGCGAAGGCCTGATGCTGGTCGGCGCCAGCCTGCTCGTCTACCTGATCCCGATCCTCGCTATCGCCTCTATCGGCCTGCTCTTCTCGACCGTGTTCCGCAACAGTGCCGCCGCGATCGTCGGCACCCTGATGTTCTCCCTCCTGGTCCAGCTGATCGGGATCCTGCCGGGCCTCGAAGGGCTCGGGCCTTACCTGCTCAGCACTCAGTTCAACGCCTGGCAGGGACTGCTGCGCTCGCCGATCGACTGGGCGCCGATCGTCCGCGCCGCCTGGGTCTGCGCGCTCTACGGGATACCCGCTCTGATCGCCGCCGGGCTGGTCTTTCTGCGCCGCGACGTCGCCGGCGATTGAGCGATGACGGAGCGGGTCCTGATCGTCGAGGACGACGCGTCGGTGCGGCGGATGCTGGAGCGCAGCCTCGCGGCCGAGGGATTCGAGGTGCGCTCGGCGCCAGATGGAGGAATGGCCCTGGCAATGGCAGAGGGGGCTGCGCCCGACCTCGTCGTGCTTGACGTGGCGATGCCGGGTCTCGGCGGCATCGACGTCTGCCGGCGGCTGCGCGACAAGGGTGTTACGGGCGGGGTCCTGATGCTTACGGCACGGGACGCGGTCGAGGACCGGGTCCGCGGGCTCGATGCCGGTGCCGATGACTATGTGGTGAAGCCGTTTGCCATCGACGAGGTCGTCGCACGGCTACATGCCCTTACCCGGCGCGGGCGCGACCGCAGCGACCGCCTCAGCTTTGCGGGACTCACCTTGGACACCACCACCAACACCGCCGAAAGAGCGGGAGGGCAGGCGATCGAATTGAGCGCGCGCGAGAGCCAGCTGCTCGAGCTGCTGTTGCGCGACCCTCGCACCGTCGTCTCCCGCGACGCTGCAATCGAGCAGATCTGGGGAGGGGCCGCGGTGAACAACATCGTCGATCGGTACGTCGGCAGGTTGCGGCGCAAGCTCGGTGATCCGCCGATGATCCGGACTGTGCGAGGAGTCGGCTTCATACTCGACGCGTGAGGGCTCGCAGCCTCAATTTTCGCCTGATCGCAGCCTCGATCGCGGCGGTGCTGCTCGCGGTGATCGTCTTCGGGGTCGGCGCCCGGGTCATCGTCAGCAACCAGATGCACTCATCGCTGGACCGCAGCCTGCGCCGGCGAGCGATCGAAGTCGCGCGCCTCAGCGTTTCCGCGCCGGCGGTGCTCACCTCGCCCGGCGCGCTCGAATCGCCGCTGTCGGGCCGGCAGCTGAGCGTCGAGGTCCTGGATCGCCACCGGGTCATAGTCGCCCGCTCGCTGGCACTCGGCGCGAAGCTGCTGCCGCGGGGGCCCGAGGTCGGCGCGGCGCTGCGCGGCGACAGCGGCTACGCCGAAGCGGAACTGGGCGGAGAACCGATCCGGATCTTCGCGGCGCCGATCGCCGACGTCGGCGGCCCCGCGGCCGGCGGGGTGGCGCTGGTCGCAGCCAGCACGGCCGACATCGAGGACACCCTGCACCAGCTGACTGTCCTGCTCCTGCTCTGCGGCGCGGTAGCCGTCCTCGTCGGCGGCCTGGCGGCGGCGCTGCTGACCAGGCGCAGCGTCCGACCCCTCCGCGAGCTGGCTTCCTCAGCGGCCAAGATCGAGCAGACCGGCGACGCTTCCCGGCGGCTCGCAGAGCCGGCCAACCCGGAGGAGATCGGCGAGCTCGCCCGTACGCTCAATGCAATGCTCGGCGCGCTGGAGCGCGCCCAAGAGCGCGAACGGCGCTTTCTCGCCGATGCCAGTCACGAGTTGCGCACGCCACTCACCTCGTTGATCGGCAACGTCGACTTCCTCGCCCGTCACGGCGCCGGCGCCGAGGTGATCGCCGATCTGCAGGGAGATGCCGACCGCCTGCGCCGGCTGGTCGACGACCTGCTGGTGCTCGAGCGCGAGACGGGTGCCGCCGGGCCTGAGCAGCCGGTGCGGCTCGAGCGCACCGTGGCCGAGGTCAGCGCCGGCCGTTTCAACGTCGTCACCGAGATCGCGGGGTCGGCGACGGTCATCGGCGAGCCCGACGCGCTCGCCCGCAGCTTTGAGAACCTGCTCGAGAACGCGGCCGTGCACGGACCTCCCGGGGGCCGAATCACGATTTCGCTGCGGGTCGCCGATGGGCAGGCGGAGGTCGCCGTCACCGACGAGGGCGGAGGGTTTCCAGCCGGCAGCGAGGAGAGTGCGTTCGAGCGGTTCTGGCGCGCCGATGAGGCGCGCGGGCGCGCCGGCTCGGGTATCGGGCTTGCGATAGTCAGGGCGACGGCAGAGCGCCACGGCGGCAAGGTCCGGGCGGAGCAGTCCACCGTCACCGTCACGCTTCCGGTCGTTCCGTCCGGCCGGGCGGTCGGCGGGTCAAATGGAAACCGACGGCGATGAGTGGATGAGCTGCGCGGCTCTCATCTGCAATTAAGCGCGGTACCCAACACTGCCGCGCCATGAATGAGATCGCAGCACCGCCGCTAGCCGAAGTCCCCCGCAACGTCACCCCGTTGCTGGGTCGTCAGATGCTCAACAAGGTGCCGGAGATCACCCTCTATTTCTGGGTGATCAAGATCCTCTGCACGACGGTTGGGGAGACCGCGGCGGACCTGCTGAACGAAAACCTCGGTCTCGGCCTGACCAATACGACCTACATCATGGCCGCGGCGTTGATCGCCATCTTGGTCTTCCAGTTCAGATCGAGGAAATACGTGCCGGGGATCTACTGGCTCGCGGTCGTCCTGATCAGCGTCGTCGGCACGCTCTTCAGCGACAATCTGGTCGACAACCTCGGCGTCGAACTGCAGACGACGACGATCGCCTTCAGCGTCATCCTCGCCTGCGTCTTCGGGGCCTGGTACTGGAGCGAGAGGACTCTCTCGGTCCACACCATCGTCACCACCCGTCGCGAGGGCTTCTACTGGTTGGCGATCCTCTTCACCTTCGCCCTCGGCACCTCGGCCGGAGACCTCGTGGCGGAGAAGCTCGAACTCGGCTACCTGCCTTCGGTGGGGATCTTCGCCGGGGCGATCGCGGTCGTCACCGTGGCCCATTTCCGCTTCAAGCTGAACGCGATCCTCGCCTTCTGGATCGCCTACATCTTCACCCGCCCGCTCGGCGCCTCGATCGGCGACTACCTCTCCCAGCCCGTCGAAGAAACCGGCCTTGGCCTGGGGACGATCCTGACCAGTGTCATCTTCCTGACCACGATTCTTGCCCTGGTCGTCTACCTGACGATCTCCAAGCGAGACCGGATCGCGGTCTCCAGCGCGGAAGCCCAATTGGCCGACGTGCCTGGCCCGGCCGCAGAGGGGGCGGTGGGCGAGCCCAGTGTCCTCGTCGTCACCAACAAGACCGAGGCGACGCCGGCCCTGGTCGCTGCGATGCGCGAACGGGCGGCGGCCGGCCCGGCGAAGTTCTTCCTGCTCGTTCCGAACCCCGATCACCTCCCGTTCGATCGCGTCAGCGCGGACACCACCGACGGGGAGAAGGTGCTGGAGAGTGCTTTGCCACGGCTCCAGGAAGAGTCGGGGGCGGAGATCGCGGGTCGAGTCGCCAACAGTCCGAACGCCTACGACGACATCGTCGCGGCGCTGAACGGAGGCGAATACGGCGAGATCATCCTCGAGACCCTGCCCAGCCACGTCTCGCACTGGCTGCACGTCGATCTACCCGAGCGGGTGGCGCACCTCGGCTATCCGTTGACGACGGTTACGGCTACCCACTAGCCCGGAGGTGCCTGCAAAGAGCGGATCGAGCTCGGCTTCTTCGCCGGCGTGGTGACTGACCTCACGGTTGTCTATGCGGCGGCTGATCGGGCCCTGTCTCAACCCCTGTCATAGGGCCCACGGCGGCTCTCATCTGGCATTCATCTTCTCTGGGATCGTTAGTGGGGATGAACGTTCTGGTCGTCGAGGACGAGGTGAAGATGGCGGCGTTGATTCGGCGTGGGCTCAGCGAGCAGGGCCTCACCGTCGACGTCGCCGGGGCAGGGGAGGATGCGGTGGGAATGGCGCGGTCATCCACCTACGACGCGATCGTCCTCGACGTGATCCTCCCTGGTATCGACGGCTTCGAGACCTGCCGGCAGCTTCGCCAGGAAGGGATCTGGTCGCCGGTTCTGATGCTGACCGCTCGCGGAGCGCTCGAGGATCGTGTCGCCGGGCTGGATGGCGGCGCCGACGACTACCTCACCAAGCCGTTTTCCTTTGCCGAGCTGCTGGCCCGCCTCCGTGCCCTGGTCCGTCGCGGTCAGAGCGAGCGGCCGTCGATCGTCGAGGTCGGGGAGCTGCGACTGGACCCGGCGACCCGTCAGGTCTGGCGCGGCGATGCGGAGATCGAGCTCTCGGCCAAGGAGTTCGCCCTGCTCGAGACCTTCATGCGCAGGCCGGGCCACGTGCTCAGCCGCTTGCAGTTGCTCGACCAGGCATGGGAGTACGACTTCGAGCATCGCTCCAACGTGATCGAGGTCTACGTCCGCTATCTCCGCCGCAAGATCGACGTGCCTTTCGGAGTGAAGTCGATCGAGACCGTTCGTGGCGCCGGCTACCGGCTGAGAAAGGACGGCGGGCGCTGAGTCGCGTATCGATCCGCCTCCGGGTCACTCTCGTCTTCGTCGGGGTGATGGCCCTGGTCCTTGGCGCGACCGGCGTCTTCGTCTACCTGCGGTTCTCCAACGAGCTCGACGCCACGATTAATGCTGGTCTGCGGTCGCGGGCGAGCGACGTGGCTTCCCTTGTCAAGGAGGCCGATTCCGGCCTGCGGGAGGGACACCAAAATCTCGTCGGCCGCAACGAGAGCTTCGCCGAGGTGCTCGATGCCGGCGGCAACGTCACCGACTCCTCGCTGGCGGTCGGTCAGCATGTCTTGCTCACGCCGGCCGAGCTGAAACGAGCGCTGCGCGAGCCGATCGTCGTCAATCGCGGACCGCTTCCGGGTCTGCAGGAGGAATCACGCCTGCTCGCGGTTCCCGTCAGAGCGAGGGGTCGCGAGCAGGTCGTCGTCGTCGGCACCTCGACCGAGTCGCGCAGCGAGTCGCTCACGGACCTCGCGCAGCTGTTGCTGATCGGCGGTCCCGTTGCCCTCCTCCTTGCCTCCCTCGCTGCCTATGGGGTGGCCGCCGCCGCGCTGAAACCGGTCGAGGCGATGAGGTCTCGGGCGGCAAAGATCTCGGCGGCCGAGCCCGACCGGCGCCTTCCTGTGCCGCCGACCCACGATGAGGTGGGGCGGCTCGGCACCACCCTGAACGAGATGCTCGAGCGCCTTGGCGAGGCGCTGGAGCACGAGCGAGCCTTCGTCGCCGACGCCAGCCATGAGCTGCGCACGCCCCTGGCTATTTTGCGAACCGAGCTGGAGCTGGCGCTGGCGGCAGGCCGCTCTCCGGAGGAGCTGCGAGCGGCGCTCGCATCGGCCGCCGAGGAGACCGATCGGCTCACCCAGCTCTCCGAGGATCTGCTGACGATTGCCCAGACCGAACGGGGAGAGCTGCCGCTGCGCCTGGCCCGCTTGAGCCTGGTCGAGACCTTCGACGGTGTCGGCCGCAGGTTCTCCCACCGGGCGGAAGACGGGGGGAGGGCGATCGAGGTGAACACGTCTCCCTCGCTCGCGTTCGATGCCGACCGTCTGCGCCTCGATCAGGCGATAGGGAGCATGGTCGACAACGCCCTGCGCTACGGCGCCGGGTCGATCGACCTCACGGCGAAGGAGGAGGACGGATCGGTCGAGATCCATGTGCTGGATCGGGGCGAGGGGTTCTCCGAGGAGTTCCTCGGGCGAGCGTTCGAGCGCTTCAGCCGTGCGTCCGCGAGTAGCCGCGATGGCGGTAGCGGCCTCGGGTTGGCAATCGTGCGAACCGTCGCTCGCGCACATGGAGGCGATGCGCACGCCGCCAACCGCCCTGGTGGGGGAGCCGACGTTTGGCTGACGCTGCCGGCTCGCCGCGCCTAGCGATTCACTCTCATTTCCTTCTCATCTGGCCGGAGTAAACCTTCTAGTCGAATAGTCACTTTCGGCGAAGGAGGAACTGTGAAGGCCAAGATGGCGATCTCTCTGGTGAGCATCCTCGCCGCGGTGAGCCTGTTTGCGGCGGGATGCGGTGGCGGCGGCTCGAGCACCTCGACCTCGGCCAGCACCTCGACTCCTGGCGAAAGCCAGTCGAGCAAAAGCCAGGAAGCCGGCGGCGGCGCAGTGCCGAGCGAGGCACAGGCGGCCGCGACCGGCGACATACCCGACAACCAGGTGTTCCTGCTCTTCCACGACCCCAATGCCGGCTACTCGATCCGCTACCCGGAGGGCTGGGCGCGCACCGGGTCGGGGAATGACGTCACGTTTCAGGAAAAGGCGAACGTGGTCCACATCACGGTCCGCAACGGCGCTCCCCACGGCAGGCCGGGGACGAAGACCACCTACTCGCGGACGAGCGCCCCCGATCCTGTCACCGGCAAGCGCCTGCGGCTTGTAACCGACCGTTACGAATACGGCAACCAGGGCAAGGTCGCGGTTCTCGACCTCGCCACGCCGGTCGGAGTCGACAACGTCGACGCCTACCGGATGATCAGCGAAAGCTTCGAATGGCAACGCTAGAGAGCCTCTACCGCGAGCCGGAGGCCGAGCAGGCGCCGCCGGAGTGGCCGGTGCTGGAGATGCACGACGTCTTCAAGATCTACCGCTCCGCTGCGGTGGAGACCGTCGCCCTGCGCGGGGTCGACCTGGAGGTCCGCAAAGGTCAGCTCGTGGCGATCCTCGGTCCCTCGGGCTGTGGAAAGAGCACGCTGCTGGCCCTGGCCGCAGGTCTCGATCGTGCCTCGGCCGGGGACGTGCGCAGCTTCGGCACCTCGCTGATCGCCCAGAGCGAGCGCGAGCTCGCCGAGTACAGAGCGCAGGGGGTCGGCATCGTCTTTCAGAGCAACAACCTCTGGCCGACGCTCACCGCCTCGGAGAACGTCGTCGCCGCGCTTCGCCTCGGCGGGGTGGAGTCTCCGCTCAAGCGAGCCGAGGATGCGCTGGCGGAATTCGGACTTGGCCGACGTCGGGGTCACCGCGCGATGGCACTCTCGGGAGGGGAGCAGCAGCGGGTTGCGATCGCCGCCGCCGTCGCCCGCCGGGCACCGCTCATCCTCGCCGACGAGCCCACCGGCGAGCTCGACGCCGACAACCAGCAGGTCGTGCTCAGCGTCCTGCGGCGGTTGCCGGCGGAACACGACTGCGCCGTCGTCGTCGTCACCCACTCCAAGGTCGTCGCCGGCGCCGCCGATCACGTCGTCGAACTCCGCGACGGAGCGGTGGTCCGATGAGCGTCGCGACTGTCAGCGCCACGGCTCTCTCCTCCTGCCGGCGCGCGTCGGTCACCTACGGAGAAGGCGAGGCGCAGGTCCGAGCGCTGATCGAGGTGGACCTGAGCATCGCGCCGGGGGAGAGCGTCGCCCTGCAGGGCCCCTCTGGCTCTGGCAAGACGACGCTGCTGCATCTGCTCGGCGGCCTCCTCGTGCCGACCTCGGGGGAGGTGCTCTGGAAGGGCGAGGCACTCTCGTCTCTGGACGCCGCGGCCCGCGGTAAGACGCGGGCCGGAGGCATCGCCTATGTCCTGCAGGGCTCCAACCTGCTGCCGACCTTCAACGCCTTCGAGAACGTCGCCTTCGCCGCCTGGGTTGCGGCCCGGGCCGGGCTCGACGCCCGCCAGGCGCCGGCCGAGCTGCTGAGGCTGGTCGGCCTCGCCGACAAGGGCGGCGCTTTGCCCGCCGAGCTTTCCGGCGGGGAGGCCCAGCGCGTCGCCCTCGCCAGGGCGCTCGCCCAATCACCGGAGCTGCTGCTCTGCGACGAGCCGACCGGCCACCTCGACTCCGACACCGCCGGGCGGGTGCTCGACCTGCTCGAAGCGCTGCAGGAGCGTTTTGGCTTCGCCCTGGCGCTCGCCACTCACGACCGTGGCGTCGCCGCGCGCTGGACGCGCCAGGTGCGCCTTGCCGACGGCCGGATCGTCGGACCGGAGAGATCATGAGCGCCGCCCTGCAGCTTGGGATCGCACGGCTGAGACGCAGGCCGGCGCAGACCGCCACGCAGACGCTTGTCCTCGCCGTAGCCGTCGCCCTGCTCGGGGCGATGATCCTCTTCATCGGACACTCGCTGCGGACGATGACCGCTTCGGCCACCCGCAGCGTGCCGCTCGATCTGCAGGGGCCGGTGGGGAGTTACGGCCAGGCTCGCTCGCTGGCCGGAGGGATCTCCAAGCAACCCGACATCGCTCAGGCCTTCCCCGTGGGGACGGCTCCCTTTGCCGGCGTCAGCCATCGCGGCGCCGCCGGGGTCACCGATGCGGGCTCCGGGGCGATCCTCGCGGTTCCCCCCGGCTACCTCCACCGGATCGATACCTTCCGCTACCTGCGCGGCGGCCTGCGGCCGGGCCAGGTCGTGCTCGATCAACAGCTTGCGGCGACGCTGCGGGCCAGGGTCGGCGACACCGTCAGCCTGCGCCTCGGCGCCCACACGCCGCCGCAGAGCTTCAAGGTCGGCGGCGTCGCCGTGGTCACCGCCCCCGACGTGCTCTTCCAGCCGCTCAACCCGCAGGTCGGCCCGGCGCCCGCGCAGCCACCGGCCAACATCGCGATCCTCCCCGTCGCGACCTTTGCCAGCACGGTCGGCGGGGCGCTGCCGTCGCTTGGCGCGGCCGGCCCCACCTCGGCCTCGGTCCCCGGCACGCTCTCCGGGGTGCAGTGGCAGGTGCAGGCACAGGTGGATAGGGCAAGTCTTGGCGGCACTCCCAGCGAAGCCTTCAAGCGCGCCGGGCAGATCCGCAACTCGGTGGAACGGACCTTCACGGGGAAGATCCAGTTCGTCGACAACCTCTCCGAAGCGCTCGAATCGGCGACCGGGGACGCGCTCTACGCCGAGGCGCTCTTCATCATGCTAGCCGTCCCCGGCGCTCTGCTGGCGCTCGGTCTCGCCTACCTGGCGGCACTGGGAACGGTGGAACGCGATCGTCGGGAGCTCGCCCTGCTCCGCGCCCGCGGCGCGAGCCGGCGTCAGCTGCTCGGGATGGCAGCGGTCGAATCGAGCATCGTCGGTCTGCTCGGTGGCCTGCTCGGCGCCGGGATCTCCTTTCTCGCGGTCACGCTGCTGATCGAAGGCCCCGTCGGGCTCAACGCAAGCCGGGCGGCAACTGTCGTCGTGGTCTGCATCGCGCTCGCGTTCGCGGGCGGGATGGTGGCACGGCTCGGCACCGGGCTGCGAGCCCTCTCGGAAACGGTGGCCGCCGGCAGGCGAGGCAGCCAGGGCGGGGGTGTGCCGCTCTGGCGCCGGCTCTACCTCGACTTCATCGCGCTCGCGGTCAGTGGGTTGATCTACTGGCTGACCGCCAGCACCGGCTTCTCGGCGGTCGTCAATCCCGATTCCAACCCGACCCTCTCGCTCTCGATCTACATGTTCTTCGCCCCTGCCCTGCTCTGGATCGGGGCGACGCTGCTGCTGGTCAGGCTGCGCGGCACGGTCTTCAGCGCGATCGCGGGGCGTCTACGGGGAAGCGGGGAGGGCACCAACCGCCGCAGCTTCCTTCTCGCCAGCGCTTCGCGGCGTGGCCCGGCGATCAATCGCGGCCTGATCTTCGTCGGCCTCCTGCTCGCCTTCGGGGTCAGCCTCGGAGTCTTTGCCGCCACCTACAACCAGCAGGCAGGGGTCGACGCTCAACTCACCCTAGGCGCCGACATCACCGCCACGGCACCGCCGGGGGTTACGGCCAAAGCGGGCCTTGCCAAACGGATCGGCAACGTGTCGGGCGTCGCCGCCACCTCCGCGGTCGATCACTCCTACGCCTACGTCGGTCCCGACCTCCAGGACACCTTTGGGATCGAACCGGCGAGCATCGGCAAGGCGACGACCCTGCGCGACTCCTACTTCATCGGCGGCGGCGCGCAGACGATGATGAGCCGCCTGCAGAGCAGGCCCGACGGGATCCTCGTCTCCAAAGAGACGATCACCGACTACTCCCTGAAAGTCGGCGATCTGCTGCGGCTGCGGGTACTCGATCACCGCAGCGGTCAGTTCCACATCGTTCCCTTCCACGTCGTCGGCACCGTCCAGGAGTTCCCCTCGGCGCCGCGCGACTCCTTCATGGTCGCGAACCTCGCCTACCTGCAGAAGGCCGACCACGCCGGCGGTCCCAACGTCGTCTTCGCCAGCGCCGGCGAAAACCCGGCGACCGTCGCGTCGCGTGTCACCGCCGCGACCAAGGGCTTCGGCGTCAGCGTCAAGGACATCCGCCAGCAGTCGGTCCAGACGGTCAGCTCGATCACCACCGTCGACCTGACCGGGATCAGCCGGCTCGAGCAGGCCTTCGCGATCGTCCTCGCAGCGGCGGCGATGTGGCTCTTCGTCAACCTCGTCGTCAACGAGCGCCGGCACGAGTTCGCGACGATGGCGGCGCTCGGTGCGTCGCTGCGCGACATCGGCGCTTTCGTGCGCAGCGAAGCCGTCGCCGTTTTGGCGGCAGGCTTGGCCCTGGCGGCCGTGCTCGGCTGGCTGCTGGCGGAGATGCTGATCGCGATGCTCCAGCACGTCTTCGATCCGCCTCCCGACCACCTCGCCATTCCGTGGGGCTTCCTCGGGCTGCTCGCAGCAGCCGCGATCGTCGGCGCCCTTCTCGCCGCGGGCGTGGCGGCACGCTCACTGCGCCGCCTGCCGCTCGGCGCGATCCTGCGCGAGGAGTGACGCTCTCAAGCCCGATCCGAGCGTCTCATCTGTGGTTTAAGCAGCGGACTTGGCCTGCCGCCTCGTTTCGCCAAGCCCGCCCTTGGACACCAAGCTCAAAACCTCGCACGGCTTCTCGAAGGTGCCCGAGATAATGGCCTTCTTCTGGATCGTCAAGGTTCTCGAGCGACCGCTACGTGCCTTGGCGCTACTGGCTCGCGGTGGCGATGGTCGGGGTCTTCGGCACGATGTGCGCCGATGTCCTCCACGTCGGCCTCGGCGTCCCCTACGTCGTCTCGACGATCTTCTTCGCGATCGTGCTCGCGGTGGTCTTCCGCACCTGGTACCGGACCGAGGGAACGCTCTCGATCCACAGCATCGTCACCGAGCGCCGCGAGGTCTTCTACTGGGCCGCGGTGCTCGCGACCTTCGCCCTCGGCACCGCCGCCGGAGACCTCACCGCGGTCACCTTCGGCCTCGGCTTCTTCGGCTCGGGCCTGATGTTCGCGGCGATCATCGCTGTGCCGGCGATCGGTTACTGGCGCTTTGGCATGAACTCGATCCTCGCCTTCTGGTTCGCCTATGTGGTGACCCGCCCGCTTGGAGCCTCCTTCGCCGACTGGTTGGGGGTGTCCTCGGAACGGGGCGGCCTGGCGATCGGCACCGGCCTGGTCAGCTTCGTCCTCGCGGCGATGATCGCCATGTTCGTCGCCTTTCTGACCTCGACCGGGGTGGATACGCCTGCGGATCAGAAAGGCCGGGGCAAGCGCAGATCGAGCTTGCCAACCGGTGTCGTGCCGCCAAGGCCTCCAGACGAGGTTCGCGAGCTGGTCTGAGCTCTCTGGTCTTGCTCGCGCGCCGGCGAAAGATTTAGGCAAAGTGAGGGTTCGTCTCATGCCCATCCAATCTGAGCCGTCGACCATCGATCACTCAACCCAACGAAAAGGGGAAGTGATGAGAAAGTTGAAGAAATTGGTGCTGATGAGCGCGGCGCTGGCAGCGCTCGCCGTGGGAGGCGCTGCCTTCGCCCAGGCCCAGAGTGCGGGCACCGTGGCAAAGGTGACCGTGCAGCATTCCAAGGGCGAGACGAGTGCGCCCGGCGACAGCGACGGGGTGCAGAGCGGCGACCAGAACGAGTCCGACCAGGGAAGTCAGGCCGGCGAGCGGGGGTCCGGGGCAGAGAGCCAGACGGAGGCGCCCGATTCAGCCTCCAAAAGCGATGGTCCTGACGGACACCATGACGAGAGCGGCAGCACCGGCGCCGTCCACGAGTCTGAGGGCGACTGACCTGAGGTTCGAGCCCGCCGCCTCGGCGCAGCGCGCCGGGGCGGCGTCACGGACGCTCAGAGGCGAGCCGCCTAGTCGAGTAGGCGCCCCGGCTCCACCTCGACCGCCTTGGCGAGTCGTTCCAGCGTCGAGACTTTCGGGTCGCGCTTGCCGCCCTCGATCCGGCTGACCTCCGTGGCGTGGACGCCGCTGCGCTCCGCGACCTGTTCCTGCGTCAAGCCAAGCCGTTCGCGCGCCTCGCGCAGGTTGGTGCCGAGGGCGGCCATGTGACAATCGTCTGTCCTGTGGGCCGAGACCGCCATAGGAAACTTCACAAGTTCTTGCGTAGACTCTCGCCTCCCTATGACGCCTGGCCGACGAAGGCGAGAAAGGGGGCCGATCCCAGCCTCAACGCAAGGGGGCCGAGACCGGCCCTTACATGCGGTCTAGCCGTGCTTATAGATCTCCACGATGGGAGCCGCCTTCTCAACTTTGAGGACCGTCATCCGTACTCACCCCCTTCCCCGCTTTGTCATCCCGGTCTACTCGCCGGGTTGGGAGGCCGATGCTAGGGATTTCCCGACTATGCGGGATAACCCTAGCGGCGGGGAAACCCCGAGGGTGAATGGCAATATGATCTGGTCCTTCTGAATGTCCAGACCAGACTGAGCGGAGGGATTTCGGTGGCAGACATCATCAAAGACCGGAAGCGGAGCATCGAAGAGGCGGTGTCCTATGCCATTGCGCACCGCATCAGAATCGAAATCCTTTGCCTGCTAAACGAAGCTATCTACAACGCCTCTGAGCTTGCCGAACTCACCCACTGGCCGCTAACCACCATCGGCCACCACATCAAAGAAATGCTCAGCTCCGGATCTATTGAAGTGGCGAGGATTGAAAAGGTACGCAACACCGATCAGCATTTCTATCGGGCCGTTGAACTCCCAGTCGTGAGCGACGAGGAGGCGGTGGCGCTACCACCGGAGGTCAAGCAGGAATACGCCGCTGTGGTCCTGCAAGCGATCATGGCCGAGTCCCTCGCGGCGCTGCGAACCCAGAAACTGAACAGAGATACCCGAGTCCGCATGATGTGGCGCTGGTACAACCTCGACGAGCAGGGTCGCGACGAACTAGCTGATGAGCAGCGCGAATCATGGGAACGAGTTGCAGAGATCGAGGCGCGGTCTACCAACAGACGAGCCAAATCTGGTGAGAAGGCGACGACGCTGATCGCCGCAACGTTGGGCTTCGAGCGAAGCAAGCCCGTTAACTCCAATGCCCCAGCGGTACACCGGCTTACTCCACGGAAAAACTGACTTACGGGTGTATCCCTCTGACGGGTGAAAACCATTCAAGAAGTTAGTACAGACTCAACCGTTCTTATCTGTAACTGTGCACTACTTAGAATAGAACTGACTGCTTGACCAGCAGGTAGTCGGGTCCGGGGTTGTCCAGTGGGTGGTGCTCGGTCGCTCCCCCCGCACCTCCGGTGAACGGGAAGGCGAGGAATGTCTACGAGCAATGGAGACAGGAGTAAAGGCGGGGAGCACTTGCCGGTCCTCGTGGACCCACGGTTCGTCAAGGCTCTGTCTCACGTTCTGCGGCAGCACATCCTGCTGGCCGCGGTGCAGGGCGAGATCAGCCCCAAAAAGCTGTCGAAGGCACTTAACGAAGGGCTGAGCCAGGTCAGCTACCACGTCAAAGTGCTGCGCGACGACTGCGACGGAATGCTCGAAGAGATCCGCACCGAGCCGCGTCGTGGGGCGGTCGAGCACTATTACCGTGCCAGTGCAAAAACGCTGCTTCCGGCGAAGGCGTGGCGTCGGCTCAAAAAGGGGCTGCGCGCCGTGGTCGGCGCGGGCCAGGCGAGCGATCTGTTCAACGACCTCACGGAAGCGCTGAAAGCGGGCAAGCTGCAGGGGTCGCATGACCACATCATCCGCACACCGCTCGTTCTCGACCCCGAGGGCCGGCGTAACGTAGTTGCAATCGCACAGTGGGCGACCAAAGAAGTCGAAGACGAGCAGCAGGCAGCGGCGAAGCGCATGAGGGAGGCCAATGGCGACGGGGGCGAGGCGGCCGGCTACACCTTTGCGCTACTGGCCTTCGAGGCCGCCTGGGGACCCGCCGACCTACACACCCTCGTGGCACGGGCGGAGGGCGCGGCAATTGCTTCATGACCGACAGTAGGACCCCACCCAAATACAACATTGCGATAGTCGAATCTGTGATTCTCGAAGTGGCCGCGGAACTGCATCCGCGGCACCTGACGACCAGAGAGCTTTCGTTGAAGATCGTCAGCGACCCCGACGACGGCAAGGAGGTCGAGACAGCCGCTCATGCGGTCCGCAACCTGAGAGAGTTCGGCCTGTTCTCCGACCGGGACGACGACGTCGTGGAGCCGACGCCGGCTGCCCTCCATGCCTTCGCGCTCCTCGCGTAGCCGTCGCGAGCCTCACCTGAAGTACGGTGCCGGGCGTGAAGGCCGCATGAGCACCGTGACCGACGTCTACGCCATCCCCCGGGACCTACTTGACTTCCGCGAGACGATCGCCCAGATCTCGAAAGAGCGGATTGCTCCGCGCGCCGCCGAGATCGACGAGGCCTCCGAGTACCCAGCGGACGTGCGCAAGCTGCTGGCCGAGCACGACATCCTCGCCCTGCCCTTCGAGGAGCGCTACGGCGGCACCGGCACGGGCACGTTGATGTTGCAGATGGCCGTGGAGGAGATCGCCAAGGCCTGCGCTTCCAGCGCGCTGATCCTGATGGTGCAGGAGCTCGGCTCGCTGCCGATCCGCCTCTTCGGCAGCGAGGAGTTGAAGCAGCGAGTGCTGCCGCGCTGCGCCGGCGGCGAGTGGACGCCCGCCTTCGCGCTCTCCGAGCCGGAGGCCGGCTCCGACCCCGCCGCGATGCGCACCCACGCCGAGCTCGACGGCGACGAATGGGTGATCAACGGCGCCAAGAACTGGATCAGCAACGCGGGCGTCGCCGACTACTACGTCGTCTTCGCCGTCACCGACCGTGAGAAGCGGCGAATCACCGCCTTCATGGTCGAGGCCGACCGGCCCGGCTTCTCGATCGGCAAGCTCGAGCACAAGCTCGGGATCCGCGGCTCGCCGACCGGCTCGCCGGTTTTTGACGACGTCCGCGTGCCGGCCGAGAACGTGATCGGCGAGGTTGGCCGCGGCCTAGGCGTCGCCCTCGGCACGCTGGAGAGGACGCGCCTCGGCGCCGCCGCGCAGGCGGTCGGCATCGCCCAGGGGGCGACCGATTACGCGACCGCCTATGCCGCCGAGCGGGTCGCCTTCGGCAAGCCGATCCTCGACCTGCAGGCGATCCAGTTCAAGCTGGCCGAGATGGAGACCGGCACCGCCGCCGCCCGCGAGCTCCTCTACAAGGCCTGCGCGCTGGCCGACCGCGACGACCCCGCGCTTGCCAAGCACTCCTCGATGGCGAAGCTGTTTGCCTCCGACAACGCGATGCGGGTCACGGTCGAGGCGATCCAGGTGCTCGGCGGCTACGGCTACGTCAAGGAGTACCCGGTCGAGCGGATGATGCGCGACGCCAAGATCACCCAGATCTACGAGGGCACCAACGAGATCCAGCGCGTGGTGATCTCCCGCGCGATGGACCCACGGCGGTAGCCGTCGCCATCAGCTCACGAGCGCTTATCGGCTGAGGATAAGCGCGGACGTCAGTTCGCATCAAACATTTTCAATTCTTTCATCTCTTGCGCTATCCTTAAGAAGGTATGGCGACTATCGATAGAAGCCGCACGGACTACGTTCGCGCTCTTCCGACCCTCTCGGGCGCCGCTGAGCTGATCGACATCAGCCCCGCTGGGATCACGCGCGGGATCGAGGAGCTAGGACTCGAGCCGCTGCCGTGGGGGCGCCGGGAGAAGCACCTCTCCGTCGAGGATCTGCTGCGTCTCGCATCCTATCTTCGCCGTGCCTCGATCGAGGAGGTCGCTGGCGGCCTCCTCGACGGCATCGAGCGGGACCATCCCGACCTGGTGAGTGTGATCGGTAGCGAGATCGACCAGTTCTTCGATGCGCTGCCCGAGCGCCGGCCATCGGCTCCCGATGAGTTCTTGGCAGAGCTCCGCAGTGCTCTCCCGGAGCGTTATGCCAGGCAGGCAGAGAAGATCTATCTCCGTCACGCGGGCAACTCGAAATAGTCGCCCGAGTATCCGTTGCGCTGAGAGCCTCGCCTGAATCCCAGCGCGCCGAGTTCGCCTTCGGGAAGAGCAATCGCTGCGTCGAGCACGACGCCAATGCGTCCCTTTGCCACGGTGCGCCGGTCGATCGCCAATCCGACCAGACAGAGCAGCCAGCAGGCGACGAGATATTCGGCACGTAGGGCGCCCGGGGCGTCCTGGGCCAGGCCAAGCGCGACAACCAGATGCGGCCGCTGACTTCCGCCTTGGGAGGAGGATGCCTCGAAATGCCAAGCCATGAGCGCTGCGACCCGACTCTCGTTCCTGAGGTCGACAGCGGTCAAGCGTCGTCCCTTCTGCGCCTCAGCGCCGTGGAATGCAGTGAGAGTCTCACGGGAAAAGGGCGCATGGGCGAGCCGATGTCGAATTGTTCGCAGCCGCCACCGCTCGGAGCTCTTGTCCGGTGAATCGGCAACTTCGGGGTGGCGGAGATCAAGCCTGATCCGCGTCTCGGCACCGCCATCTCGCCGACCCCCTTCAATTGCGATTGCATTGGCAAGACGGTCCAGCAAAAAATCCCGCTGGCCCAGCAGCCGATCGGTGATTGGGGCAATGCGCATAGCAACATGTTGTCTGACAGATCGGATGTCTCTCCTCGCCCATGCCCCTGGTCGGCTCACCGGGCGAGTCTGTGCTCTCGCTCATCGAACCAGGGCGTAGCCCCCACTCCGTAGGCGGACAAACCGGGATGCTCCGGTCTGCTCGGTGGGCATCGGGCCCATGGGGAACTCGGTGAGGACGTCCTCCGCGTCTACCTCGTTCAGGAATTCGAGGTGGCCGGCTCGGCGGGCAAGCTCGACTAACGCGACTGGAGTTCCCGAGTCGTCGTTGGGATCCATTCGGAGCGGATGGTCTAGCGGCGTTGCGGGCGCTTTCGTTGCTTGAATCGTCTGCAGGGAGGATTTCAAGGCTGTTCCTTTCTGACTCAATTTGAGTTGAAGCAGAATCAGGATCGTCTCTATGGCGGACGGATCGATCGCATGCCTAGCCCGCAAACTCCGTATTGAGGCGGAATCCACAAGCAATTTGGGGGGAAATGACAGGTCTTCCACAGCCTTAGTTGAGACAGCTGAGTTGTTCTTGGCTCTGAATCAGCGTCTCGGATGGCCTGTATCCACAGGTAAATCTGAATCCACAGGGTGCTCCACAGGCACCGAAGTTGACACGCAGCTCACCAACGAATTCGATGGCAACCCGCATGGCAACGACCCCCACGACATCAACGCGATTCCGGCGCGCGGCAGAGACTGAGCGCGATCGGTTAGCCCGTCAGCGAGAGAAGATCGCCGCTAGAGCCAAGGGCATTAGGGAGGAGCTAGGGGGACTGGAAAGCCAAATGCACGAACTTGACGAGCGGATTAACTCGCTCCGGGGCCTGATCGGCGATCACGGGCCACAGGGCTTTGAGAGACCTGTTGCGGTGCCTGCCAGCAGCGGCCAGGCGCTAGGCGGCAGCGCTATCCGCATGGCCGCCGTCCGTGTGCTCATGGAGTCTGGACGCGGCGACGCCCCAATCCACTACCGGAACTGGCTCGAGCTGCTCCGCGATGCTGGATACGACGTCGCCGGCAAACGCCCTGACGCAGTTTTCCTGAGCCAGGTCGCCCGGTCCCCGGTGGTTAAGGCGACTACGAAGGCTGGCGTTTACGAACTCGATCTTGGCGCACCGGAGCGCTTGACTCAACGCCTGGAGGCGCTTCAGCGCGAGCTGAGCGATCTGGCGGCTAGTGCTCCGTCGGGTGGGGCCGAGCTAAGGGAAAGAACTGTCCATCAAGAAGAGATCAGCCTTGAGATCCGCCGGACGCAGAAGGCCCTCACCGAGGCAACTGACAGTCTCGGCGAAGCCTTTGTCCGTCAGTCGGCCAAGCTTGCCGCGTAGCGCCTCACCCCGGTAGGGGTCGACGCTGATCGTTTGTCACTTGAGGCGCCAAATTGGCACTCCAAGTCTGCGTACTCCTCTGTGAGTTCCGAGTCTCGATCCGAGCGTCCGGCTCTCTTCGCCTACCATCGGAGCATGTGCAGAAACATCAGAACTCTCTACAACTTCGATCCACCCGCCAGCGAGGAAGAGGTCGACGCTGCCGCGCTTCAGTACGTGCGCAAGATCAGCGGTTTCACGAAGCCTTCGCAGGCAAATGCCGAAGCCTTCGAGGAGGCTGTCGCGGCCGTTGCCGAGGTTTCCTCCAGACTGCTTGACCGGCTGGTCACTTCGGTGCCGCCGAAGGACCGCGAGGTCGAGGCTGCCAAACGGCGGGCCCGGGCCGAGCAGCGCTTCGCCGCCTAGCTGGATCGACAGGAGGATTAGCGATGATTGAGCGAATCGACGAAATGCCGGCGGGAACGGTCGGCCTCGATGCGTCCGGCAAGCTCAGCCGAGACGACTACCAGAATGTCCTCGAGCCCGCGCTCGAGGAGGGGTTGCGTCGGGTCAGCTGCGCCTCCTGTTCGTCCTCACCGACTTCGAGGGGCTGGAGCATGGCGCCTGGATCGAGGACGCAAAGACGGGCCTCAACGCCTGGGTCCGTAATCACGCCGCTTGGAAACGCTTCGCCCTGGTGACCAACGTCGAGTGGGTGGCAAAAGCAATGCGGATGTTCACCTGGCTCACCCCGGGGGAAGTGATCGTACGCGATCTGGACGGGCTGGAGGAGGCCAAGGCCTGGGTCGCCGGCTGAGCCTGTGCTTGGGAACCTAGCTCCTCGCGCACTCGACGCAGAAGCGGTGCCGGGTTAATTCCGTGCCGGCAGCCTTCGGCTAGTGTCGACATGACCCCGATCTAGGAGTAACTCAATGAGCGTCCTAATCCGATTCGCCCCCGCGTCCCTAACTGCGGCTCAGTACGACGAGAGCATCCGCAAGCTCGAGGAGTCGGGTGACTTTCCGCCTGATGGGCTCGACTACCACGTCTGCTTCGGTTCCGATGGCAACCTTCGTGTCAGCGAGATCTGGGACTCCCAGGAGCAGCTCGACGCATTCGGCGAGCGGCTGATGCCGATTCTCTCCGAAGTCGGAATCGAGCCCGGCGAGCCAGAGCTGATGGAGATTCACAACATCGTCAAGCGCTAGCGAGCAAGGGGTGGATGCAGGCACGACGGCCGTGCGGGCAGTCGTGCGTGGCGACGTGCAGGGCGTCGGATATCGCGACGCGACCCTGCAGCTGGCACGTCGGCTGGGGCTGATGGGCTGGGTGCGCAATGGGGAGGAGGGCTGCCTGCTCGTCCACGCCGAGGGGCCTGGGGGGGCGGTCGAGGAGCTGGTGTCGTTCTTGGAGGACGGTCCACCCGCCGCACGCGTCACCGGGGTCGAGGTCGAGCAGGCGAAGTTCGAAGGTCACGAGCAGTTCGCGATCCGCGGCGTGAGCGCCGGCGCCTTCGTCGTCCAGGAGCATGCTGCCACCGCTCATCATTTCGATCTGCGCCTGGAGGTTGACGGAGCGATGCGTTCGTGGGCAGTTCCGAAGGGCCCCTCGCTGGACCCGGCCGTCAAACGCCTCGCCGTCGAGGTCGCCGACCACGCGATCGACCACAACGCCTTCGAGGGGTCGATCGGCGACGGTCGCGTAATCGTCTGGGATCGCGGCCACTACGAGCAGGGTGGCCGGGTGGCCTGGCCGGAGGCGCTCGAGCGTGGCCACGCCGTGTTCGTCCTCCACGGGGACAAGCTGCGCGGCGGATTCGCCCTGCAGCGCACCCGCCCCGGTGAGAAGCCCCAGTGGCTGCTGATCAAGCGCCGCGACGAGGATGCGCGCCCCGGTTCGGATGTGGTCGCCGAACGACCGCAGTCGGTGCTCAGTGGCCGCACGCTCGACGAGCTTTAAGCACGGCTATCCGGGGTAAGGAGGGGCACGTACTCGCCTCTGCGCCGGCTGGTGAGAGCCGGGCGCCGAAAGGAGAGCAAGTGCCACCTCGAGGAGTGAAAAAAGGCAGCAAGCGAGACCGCCAGTACAAAGAGATCAAAAAAAGCGAGAAGAAACAGGGTCGCTCCAACAAACGCGCCGAGGAGATCGCGGCCCGTGCCGTCAACAAGGAAAAGGCCCGCGCGGGCGAGTCGAAGACTTCCTCCCGCGCCTCGACCAGCGGTCGTTCCGCCAGCAGCCGCGGCGGCAAGCAGTCAGGCAAAGGGCCCGGCGGCCGCACTCGCGAGCAGCTCTATAGCGATGCCAAGAAGCTTGGGATCGACGGCCGCTCGAAGATGAGCAAGAAAGAGCTCCAGCACGCCGTCGCCGGAGCCTCCTAGTCTGGTCTCACGAAACCGGTGCCCCGGTCGTTAGAAGAACGAGGCAAAGGCAAAAGTGAATCGACTCAACCAACCCGCCGAATGGACTATCTATGAGAGCCCACTGGGCCCGCTGACGGTGAGTGGTGGGCCGAAAGGGATCGGCAGCGTCCACTTCCCCGACCGCTCGCCCCGCCTCGACGGGGCGGCCCGACGGCCGATGACCGAGGCGATCGATCAGCTTGAGGAGTACTTCGCAGGCGAGCGGAAGGCTTTCGATCTGGCCCTCGACCTCGCGGGCTCGCCCTTGCAGAGGCTCGTCTGGGCCCGGCTCGGGCAGATCCCCTACGGCTCCACGGTCAGCTACGGCGAGTTGGCCGGGCAGATCGAAGAATCCGCATTTCCCGACGGCCTTGAGCCCTACCAGCGGATTCGCGCCGCAGCCGCGGAGGTCGGCCGCACCCCGACGCCGATCCTGGTGCCCTGTCACAGGGTCATCGGCGCCGACGGCTCGCTCACCGGCTATGGCGGCGGTCTGCAAAGGAAGCAAGCCCTTCTGGAACTCGAGGGATGTGACATCGCCGGCGTTCATCCAGAGCCCAGTCCAGAACCGGATCAGCTCGCGCTGCTTTGAAGACGACGGCTACGGTTCGCATGTGACTCCGACGGTCGACGAGCTGGCGGTCGCAGACGCACCGGCTGCCTGGTCGGCGCTCGGGTTCGAGGTCGACGGCGACACCTGCGTCGTCGGGGATGTGCGGATCCGCCTGGCGGGCTCCGACGCCGGTAAGGGACTGACCGGCTGGTCGTTGCGTGATGTCGAGAGCACCGAGCTGGACGGGCTGACGACGACGCGGTCGGATCGCCGGCCACCCGACCAGCGGCCGGCACATCCCAATGGCGTCACCGCGCTCGATCACGTCGTCGCGATCACGCCGGCGCTCGAGCGCACGATCGCGGCGCTGCAGGGCGCCGGGCTCGATCTTCGCCGCCTCCGTGAGGAGCCGACGCCCGCCGGTGCACCGCGGCAGGCGTTCTTCCGCCTCGGCGCGACCATCCTCGAGGTCGTGCAGGAGCCGCCCGAGGCGATCGAGCGCGCCGGAGGCGACCACCCGGCGTTCTTCTGGGGCCTCGCCCTCGTCGCCCCCGATCTGGACACGACTGTCGCTGGACTGGGGGATCGCGTCAGCGAGATCCGTCCCGCCGTTCAGCCCGGCCGGCGCATCGCCACCCTGCGGCGGACCGCCGGCCTTACCGTGCCGGTCGCGCTGATGACGCCGCTGCCCGAGAGAGACGACGCGTCCGGAACGTAGCTCTCAGCAGACAATTCGATGTCGTATCGCGACGTGTTACGATATATCGCGTTAGTATCGATAGAAGTCTTTGATGGAAAGGAATTCATGCACCACAGATGCAATCCACGACACGCGGGCGTTCACCGGCGCGACGAGTTCGCGCGCAGCCGCGGCCCTCGCTATGGCCGCGGTCGCGGCGGTTCCCGCGCCCGGCGTGGCGATGTCCGCGCCGCGGCGCTGGGCCTCTTGGCCGAGCGGCCGATGCACGGCTACGAGATGATCAAGGAGATCGAGGAGCGCACCGACGGGGCCTGGACTCCGAGCGCCGGCTCGATCTACCCGACCCTGCAGATGCTCGAGGACGAGGGGCTGGTCAGCAGCCAGGAGATCGACGGCAAGCGCCGCTTCACCCTCACTGATGCCGGCAGGGCCGAGCAGGAGTCACGGGCCGGAGAGGAGGCCCCCTGGGAGGCGGTTCGGGTCGGCGCCGATCCCGAGCAGATCCACCTTCGCGAGTCGGTCCACAAGCTGCACCACTCGATCGGCCAGGTCTTTCATGCCGCCGACGAGGGACAGCAGCGGCGGATCCGCGAGCTGCTCGACGAAACCAGGCGCAAGATCTACGCGATCCTCTCCGAGGAGGGCTGAGGAGCAGCCGGCTCGCCGAAGAGGCGAGCGAGGACGATGCTGAGCTCGTAGAGAGCGATCAGCGGCGCCGTCTCCAGCAGCATCGAGACAGGATCGACGCCGGGCAGGGCCGCCGCTACGACCGCGCAGGCGCGCGCGCAGCTCGTCGAGGTGCTCGACGAGGCTCAGCTCATCCTCATGTGAGATTGGCGTTACGCGGCGCATCGTGTCGCCTCAGATCCGCGCCCCGGGAGCGGCGTCGGTCTTCGTTACAGGGTCGGGCACCGCAACCGGCATCTTCTCTGCGGCCGGCTTCTCGGTGTGCTCACCGCGAAATTGAGGATGCCGACGTCGCCTTTGCCGAATTTGGCCGGTGGGCGTCCCTTGCGGTAGCCGCCGTCGCGCCGCCCGGAGTCAGGGCACCGAGCAGCGCTCCACCGCCAACCACCGCACCGCCTGCCAGACCGGCCTTTTTCAGAAAGCTCAGCCTGGTGTCGCCGCTGTCGAGTGCCTCGGCGGCCTCATGCTCGGTTTCGCGGATCGCGCCGTCGGCGTCGACCTGCTCGAAAGTCATCTCTGGGTCCATTTGGGGGTCCTTTGACGTAGGGGCTTTCTCCCCACTGCGGAGTCCCCGCCCCAGCGGATCAGTTTCGGCCGATCGGCTCGGTCTGCGGCTGCGCCTGGACTGATGGCGCTGGAACGATTCTGCTTTAACGGAGTGCCGTCGTACCGGTGGAAACGGCCGTGAGGATCGACCTAAGCCAACTCGACGCTAGGCGCTGGCAAGAAAAGGCGAGACAGCCTCCACAGCGTCAAAGTAGTGCGCGTGGGTGCGCTTGATCGTCTCGATCGAGTCGGCGCCGACCAAAACGATCTCAAGATCCTCGCGACCTTTATATTCGCGCTCTAGGGCAGCGTAGGCGGCAGCTGCCTCGTCACCCTCGTCGAACTCCTGCTGCTTGATCAAGCGCTGAGCAACCAAGTCATAGACGAGCAGAAAATGCTGGAGGGCCATATGGACAGACTACCTATCGACGGTCAGGTAGTGGTCGATCCGAGCTTTGAAGCGAGAAAGAACTTCCATGAAGGCAGCATCCGGCCTTTCTTCTCGCTCATCCGCTGATATCCCCCAGGCGGCTAGATCTAGGTACGACAACAGGTCAGACGGCCCCTCTCCATCCTTCAGAGGAAATCGGGTGCGGGCCGCCCAGCGCTCCACCGCCTCTGCCCATTCGTGCTGACCAGAGGTCCTCAGCTGAATCTCGACTGGATGGCCATCGCGACGAACGACGACGTGTATAGCCCTATAGCCAGTGTCTTTAGGGGATGCCGCATAGTCCTCGATTCTGAGAATCTCCCAGTTGCGGCGAATTCGCCTTAGGACACCAGCGATCTCCGTTGCGCCGCCTGGCAGGATCGCTCGACATCCAGCGATGTCCTCCATCTGCGTTAGACGCATCGAGCCAAAGCGGTCAAGCTTGTTAAGGATCTGTGGGTTGCGCTTCAGTCGCTGGCCAACGGTTACCTCGCTTGACTCCCGCTCGACGAACTGACGCAGGCCGACGGTCACCTTCTTGAGGGGATCCTGAAACCCGCTGCGGTAATCGACAATGACCCCGACCGCATCGGTCAGTTCGTCGTCATCGAACTGGTCTTCCTCGTCGCTGTCGCTTGGCGTTCGCCACCAGTCACGTAGCAGCCTTCCCGCTTTGTCAACCTTGGTCCGCGACAGCGCCACAGAAACGATTATTACGGTCGCTTGCGCTTGGTCGCGTCGCGAGGCGAAATACCTGGAATCAGTGCTCCGATAGGGCCAAAGCGGGAGGTGACTCGCTGCCGCCGATCCGTCCCAGCCAGCGCAGGGCGAGGAGCAGGGCGGCTGGGATGACGAGGGCTCCGCCGGCGATGAGGAACCAGAGCTGGGCGGCGTCGCTGCCGGCGCCGATCGTGTGGACGATCGCGAGCAGCCAGAAGATCGCCGTGAAGCGGTGGGCACGGCGCCAACGGCTGGCGCCGATGCGGTCGCGGAAGTAGTAGGAGATCCCCAACGCGGCCAGGCCGTAGCCGGCGACTATCCCCAGCCCGGTCCAGAGCGGTCGGTAGTGCCCGACGAAGGGAATCGCGATCCCGGCGAGCCCCGAATTGAGCCAGGCATCGCCGAGCAGGGACAGGCCATGAAGGGCGACCATCGCCAGGGCGGTGAGCGAGAGCGCCTCGTGGACCGCGCGGAGGTCGCGCTTGCCGGCGCTCTTGCGCTTCGAGCCCATCATCAGCCCGAGGCCGACGCTGGCGCTGGCCAGTAGCAGCGCCGCGCCGCCCGCGGCACGGCTGGTGATCCAGAAGAGGTGCGGCGCGATGTTCACGGCACTACCGACCTGGGCCGCATTCGTTCCGCCTCCACGAACTCCACGCTGCCGTCGTCGAGGACGAGGACGCCTCCAAACCGCAGGCAATCGAGGCCCCGGTCGGGGCCGGAGAGCAGCGCCTGCTTCGAGTAGACCTCGGCAAGGAAGGCGGAGGGAGCCTGTGCCGTCGCCTGGACCACGCCGGTGAAGGCAGGGGCGCCCGTGGAAGGATCGAGGAGATGGTGGGCGGGGCCGCCGTCAGAGCCCACCCAGGAGCGTTTCGCGATGCCGCTGGTGGCGACGGCGCCGTCACGGATCGACAGCGAGCGCAGTGGCTCGCCGCCAGACGGGTCCTCGACAAGGACCGCACGCGGCCTGCCGGCGGCGCCACCGACCCTGATGTCACCGCAGCAGTCAACTGCGTAGGTCGAGTGGTGTCGCAGGGTGGCGGCGACGATGTCGGCAAGCAGTCCCTTGGCGATCCCACCGCTGTCGATCCCCAGCCCAGGCGGCCGAGAGACGCTGACGGTTTTGCGGTTGACCGCGATCTGGTTCCAGCCGCGGCTGCGGCTGGCAGCTGCGGGCGCCCGTCTCCGCTCGCCTGGTGCCGCCTCTGGCGCTCTGGGCCCCGTTTGCTCGTGGACGGGGGTGCGCGACTCGTCGTACCCGGCCCGCTCGATCTCGGCGAGCAGGGTGGCGTCGACCAGGCCCGCACTCAGGGCTCCCGCCCGGCGCACTGCGGCCGCCAGCTCGAGCATCAACGCGCTTACCGGCACGGTGGTGCGGGGGTCGCGGTTGAAGCGGGACAGCTCGCTGTCGGGAAGGAAGCGGGAGAGCCGCTCGTGCGCATCGAGGAGCTCGGCTTCGGCTCGCGAGATCGCCTTCTCGGCACTGGCACCCGCGCCGCCGAGGTGAACGGTCACGGTCCCGCCGAAGCAGGCGAAAGATCGTTTTTCTTCGCCGCTCACGATTGACCGGTGATGACAGGTTCCGGTTCTGGTTCCGGCGCGACGGGTTCGACTTCTGGTTCGACTTCTTCGACTTCCGGTTCTTCGAATTCTGGTTCGAGGGCTTCGGCTTCCGCGGGTCCGGATTCGACCTGTGGAGGGCTGCTCGCGCTGGAGCTTCGCGGCCGCGATGCCGGGTGCGCTCCGCGCGCCGTGGCCTGCCCGAGGACCGGGTCGTTGCCGGTCGCCATCTGCACGAAGACGACTCCCCAGAGCAGCGCGAAGCAGATCAGCGAGATCGCGACGACGCGGCTGCGCAGCTCTCCTGCCCGCAGCCGTTGAGCTCGCAGGCGGTTCTGCGCGATGCGCTTGCGTTCGGCTTTCTCGAAGGCGTCCATTTTCTCAATGCCAGGATCCGGCAGTCGAGACCACGAGTAAGGCAAGGGCGACGCCGGCAAGGATGGAGCCGCCCAAGGCCGCGATCCGCGTACCCGCGCCGGCCAGCTGCGCCTCGCGCGGGCCGCTCCGGCGCCAGTCGGGAAGGGCCAGCCGCGGCACCTCGAGCAAATGGCCGAGCACGTGTAGGGTCGTCAACGCGACCCAGACGATGAAGCTGACCTTGTGGACCAGCACGAGCGTGTTGCTCGGCGGGCCGGCGAGGAGCAGGGCGACGCCGGTGCCGAACAGCACCACCGTGGTGAGCACGACGCCAGGGGCGAGCAGCCGCAGGAGCAAGGGCGGTGGGCCCTTGCGAACGTAGGCCGGGGTGCCGGCGTAGTAGCGGAGGAAGCGGTAGCCGGTGCTGCCGAGCTTCAGCATCACCGGGGGGATCAGCAGCATGCCGATCAGGATGTGCGGCTGCAGCAGCGAGCCGATGAAGGGGATCGTCGCGCCCTCCACTGCCAGCAGTACGAGCAACACGACAGCCATGCCGCCGGTGAGGCGGGAGTTGCCGGCGACGCCGTCGCGGATTTGAGTCTGCTCCGAGCGATACACAGGGCCGCATGCTCGGTGAAGCGGCTTGTCGGTCCCTAAGCGCCGGATGAGAGATTTCTCATCCGCGGCTCGAAGCCCGGCAGCTCGAAGGCGGCGCGGGCGCCGCCGAGTGGCGAGTCCTCGATCCAGATGCGGCCGCCGTGCAGCTCGACGATCGAGCGGGCGATGCCGAGGCCGAGCCCGCTGCCGCCGGAGGCGCGGTCGCGCGCGGGCTGGTTGCGGTGAAAGCGCTCGAAGACCTGCTCCCGCCGCTCACCCGGCACGCCGGGTCCGTCGTCGTCGACTGCGACAACGAGCCGATCGTCTTCCGTTTTCGCGGAGAGGACCACGCGGCCCTTCGATCCCGTGTGGCGGTGCGCATTGGAGAGCAGGTTGCGGACGACCTGGGCGATCAGGTCGGGGTCGATGCGGACAGTCCCTTCCGGCAGCCTGGCGATCTCGGTGCCCCCGGGGCTCGCCTCGGCCAGGCCTCGCAGCAGGGAGGCGGCCTCGACATCGCGCAGAAGCGGCTCTGAGCCCTCGTCGAGCCGAGCGAGCGCAAGCAAATCGTCGACCAGCCGTTCGACCCGTCGAATCTCCGTCAGCGCCAGTGCCTCGACCCGGCGCACGTCCTCGACGGCGGGTGTCTCCTCGCGCGCCAGCACCTCGAGCTGACCTCGGATCGCGGTCAGTGGCGTTCGCAGCTCATGCGAGGCGTCGGAGACGAACCGCCGCTGCCGTGAGAAGGCGAGGTCGAGTCGGTCGAGCATGTGGTTGAAGGCCTCGACCACGGTGCGCAGCTCGGTTGGCGCGGAGGCCTCGGGCTGGAGGCGGGGGGTGAGGTCGCCGGCATCGACCGTGGCTGCCGTCGAGGCGATCCGCCGCAGCGGCGCCGCGGTGCGGGCGGCGACCAGGTAACCGGCGAGCAGGGCTGCCACCAGCGCCGCGCCGCCGGCGATCAGGAACGTCCTCTCGACCTCGTCCTGCGCGTCGGCGATCGGCGAGATCGCCGAGCCCTCGCCCGGGTCGCTGTGCACCGGGCCCGGATTGCCGGCCTCGCGCGACTCCTCATGTTTGATCAGTCTCGACTCGTCCGCCATGTCCGCTCGCACCGCGACGAAGACGAAGGCGAAAGCGACGATGACGATCCCGCCGATCGAGATCGCCAACCTGCTTCGCAATCCGAGCTTTGCCCACCCGCCCCTCATCGATTGCCCTTCAGCCGGTAGCCCACCGAGCGCACCGTTTCGATCGGCGCCGGCGAGTCCGGTTCACCCAGCTTGCGACGCAGGTAGCCGATGTAGACCTGGACGACGTTGGTGCCGGGATCGTGGTCGTATCCCCAGACCGAGGTGAGGATCTCGCGCTGCGTGCAGACCTGTCCCGCCCGCCGCATCAGGAAGGCGAGCAGCTCCGCCTCCCGCTCCGGCAACCGCACCGAGACGCCGTTGCGCTCGGCCTGCCGCGAGAGCAGGTCGAGTTGGATGCCCCCCGCCTCCAGTGTCGTCATCGCCTCGGCGCTCGCCTGGCGCAGGTGGGCCCTGACCCGGGCCAGAAGCTCGTCGAAGGAGAAGGGCTTGGTGACGTAGTCGGTCGCGCCGGCATCGAGTCCCTCGACCCGGTCAGCGACCTCGGCCCTCGCCGTCAGGACGATCACCGGCACAGTCGGCTTCTCGCGGCGAATCGCGTCCAAGACCTCGATCCCGTCTTGGCCCGGCAGCATCCGGTCGAGGATCACCAGGTCGAAGCCGCCGCTCAGGGCCAGGCGCTCGCCCTCGACACCGTCGGCGGCGGTGCGAACGGCGAAGCCCTCCGCCTCGAGGCCGCGCTCGAGGAAGTCGGCGATCGCCGCCTCGTCCTCGACGACCAGGATCTCCACGTCTCGATGCTAGTCCCTTGGCGTCGCCTAGATGCCGGCGCTGAGCCTTGTGCTCGACGTCTGCCACATTTCGCTATAGTCTTATAAAAGCGAAATGGCGAAGACGGCGGCAAGAGAGAAGCGGCAATACCGGATGGGGGTCCGGGCGCGACGTTCGGAAGAGACGGCCGAGCGGATCCGCGGCGTGGCGCTGGAGCGATTCCTGTCCCGACCCTACGATGACGTGACGCTTGCCGAGGTCGCCGAGGGAGCCGGAGTCACCGTTCCCACCCTGATCGCGCATTTCGGCCGCAAGGAGGACCTGTTCGTCGCCGCGTGCGAAGAATGGGGCAACCGCATGATCGAGGCACGGGACGAGGCCCCGGTCGGCGATCACGCCGGCGCGGTCCGCAATCTGTTCGAGCACTACGAGGCCGAAGGCGACTTCATCCTCCACCTCCTCGCCGAGGAGGATCGTTTCCCGGCCGTGCGGGCGATGACCGACGAGGGACGGAAATATCATCGGTCATGGGTCGAGCGGATTTTCGAGCCGAGCCTGAGGCCGCTCCGGGAGGCCCGCAGGGAGCAGCTCGTCGTCCAACTGGTCGTCGCCACCGATCTCCTCACCTGGAAGCTGATGCGCCGCGACATGAAGCTGTCCCGCCACCGGGCCGAAGCGGCGATCGTGCAAATGGCCGACGCGCTGACCGGCGGCGGCTGATGGCACGCGTGCTGGTCTACACCGCTCCAGGGTCGGGCCACGCCTACCCGCCGATCGCCACCGCGATCGCCCTGCGCGACCGCGGGCACGACGTCATCGTCCGCACTGCGAGCGGAAGCGTGGGGGCAATCGAACGGCTCGGCTTCGCTGCTGCGCCGATCGATGACCGCATCGAGGCGATACCGCTCGAGGACTGGAAGGCACGCACGTCGATTGGCGCCCTCGTGGCGGCATGCGAGACCTTCGCCAAGCGGGCGCGCTACGAGATCCCCGACCTGCAGGCGGCGATCGAGACCGAGTGCCCGGATCTCATCTGGGTCGACACCAATGCCACGGGCGCGGCCGTGGTGGCCGAGGCCTCCGGACTGCCGTGGGCCCACTACATGCCGCATCCACATCCAGGGCCGGCCCGCGGCGTCCCCGTCTTCGGTCCCGGCTTCGCCCCTTCGACGAGTCGGCTTGCGCACCTTCGGGACACCGGTCTGAGCGCACTCAAGCCGCTTGCCTTCCGCTCGTTCGTGCGTAGCCACAACTCCCGCCGGGCGGCGCTCGGCCTGCCGACGATCGATGGCATCGAAGACCATTACGTTGTTGCACCTCTGCTGATCCAGTTCTCAGCGGAGCCCTTCGAATACCCGCGCGAGTGGCCACAGAACGTGCGGCTCGTCGGGCCCGCTCTGTGGGAGGCACCGGCCCCCGAGCCGGAATGGCTTGCCGCCGAGGAGCGCCCGATCGTTCTGGTCACCGCCTCGACCGAGTTCCAAGACGACGCTAGGTTGATCGAGGTCGCGCTCGAGGCCTTCGCCGATCGCCCCTACGCAATGGTCGCCACCACCACCGTGCACGATCCGGGCGATTTCGACGTACCGGAGAATGCCAGGGTCGAGCGCTACATGCCGCACGGGCCGATCCTGCGCCGCGCCGCCGCCGTGATCTCCCACGGCGGCATGGGCACCACCCAGAAGGCCCTTGCGGCCGGCGTGCCGGTCTGCACGGTCCCGTTCATGCGCGATCAGTTCGAGGTCGCGCGCCGCGCGGCGCACTGCGGCGGCGGGACGATCCTCCATCACAAGCGCCTCCGTGCCGATCGGCTGCGCACCGCGGTCGAGGAGGCAATTGGTTGTCGTGCCGGAGCAGAACGGGTACGCGACGCATTCGGCCGGGCGGGTGGCGCGACCGCGGCCGCGGTCGCGCTCGAAGGCCTGGTCGCATCGGAGCGCCAGGCGACCGAGGCCTGACGATGGGGCATCGGACCGTCGATCCCGTCGAGTCGTCGCGAATCCCCCGGGCACAGGGAGGCCGGGTACCGACCGTCGATGTCGATCTCTTTGCCGACGACGTCGTCGAAGACTCGACCGCTGTCTTCAAGGAGATTCGCGACACCGGCCCGGTCGTGCGGGTGCCGCGAAACCGGCTGTGGGCGATGGGGCGCTTCGAGGACGTTCGTGACGCGTTGCGCGACGACGAGCTTTTCACCAGCGATCATGGCGTCGCCGCGAACCCGGTCACCAACCTCCTGGGGCGCTACTCGGTTCTCTTCAGCAACGGTCAGAAACACGCTGCCAGGCGCAACGTGCTGATGCGGTCGATGGGTGCAAAGGCGATCGCCCCGGTGGCCGATTGCCTGGAGGCGGAAGCCGACGCGATCGTCGCGGGTCTGGTCGGCACCGGCGAGTTCGACGCCGTGCGGGACTTCTCCCACCGCTTGCCGCTGCGGGTGGCGGCCGACCTCACCGGCCTGCGCGTATCCGACGAGCGGCAGCTGCACTGGGCCACGGCGCTCTTCGACCAGTTCGGGCCGCTCAATCGCCGCTGGCGGCGCACCTTTCCAACCACGCTCGGCGCTTCGGGCTACGTGCTGTGGCTGAACCGATCTCGCGTCGTTCCCGGCAGCTGGGCGGCGAGCATCTTCGATGCTGTCGCTCGGGGCGAGATCGGCAAGGTCGAGGCGCGCATGATGATGATCGACCTCTTCGCCCCGAGCTTGGACACGACCGTCATCGCCATCACGCACATGCTCTGGTTGCTCGGCCGCAATCCCGAGGCCTGGCGGCGTATTCGCCGGCAGCCCGAGTTGATCTCGGCGGCGGTCGTCGAGGCCGTGCGCATCTCCTCGCCCGTGCGCATCTTCACCCGCCGCGTCAGCCGCGACGCCGAGCTGGGCGGCGTTCGGCTCCATACCGGCGATCGCGTCGCAATCCTCTTCGGGGCGGCGAACATGGACGAGCGCCGCTTTCCCGATCCCGCCTGCTTCGACCTCGACCGCCCGCCCGGGGGCAACCTCGGCTGGGGCAACGGGGCTCACACCTGCATCGGCATCCACCTCGCCAAGCTCGAGATGGGGGCGCTGCTTCGAGCCCTGGTTGCTCGCGTCAAGACGATCGAGACCATCGAGCATCCGCCGCGAATCCTCAGCAACAGCTTGCAGGGCTTCAGGGCCTTGCCTGTACGTCTGGATTAGGTGGAGTTATGCTCAGAATTCTTCTTATCTCAATGCCACAGAAGGGGATTCGCCATGGGTGCTCAGGAGAACAAGCAGGTGGCCGAAGATGCCTACAGGGCGTTCAGCAGCGGCGACGCGGCCGGTGCGATGGAGAACATGGACGACTCGATCGTCTGGACGGCGCGGGGCGACAACGCGCTGACCGGGACCTACAACGGCAAGCAAGAGGTCGGCGAACTCTGGGGAAAGCTCGTGGGCAAAGAGTTCAGCACCGGCCCGCATGACTTCATCGCCGAGGGCGACAAGGTGGTCGTCCTGACCACGGTCACCCTCGCCGGCGAGGCGGTCGAGAGCGCCGACGTCCTCACCTACAACGCCGAGGGCAAGTTGATCGCATTCGACACGCTCGGCGATCCGACCAACGCGAACAAGGTGTTCCCGAAGTAGAGGCCTCGGCCGGGCCTGGAAGCTGCGCTAGCCGCGAGGCGTGGGCCCGACCCGGTCGAGCGCGGCGAGGTCCTCGGCGCCGGGGTGCCAGCGCAGGGCCGCGACATTGGCGGCGACCTGCTCGGGGCGGGTCGCCCCCGCTATCACCGAGCCGACCGCGGGCTGCGCGGCCAGGCCGGCGATCGCAACGTCGAGCAGGGCGACGCCGCGTTCCTCTGCGTAGCTCTGGAGCGCCTCGACGACGTCGAACTGCTCATCGCTGCCGGCCTGCTCACTTGAGGCGAGGCGGCTTCCCTCGGGGCCCGGCTGCCGTCGCCGGTACTTGCCACTGAGCAGCCCCCGCGCGAGCGGGAAGTAGGGCAGGATCGAGACCCCGAGCCGCTCGCAGAGCGGAGCTACCTCGGCCTCGATCTCGCGCTCGAGCAGGCTGTAGCGATTTTGCAGCGTCACGAAACGGGCCAGTCCCTGCTCCCGTGCGACCCTCTCCGCCTCTTCGAGTTCCGCCGCGGTGACGTTGGAGCAGCCGATCGCGATGACGATCCCTTCGCGGACGAGCTCGTCAAGCGCCGCCAGCGTCTCCGCGATCGGGGTGATCCCATCCGGCTGGTGGTACTGGTAGAGGTCGATGCGCTCGACCCGGAGCCGTTCCAGCGACCCCTCGACGGCCCAGCGGATGTACTCGCGCGAGCCCCGGGGTGCATCGGGGGCACCGTCTGCGCCGCTCATCTTCATGCCGAACTTGGTCGTGATCGCGAACTCGTCGCGACGGCCCTCCAGGGCCCCTCCCATGAGTCGCTCGCTGGCCCCGGCGCCGCCGTAGGTATCGGCGGTATCGAAGAAGGTCACCCCGGCATCGAGCGCCGCATCGAGCACGGCGGCCGTGCCGTCGGCGTCGAGCCGGCCGCCGAAGTTGTTGCAGCCGAGGCCGACCAGCGATACCTCGACCGCGGAGTCGCCGAGGCGTCGGGTGGGGAGGTTGGTGGTGGGGACCGCGAAGTCCGGCACGGAATTCAGTCTAGGGCTGCGGCTCGCAGCCGGTGCCGCCGACCAGCATCCCGGAGCCGAGGTGGGCGCCGAGCACCGGCCCGACCTCGGTGCAGAAGAGCGGCTCGGTGCCGAAGATCGCCGTGCCCTCCGCGACCAGGGTGGCCGCGTCGTCGGGCGACTGGGCGTGCTGGACGAACCACTCGCCGGCGCCGCGGTCGTGGAGCTCGTGCAGGTAGTCGATCATCTTCTGCCGGGCACGCTGCCGGGTGCGGACGCGGCCGACCGGGGCGATCTCCGTGCCGAAGGTGAGGATCGGCTTGATTTTCAGCGCCGTCCCGACCAAAGCCTGCGCCGCGCCGATGCGCCCGCCGCGCCGCAGGTACTCGAGCGTGTCGAGGCAGAACCACATGTCGAGGCCCTCGCGGGTCCGGTGGATCGTCTCGACCACGTCTTTCACCGGCGAGCCCTGCTCGGCCGCGCGGGCCGCGGCGAGGACCAGGCAGCCGAGCCCGCCGGCGCCGGTCTGGCCGTCGACGACCTCGATCTGTCCAGGGAGCCCCTTGTCCGTGACGACCCGCGCTGCCTCCCTTGCGCTCTCGCAGGTGCCGGAGAGGCCGCTGGCGATATGTACGGAGACGACATCGCGGCCGGTCTCGGCAAGCGGTTCGAAGCAGGCGAGGAAGTCGCCCACCGAGGGCTGGGAGGTCGAGGGGAGATCGGGCGAGTCGCGCAGCCGTGCGTAGAAGGCGTCGAGGTCGTAATCGGGCTCGGGGCGCCGCTCGTCGCCCCAACCGACGTAGAGGCTCACCTGCTGAACCCCCCAGCGCTCGATCAGGCTGGGGGGAAGATAGGTGGTGCTATCGGTGACGACGGCGACGCCAGGCATGCTCAGGCGATCGCGGCGGTCAGCTCGCGATCGATCTCGAGCAGGTAGGGCGCGACCAGGCCCTCGTAGGCCGCCTTGCGCTCAGCGGGGAGATCCTTCCAGCCGGTCACCGAGCCGCGACAGATATCCGCGCCGCAAAGACAGCCGCCGGGAAAGTGCTCGATCGAGTAGTTGCGCATCGCGTAGTCGAAGGTGATCTCCTCGCCCTCGGAGATCGATCGGCGGGCGACGAAGTCGCAGGCGCCGGTGCGGTTCAGCTCGACGCCGCAGTTGGGGCTGCACGAGTGGTTGACCTTGGGGCCGAGGCCGCCGTGCCGAGCCCATCTGGTGCGACTCACCTGGGTTGCGTGCGAGTCGTTGTGGGCGACCTCGCCTTCGAGCTTCCCGATCATCACCGTCTCACCGACTTCGAAGCTACGGGTGGCGCGAACACCACCGCCCTTGCCGCCTTTGGGAGTGCATAGCTCATAGCCGACAGGATCCAAGGGACCGCCTCTCAGTTGTTTGCGCGCAGCGAAACTGCGCCCAGCGACCCTAGACCATCGCCGGCGGACGCTCCGCGGATGAAAAGCTAACCGCGGTGAGCGACTCCCGAGTCAGATCGGCATTCAGCGGGCGCACCGCCTGGGCCCGCAGCCTGCAGGAGCCGCTGCGCGAATTCCTCACCACCGAGACGGGTAGCGCTCTCGTGCTTCTCGCCGCGGCGGTGGCGGCACTGGCCTGGGCCAACGTCGATCTCTCCTCTTATGAGAGCGTCTGGCGGACGAAGCTGTCGATCCACATCGGTGGCTCGGGCATCTCGCAGGACCTTCGCCAGTGGGTTAACAGCGGGCTGATGACGTTCTTCTTCTTCGTCGTCGGGCTCGAGGTGCGTCGCGAGTTCGACGTCGGCGAGTTGCGCGAGCGCCGTCGCCTCGCCCTGCCGGTGCTCGCCGGCCTGGGCGGGATGGCCGTACCGGTGGCGATCTACCTGGCCGTGGACGGCGGCGGGCACGCGGCGTCGGGGTGGGGGGTGGCGATGTCGACCGACACCGCCTTCGCCCTCGGCATGCTGGCCCTGGTCGGGCCGAGCTTCCCCGACCGCCTGCGCGGCTTCATGCTGACGATCATCGTCGTCGACGACGTCGTGGCGCTGCTCGTCATCGCCGTTGCCTACAGCCATGACGTGGCCATCGGGCCGCTGTTGCTCGCCGCCGGGGTCTTCGGTCTCGCCGTGATCGCCGTCGCCCTGCGGATCCGCCAGAACCTCCTCTACCTGCTGCTTGCCACGACTTCCTGGGTGGCGCTGTTCGAGTCGGGCGTCGATCCCGTCGTGCTGGGTCTGGCAATCGGCCTGATCGTCGGCGCCTATCCGACGGGCCGGGGCGAGCTCGAGCGGGCGACGAACCTCTTCCGCAGCTTCCGCGAGCAGCCGACGCCGGAGCTGGCCCGCTCTGCCCGTGTCGGGCTGCGCGCGGCCGTCTCGTCGAATGCTCGCCTGTTGCAGCTCTACCACCCGTGGACCAGCTACGTGATCGTGCCGCTGTTCGCCTTGGCCAACGTCGGCATTGCGATCGACGGCGACTTCCTCTCGCGGGCCTACTCGTCGCCGATTACGTTGGGAATCATCTTCGCCTACGTGCTTGGCAAGCCGGTCGGGGTGACCGGGGTCTCGGCGCTGGTGACGTGGTTGAGCAGGGGGCGGCTGCGCCCACCGGTCGGCTGGGCTGCCACCGCCGGGGGCGGCGCGATCGCCGGGATCGGCTTCACGGTCTCGTTGCTGATCGCGGCGCTGGCCTTTCACGGAGTCGAGCTGCGCGAGGCGAAGCTCGGCGTGTTGAGTGCCGCGCTCGTTGCCTCGGTCTTGACCTGGCTCGTCTTCCGCGCCACGGCGATGCTGCCGCGGCGGGCGCGCATCCGCGCCCTGCTGGGCACCTCGGAGACTCTCGTCGACCTCGGGGTGCCGGTGGATCCGGAGCGCGATCACCTTCGCGGCCCGGCCGAGGCGCCGGTGACGGTGGTCGAGTACGGCGACTTCGAGTGTCCGTATTGCGGCAAAGCGGAGCCGGTCGTGCGCGAGCTGCTCGCCGACTTCGGCGACGTCCGTTACGTCTGGCGGCACCTGCCGCTCTCAGACGTCCACCCCAACGCCGAGCTCGCCGCCGAGGCAGCCGAGGCCGCCGCCGCCCAGGGGGCGTTCTGGGAGATGCACGATCTGCTGCTCGACCACCAGGGCGAGCTCTTGCCTCGCCATCTCCACGCCTATGCCCAGCAGCTCGACCTCGACCCAGATCGCTTCCGCGACGATCTGCAGCGGCACGCCCACGCGCCGCACATCGAGGAAGACGTCGACTCGGCCGACATCAGTGGCGTCACCGGCACTCCGACCTTCTTCGTCAACGAGCGCCGCCACGACGGCGCCTACGACATCGAAACCCTCGCCGCCGCGGTGAAGGCAGCCGGCGCCCGCTCGGCGATCGCGCCTTAGCGCTACAGGCTTCCCTGGCGAAGCTGCTTAAACGCTCGATCGAGGAGAATCGCCGATTGCTCTGCCGCCCGATTCAACCTCTGCCCGCGGTTGTTGGCCCGCTTGATCGCGGCCCGATTTCTTCTGAGCGTTTGCTCAACGCGTTTGTCTATCTGCTCTTGCGACATGCTTACTCCTGTCAAGGATAGATGCACTGGCACGGGTATCAAGCGCCTCAACCATCGTCGAACATGCCGTAAAGCTGCTCGACTAAGTCGTCCGACTCCTCTAAGCGTGCGGTTAGTTCTGTTACCTCCTCCTGGCTCGCCAGTGCGACTTGGCGCCAAAAAGACACTTGGCCTTCGATTTCGGTGACAGCTGTCTCCGAGATCTCGAAAGGCCCCGCGCGCCGCAGCCATTCTTCGTTTTTCATGCGAATACCAATTGAGATGACGATGAAGACACCACCAAACGCGAGAACAGCTGCAGCCGAAACAAGCAGGAGCCGAGCCGCCCAGATCACGGCCCGGTTATCGAAGATGTTGTCGATGAAGTTGGGATTCGTGGTTAACGGCAAATCGGCCGGATAGAGGCCCTTGATCAGCAGCACCAGCCCCGCCAGACCAGCGACGATCGGCAGAGCAAACGTCACGCTGGCTGGGCCACTGCTGCTTGGCTCGGCTGTCGAGTGTGCAGATGCCTCCATCTGACTGACGATATCTCGTCTGTCAGACGAAACACTTCGCCACGCAAAGCGTTCGTCGCCGAGGTGTTCAGCGCCGCCGCTGCCAGGCCCGCTCGGTCTGCCTCGTCAGCGCCGGGTAGACGATCAAATGCCGGAACGGCTTGATCAGCGCCATGTATCCCTTGCCGAACGCGCCGCGCGGCTTGACGTAGACGGCCATCTGCCCCTGGTAGCGGCCCTCGCCCTGGTCGGCCCAGGCCAGATGCATCACGGCGTGGACGGTCCGGTTCGACAGCTCGGCGGCGAACTCGTCGTCGGTGCGGTAGAGGGGCACGAAGGGCAGCGAGCCGAAGTTCACATCTGCCGCGGTGCCACGCAGGTCGTCCGGCAGCCGCTCGGCCAGTGAGGTTTCGCCGGTGCCCGGGATCGGCAGCTTGCCTGCGGCGCCGTCCGGATCGCTGCCGGCGGGGGCCGAGATGCCGCCGAGGTCGAACAGCCTGCCGAGCCGATCGCGGACCCGCCAGAGGACGCGAGTGGGGAGCGAGCTCGAACTGGCCGGGTCCGAGGACGCCATCAGCTCGAGCAGCGCCGGGAAGTCGTCGGCGCCGCCCGGCGTGGGAAGCGCCCAGACGTCCTCGAGGATGAAATCGGGCGCGATCTCGCGGATCCGCCAGGGCCTGGATTCGTGTGCAGAGTTGGGAAGCCTCATGCCTATCCTGGTCCCAACGATGGCGCATGGAAGCTAGGCAGGTCGCGAGACATGAGGTTGTCATCAAGCCAGTGCTCGTCTACGACGGGGACTGCGGGTTCTGCACGACGTGCGTGCGCCTGCTGGAGAGGATCGGACCGGATGCGGAGATCGTCGCCTGGCAGCTGACCGATCTGACCGAGCTGGGAATCACCGAGGAGCAGGCGGCCGACGCCGTGCAGCTGGTCCAGATCGACGGCACGGTCCGCTCGGGACACGAGGCGGTTGCCACGGTGCTGGGCAGCGCCGGACGGATCTGGAGGATCGCCGGGCGTGCGCTTCTCCTGCCGGGGATCTCCTGGATCGCGGCGAGGGCCTACCGGCTGATCGCGGACAACCGGTACCGGTTGCCGGGAGGCACGCCCGCCTGCGCGGTCAACGCCAAAGATCCTTCCTAGGCCGGCTTCAGGCCCAGGCTGGCTTACCGGCCGAGAGCCGGTGGGCGACGAGCGCGCTGGTCGCCAGCAGCACGACGGCGATCGAGAGGGGGAGCACGAGGTTGACCTCGACGACGAGGACGGCGCCGAGCAGGGCGCCGGCGAACATCGCCCCCACCGAGATCAGGCGGCGGGCCGGGTGGCCGCCGGGGCCGCCGGCGAGCCGCGAGTCGGCGGCGATGCCGGTCAGGGTCAGCGTCAGCACCGTGGTCGTCAGGTCGGGAACCGCGAGGCGGCGGGCGGTGGCGTTCTGGATTCCCATCGCGATCCCCAGCGGCACGATCAGCGCGTAGCGGGCGCCGCCGGAGACGGGTTGCCCGACGATCGCCGCGACGATCACGGCGAGCAGGGCGGGGAGGACCGCGATCGCCGTCGCCGTGCGCAGCTGCCGGCCGCGGTGCGTGGCGTACCGGCTCGCGATCCGCCCACCGGCGATTGCGCCGAGGAGGAATGCGCCCAGCGCGGCGAGCGATGCGGGGGCCGAAAGGCCGGGGGCGCCTGCCAGGGCGAAGCCTAGGAAGACGACGTTGCCGGTCATGTTGGCGACGAAGACGTGGCCGAGGGCGATGTAGCTGACGGCGTCGACGACGCCGGTGACCATCGTCAGCAGGATCAAGAGCACCGGCAGAGGGCCGTGTTTGCTGACGTCCCACGGCCAGCGTGCCCGGCTCCGGTTACTCGCGGGCGCCGTGCTCCTGCTCCTCGACCGTCAGCTCCGCGGTTGGGACGGCCTCGAGTCGCTCGTCGGGAATCGCGTCGCCGCTCTGGACCGAGAGGCCGTAGGTGCCGGCGGCAAGGCGGGCCTCGGCACGCTCGACCGCGGCGAGCCGCTCTTTCAGGTCCTGGGAGCGGCCTGCGTCGAGCTCGTCCTGGTAGAGGCTCTCCGAGTTGAGGTCGCCGGGCTCGACTCGCTCGTCCCCCTCTTCGGGGCCTTCCGCCTCGATTTTGGCGATCTCCTGCTCGACCTCCGCTCGCTCGGCGGCGAGCAGCTCTTTGGCGCGCTCGGAATCCACGGCAACACCGTACAGCCCCAATCCCCGGCGCGACTGGACCTGGTGCGGGCATGGCGCTATCCTGTTCTGAGACTAACTACAGAAATTGGACTTAGACATGGCCTATCTCCTCATCCCGCTCGACGAAACGATCGTCTTCCCCACCGTCTCCGCCACGCTGCCGATCGACGTCGGCGAGGAGGAGCGGGTCTTCCTGCTTCCCCGCTCCGACGGCGAGTTCGGCCGCGTCGGCGTCGTCGCCGAGGTAGTCGAGCGCGGCCGCTCACGCGGCGGCGCGCCCGTGGCGACCGTGCTCGGCCTGCACCGGGGGATCGCCGGTGCGGCGGTTGCCGGCGAGGGCGACTCGCTGCGCATCGACGTCCAGGAGGTCTACGACGGACACCCCGAGGACGAGCACACTCACGAGTTGGAGCGCGAGTACCGCGCCGTGGTCGAGGAGATCCTCGAGCTGCGCGGCGACGACGGGCGGGTCGCCGCCTTCCTGCGCTCCGTCAATGAGCCGGGTGCCCTCGCCGATACCTCCGGGCTGAGTCCCGACCTCTCCCTCGAGCAGAAGCTGCGCCTGTTGGAGACGCTGGATGTCACCGCTCGCCTCGACCTGGCGGTGGAGCTGCAGCGCGAGCGCCTCGCCGAGCTGCAGGTCCGCAGCCGCATCCGCGAGGACGTCGAGTCCGGCGCCCAGAAGCAGCAGCGCGACTACTTCCTGCGCAAACAGATGGAGTCGATCCGCAAGGAGCTGGGCGAGGACGAGGGCAGCCTGATCGAGGAGTACGAGCGCAAGATCGCCGAGGCAGAGATGCCGGAGGCGGTCGCCGAGCAGGCCGAGAAGGAGCTGCGCCGGCTCGAGTGCCAGGGCGAGCAGTCGCCCGAGTCCTCGATGATCCGCAGCTACCTCGACTGGCTGATCGCGGTGCCGTGGTCGAAGCGCTCAGAGGAGCGGCTCGATCCCGTCCACACGCGCGAGGTCCTCGACGCCGACCACGCCGGCCTCGATGACGTCAAGCGGCGGATCACCGAGTTCATCGCCGTGCGCAAGCTGCGCGAGGAGCGCGGGGTCGACGATGACAGCCGCGCCAACGGCGCGATCCTGACCCTGGTCGGGCCGCCCGGCACCGGCAAGACCTCGATCGGCGAGTCGATCGCCCGCGCGCTGGGACGCGAGTTCGTCCGCATCAGCCTCGGCGGTCTGCACGACGAGGCCGAGATCCGCGGCCACCGCCGCACTTACATAGGGGCGCTGCCCGGGCGGATCGTCCGCGCCCTGCGCGACGCCGGGACGATGAACCCGGTGATCCTGCTCGACGAGGTCGACAAGGTCGGCTCCGACTGGCGGGGCGACCCATCGGCGGCGCTGCTCGAGGTGCTCGACCCTGCGCAGAACCACTCGTTCCGCGACCACTACCTCGACGTCGAGGTCGACCTCTCCGAGGTCGTCTTCCTGGCGACGGCAAACCTGACCGACACGATCCCGGCCCCGCTGCTCGACCGCATGGAGACGATCGCCTTCGACGGCTACACGACCGAGGAGAAGCTGGCGATCGCGCGTGGCTACCTGCTGCCGCGGCAGTTGAAGCGCAACGGGCTCGAGCCGGACGAGGTGGAGGCCGGAGACGACGTGCTGCGCAGCGTTGTCGCCGAGTACACCCGCGAGGCCGGCGTGCGCCAGCTCGAGCGTGAACTGGGCAAGCTGCTGCGCGGGGCGGCGACGCGGATCGCCTCGGGCGAGGCCGAGCAGCCAATCGTGCTCGATTCCGATGCGGTCCACGATGCCCTCGGCCGCCAGCGCTTCTTCCAGGAGTCGGTCGAGCGCACGGCGATTCCCGGCGTATCGACCGGACTCGCCGTCACCGGCACCGGCGGCGACGTGCTCTTCATCGAGGCGACGGCGATGGAGGGCGACAAGGGCCTCGTCCTGACCGGGCAGCTCGGCGACGTGATGAAGGAGTCGGCGCGGATCGCGCTCTCCTACGTGCGCTCGCACAGCGAGCAGCTCGGCATCGACGACGGCGGCTTCCAGCGCGAGTTCCACTTGCACGTGCCCGCCGGGGCAATCCCCAAGGACGGCCCCAGCGCCGGCACGGCGATGACGACGGCGCTGTTCTCGCTGCTCTCCGGGCGGCCGGTCAAGCACACCGTCGGGATGACCGGCGAGGTGACCCTGCAGGGCAGAGTGCTGCCGATCGGCGGGCTGAAGCAGAAGGTGCTCGCCGCCCACGCGGCCGGGCTGACCGAGGTGATCCTGCCCGAGCGCAACCGCGGCGACCTCGATGAGGTGCCCGAGGAGGTGCGCGAGCAGATGACCTTCCACCCGGTGATGAGCGTCGAGGAGGTGCTCGAGCTGGCCCTCGAGCCGGTCGAGAGCGGGGTAGATGTCGCCGCGATGTCGTAGCTGCGCACCGGTCCCGCCCGAGCTGCGGGCGGTCGCCAGCCTGCTCGAGCGCCGCTGGACGCTGGCGACGATCTACGCCAGCGCCAGCGGCGCCGTTCGCTTCAACGAGTTTCGCCAGTCGTTGCCGGGGGTCTCGCCGACGACGCTCTCCGACCGCCTCGAGCAGCTCGAGGCCGAGCGGATCATCGAGCGCCGCCTGGTGCCGGGCCGCCCACCGCACACCGAGTACCAACTGACGAGCCGAGGCAAGCGCCTCGCCGGGCTGGTCGCCGGCCTACTCGACGCCGGGCAGCGCTAAAGGATCGGGGGAGATCGTGGCTGACGAATACGAGCGCCTGGGCATCGCGCCGACCGCGGACGACGGCGAGCGCCTTCGCGCCGAGGCTCCCTGGGACGAGGCCTCGCGCCCGCGACGTTCGCGCTCCGGCCCCGAGGTCACTTATACGGATGAGGGTCGCCAGGTCGGTCAGCACCTGATCGACGTCCACGACATGCTGCGCAAGGAGCTCGCCGAGCTGCGCAAGATCGTCACCCAGGTCCGCGACGGCGCCCTCGCCGCTGGCGACGCCCGCTCCGCCCTCAACGAGATGGCGATGCGCCAGAACGACTGGACCATGGGCGCCTTTTGCAGTCGTTACTGCAACGCGGTGACCCGACACCACGGGCTCGAGGACAGCGCGGTCTTCCCTCATCTGGAGCGTGCCGACGCCGACCTCGTGCCGGTGATCGGGCGCCTCGCCGAGGAGCACCTCGTCATCCACGACGCGATCGAGAGCGTCGACGGCGCGCTCGTCCACTACATCTCCAACCCCGGCGACTTCGACCGCCTCCAGGACGCATTAGACCTGCTCACCGACGCGCTGCTCTCCCACCTCTCCTACGAGGAGCACGAGCTGGTCGAGCCACTCGCCCGGCACGGCTTCTACGACGGCCAGGTCTGAGTTACCGTTATTATTGACACCTTATGCGGTGTCAAAACCTGAAGATTGGCGGTGTCCTCCGCGAAGCCCGCGAGCAGCAGGGGCTTAGCCAGCGCCGGCTCGCGTTGCGCGCGGGAACCAGTCAGGACGCGATCAGCCGGATCGAGCGTGGGACCGAGACGCCCACGTTGGAGCGCCTCGGCCAGCTCTTGCTGGCGCTGGGCCGCCGTCCGGTGCTTAGCATCGAGCCGCTCGAGGGCCCGGTGCCGCAGTCGGAGCTTGCGGCGTCCGGCGCGATGTCTCCAAGCGAGCGTCTGAGTGAGGCATCGAGCTGGAATCGGATGGCGTCCCAACTGGCAATTGCCGGAGAGCGGGCGCGTAGCGAAGGGCATCCGGCAACCGTCAGGCGCGAACGATGAGCGGGAAGCCCGAAGTGGGACCGGAGGGCCCGCTTGACATAGGCGAGCTGATCGCCGTACTCGCTCGCCACGATGTCGATTACGTCGTGATCGGCGGTGTGGCCACCCAGGTTCACGGTCACCGACGCACCACGATGGATCTCGACCTGACGCCCGATCCCAATCCCGAGAACCTGCGCCGGCTGGGTGCGGCGCTAGTTGAACTCGATGCTCGCCCCGCGGACAGCGGAGTGGCGGAGGGCGAGATCCCCATTACCGATCCGGAACGGCTCGCCGTAGCCGCGATCGTCCCGCCGTTGCATACGCGGCACGGTCAGATCCACATCCTCAAGGAACCAAAGGGAGCTCGTGCGTTCGATGAGATGCGCGAACGAGCTCTGGTCGTCGATCTGGACGGCAACGACGTCGCGATCGTCTCGCTGGACGACCTGATCAGGATGAAGCGCGCAGCCGGGCGGCCGGGTGATCTGGACGACATCGCAACCCTCACCGAGGTCGAGCGGCAGCGACAAGACAAAAGCTGAGTCCCCCGAACCTAGACTGGGGGCATGTCCCTGCTCGAGCGCCTTGGGGTCGAAGTGCCGGTCGTCCAAGCCGGAATGGGCGGCGGTCTCAGTCGGCACGAGCTCGCCGCGGCGGTGTCCGAGGCCGGCGGGCTTGGGACGATCGCTGTCGCCGGTGCGGCGACGATCGGCAGGGAGCTGGCGTCGGCGCGGGCGCTGACCGATCGGCCGATCGCCGTCAACCTTCTGCTGCCCTTTGCCCGGCGCGATTGGTTCGCGGCAGCGGCCGGGGCGGACGTGGTCGTCACCTTCTGGGGCAAGCCGCGGAGGCGTACTCCTGGCGTTTGGATGCACCAGTGCGGTTCCGTCGCCGAGGCCCGCTCGGCCCAGGCGGCGGGCGCCGACGCGGTCATCGTCCAGGGCATCGAGGCGGGCGGTCACGTGCGCGGGGCGATGTCGGCGCTGGAGCTGCTCGACCGGGTCAAGGGGGCGCTGCCGGCCGACTATCCGCTGTTGCTCGCCGGCGGGATCGCCGAGGAGAGCGACGTGCGCGAGGCGCTCGCGGCGGGGGCAAGCGCTGCCGTGGCCGGCACCCGCTTCCTGCTTTCGGAGGAGAGCCGCGCGCATCCGGGATACCGCCAACGGCTGATCGAGGCGGAGGACACCATCCTCACCGAGCTGTTCGGCGCGGGTTGGCCTGCGCCCCATCGCGTCGTTGCCAACGCGGCGACGCAGCGTTGGCTGCGCGGTGACTCCCGTGGCCCCGGGCTCAACCGGCTGATCAATCGCCTCCTCGCCCCCGGCGCGCGCTACACGCCGCCGGTCATCCAGGAGCGGATGATTCGCGCCCAGCGCCCGGGCAGCTGGCTGCTCTCTCCGGCCGGGCCGACCGACGATGGCCCCGAGACGCTGCTCGATGCGGGCGCGCTCTACGCGGGCCAGACGGTGGCCCGCATCGCCGACATTAGGCCTGCGGCGGATCTCGTCCGCGTCCTGACGCCGTGAGTGCGGCGCGCGGCCGCTAAGTCGGGTCCGCGATCAGCAGCTCCTCCTCGACGCCGGACTCCGGGGTGATCAGGATCGCTCCCTCGCCGGTTACGTAGGCCTCCTCGCCGTGCTGGACGACGTCCATGCCGATCGCCTCCTGGCGTTCGCTGGCCCGCAAAGGCATCACTAGCCCGATCAGCTTCAGCAGGACGAAGGTGGCCGTAAAGGCGTAGACCGGAGCCGCCAGCGCCGCCAGCGCCTGGTCCCCGAGCTGGGCCGCGTTGCCGTAGAAGAGGCCGTCGGAGACGCCGTTCCAGGCGAACTCGGCGAAGAAGCCGATGAAGAGGATCCCGAAGAACCCCGCCATCCCGTGGGCGGCGAGGACGTCGAGGGTCTCGTCGACCCGGGTCCGCGTCCGCCAGACGATGATCGCGTAGCTGGGCAGCGCCGCGAGGGCGCCGAGCGCCATCGCCCAGCCCGGGCTGATGAATCCACCCGCCGGGGTGATCGCGACGCAGCCGACGACGATCGCCGTCGCCGCGCCGATCGCCGTCACCTTGCGGCCGCGGATCAGGTCGAGGGTGAACCAGACGACGAGGGTGCAGGCCGGGCAGAGCAGGGTGTTGGTGAAGGCGAGCACGCTGGCGTTGCCGGTCGAGAAGCCGCTGCCGCCGTTGAAGCCGAACCAGCCGAACCAGAGCAGACCGGCGCCGAGCAGCACGTAGACGGCGTTGTGGGGGAGGAGGGCCTGGCGGCCGTAGTCCTTGCGGGCGCCGACCACCAGCGCCGCGGCCAGGGCCGAGAAGCCGGAGCCCATCTCGACCGGGACGCCACCGGCGAAGTCGAGGGTGCCGCCGGCCTGCAGCCAGCCGCCGCCGAACGCCCAGTGCGCGAGCACGGCGTAGACCAGCACCGACCAGAGCGCGGCGAAGACGAGGAACGCCCCGAACCGCATCCGCTCGACGACCGCGCCGGAGACGAGGGCGACGGTGATGATGCAGAAGGTCGCCTGGAAGGCCATGAAGACGAGCTCGGGAATCGTCGTCCCTTCCCGGGGCAGGAAGTCGACCCCGTTGAGGAAGGCGTTGCCGAGGCCGCCGACGATGCTGCCGTCGCCGTCGAATGCGATCGAGTAGCCGACCGCCGCCCAGGTGACAGTTGCGACGGCGATCGCGGCGACGCACATCATGAAGGTGTTGAGCGTGTTCTTCGAGCGCACCAGGCCGGCGTAGAAGAGGCCCAGGGCCGGGGTCATCATCAGGACCAGCGCGGTGGCGACCAACATCCAGGCGGTGTCGCCGGTGTCGACCTGCGTGACCACGCTGAGGATCGGCGCGCTCATCGCTTGTCCACCGGGGTGACAGCTCCCATGTCGGTATCGCCGGTGCGGATGCGCACCGCCTGCTCGAGCGGCACGACGAAGATCTTGCCGTCGCCCACTTCGCCGGTGCGGGCACCCTCGCAGAGGGCACCGACGGTCGCATCGACGAACTCGTCCGAGACGGCGATCTCGAGGCGGACCTTCTCGGAGAGGCCCATCTGCACGGTGGTTCCGCGGTAGGTCTCGACCCGCTCCAGCTCACCGCCGTGGCCCTGGACGCGACTCATCGAGACGCCGCGCACGTCAGCTCGGTACAGAGCCTCCAGCACGTCGTTCGCTTTCTCCGGGCGCACGATGCCGATCACCAGCTTCACGTCTCTCCCCTCCCAAGATTGCCGGGCAAACGCGGGCTTGAGACTAGTCGAACGGCGTGGAAGAGCTGAGTGCTCGTGCCTACGCGTCGAGTGGGCGCAGGTGCTCGACGTCGAAGCCCCAGTCGCTCTGCAGGCGTGCCGCGATCAGCGAGCGATGACAGGCCTCGGGATCGCGCTCTACGCATAGGAGGGCCGCCGAGCTTGCGCCGATCCATCGCACGATCGGCTCCAGGTCGACACGGTCGAGGATCTCCTCGGTGTAGAGGCGGGCGTACTCGGGGGCGAGAGCCGTACGTGACCGCTTGCCCTCTCCGAGGCGCGCGTCCTCCCGGTACTGCAGCTGGCGAAGCTCGGTCGTCGGCGCCAGCTCCTTGAGGTGGCTGTAGCCGATACCCGCCTCTGCCAGGGCCGCCTGCAGGCGGCGCGAGTTCGCCCACGCGTACTCGCTGCCCCGTACGCCTCGGCGTTGGCGCACGTCGAGCACGAGGTTGATGCCGCCGCCGGCTAGAGCTGCGAGGAACGAGTCGCGCTCAAAGCCGTAGACGCCGATCGTCGCGATCGAGGCCACGGGTCCGACCTGCCGCCGCTCAGCCTTTCTGTTCGGTGGGGCGGATGAGGATCTCGTTGAGGCAGACGTACCAGGGACGGGTCACCGCGAAGGCGATTGCGTCGGCGATGTCGGAGGCCTCGAGTTTGCGCATGCCGGAGAGGCGCTCGATCGTCTGCTCCTTGACGCCGTCCCGGAGGTGGTCGGTCAGCTCGGTGTCGACCGCGCCGGGCTCGATAAGCGTCGAGCGGACCTTGCGATCGGCGAACTCCTGGCGGAAGGACTCGCTGAAAGCCCCGACGCCGTGCTTGGTCAGGTTGTAGACGCCGGAGCCGGAGCGGGCGACGCGGCCGGCGACGGAGCTGATGTTGACCACGTCGGCGCAGCCACGCCCGGATTCCTCCGCGGCCGAGAGCAGGTGGGGGAGGGCGGCGTGGGTGGTGTTGATCAGGCCCTTGAGATTGAGGTCGATCATCCGGTCCCATTCCTCAGTGGGCGCATCCTCGATCGGCCCGAGCAGCATTACGCCGGCGTTGTTGACGACGATGTCGAGGCGCCCCAACTCGTCGACGGTGCGGTCGACGGCGGCGATCGCCTGGCCCTGATCGGTGATGTCGGACTCGATCGCCAGGGCGGTGTGACCGTGTCCGCCGATCTCCGAGGCGAGTCGCTCGAGTCGCTCCAGGCGGCGAGCCGACACCGCGACCTTCGCCCCCTGCTCCGCCAGCGCCCGCGCCGTAGCCTCGCCGATGCCACTGCTGGCGCCGGTGATCAACGCAACGGTTCCTTCAAGTGGGGTGGTGGCCATCAGCGATCGCGTCCCTTCAATCGTTTGCGCGTTTCAGATACCCGAGAGCCCGCCGGTCTACTCGCTTTGAGGCCGCCGAGGCAATCTACCGCGCAGGTTCGAGCGTGCCTCATTGCGGTCCAAGGGTCGCCGGGTTCGACTCCGATCATCTACCTAAATGAGGCTCCCGCGAAACTCGCTATGCCAGTTGCCATGCGGACCCCAGAAGCACCTTAGAAGACCAAGACCCGATTTGGGGGATTTTTACCCCAAACAGGCATCGAGCCAACAAAAAGGGCAATTTTGCGGTTTGTCCCCTTGCATACTTTCAGTGAACCCTGCTAAACCTCAGGAGTCCCCTTAAAAGGTGACGAAAGTGACCAGGGGTCAACATCGATTCACGGTAGAATCGATTCAATGAGGCAGCCGGGCCGCCGTTTACGGCCGCAGGCTTTTCCTCATAAGGCCCATCGCATGCAATGGGTAACGGAATGTGCACCGGGCGTCGGCTCTACAGGAGTCGGCGTCCGTTTCCTTTTTGGCATGCACGTTGTGTCAACGTTGCATGTCAATTTCAATTGACAACTATAGCGTCACTCTGATTGATATTGCATCATTCTGCATAACGCTTAATCATTTGCGCAACGTTATGTAGCCCTGTCGATCTGCTGAGGCATTCCAGGCCGTGACGTTCGGTGGCAAAACTGTTGGCTTCTCCTGAGCCGACCTGGCAGAAGGCATAGCGCTAGTGCTTCCTTCAAGGAATTGCGCCGCCCGATTGAGTTCTGGATTCGCAGCCGTGATCACGCATCTATCGCCATAGGTGGCTGAATTGGCGACCAGTTTGGGAGCAGAACAACCTAGCCGGGGTCTATGGAGCAGATTCGGCTTCACGAGACGTAGTTACGAGGACTGACGCCAGCCGGTAGTCAGGAAGCGGAAGTTCATTTCGTCTTCGCTTTCACCGAGGTAGCGAAGACGAAGAATCTCTTTCGACTTGCTGAAGGCGCATGCCCACTCTCCGACTTCGACGCCTTCCGCATTTGGAGACATCACGAGCGAAACTGAGGGCGCAGGTCCGGATTCGAGCAATTGGGCGCAATCCTCGTAGGACGGAGGGGTCGATTCGTCCCAAGCTCGGACTCCGTTTTCGGCCTGGAGAGAGGGTTCCGGCGAGAAGCTGTTGACTTGGATGCAGCCATCGCAAAATTCTTCGAATGGTTCGATTGGAAAGCCATCGAGGGTGTAGTTCTTGTCGACGACGAGGGAAACTTCGCCGTTCCAGAGTTCTTCGCCAGCTTGATCGGCATCGGCTTCGGGTTCTTCAACGGAGTTGCCCGAGTTCTGGGGAGCGCTTTCCCGCGTCTTTTTGCCCACCGAATCGTTTGCGCGACCTGAGTCGGACGAAGGGATGACGTCGAGTGCCAAGAGCACAGCGGCGACGGCTGCGATTGAGCCCACTGCCGTCCAAAACAGCGTCCAATTGATTCGTCGAGTCCAGTTGTCTTTCCCTGCCATAGGCAAAAGCCTATGCGTGCCGCGAAGTCGGCGTTTCCGCCCTCGACGATCGACGCAGGGCGATCTTGTTTGTCTGGCGCGCGGGCCACTTTGGGGGGGCACGATGACACCGCAGCGTCATAGATCGAGAGTCTGCCGCGGTCGTAGGGCGACTCCTCCCAGCATTTTGGGTGTCCGATCGATATACGAACATATGTTCGTGAACGCTGAGCAAAGACGCAGGACTCCCGATTTCCGCTGCGAAGATCAAGGAATGTCCGGCAGCAGCGCGATCGAGTGGACCGAGGCGACCTGGAACCCCGTTACCGGCTGCGACCGCGTCTCGCCCGGCTGCGCGCATTGCTATGCACTCGATCTCGCGGCCCGCCTTAAACACATGGGCCAGGCCAAGTACCAGCGTGATGGTGCTCCCGGCCGTAGCGGTCCCGGCTTCGGCCTAACTCTGCACCCAGACTCGCTCCAAATCCCGCTGCGCTGGCGGAACCCCCGCCACATCTTCGTTAACTCGATGAGTGACCTCTTCCATGAGCAGATCCCGCTCGACTTCATCAAGCGCGTCTTCGAGGTCATGGGCGACGCCCACTGGCACGTCTTCCAGGTTCTCACCAAGCGCGAGCAGCGCCTCAGCGAACTCGCCACCGAGCTCGACTGGCCCCCTAACGTCTGGATGGGTGTCAGTGTTGAGAATCGCCGCTTCGTCCATCGTGCAGACCACCTGCGGGAGGTCTCAGCGGCGGTTCGCTTTGTCTCGGCCGAGCCCCTTCTTGGGCCGCTCGACGACCTTGACCTCGATCGGATCGATTGGTTGATCGTTGGCGGGGAGTCGGGCCCACGACACCGCCCGATGCGCGAGGAGTGGGCAACCGGTTTGCGCGATCGCTGTCTCGAGGAAGGCGTCGCATTCTTCTTTAAGCAGTGGGGCGGGATACGCTCCAAGTCCGGGGGCCGCGAGTTGCAGGGGCGCACCTGGTCGGAGATGCCAGAGACGAAGGCATTCGCTTGAGCGGTGAGCTGCGCGACGACGATCCGCGCAAGTGGGAGTACACCGAGCACGCTGGGGTAAAGCATGCGATCCAGCGCCGCTACTTGGGCGCCTGGCTCAACATCCTTGGCTCGATTAGCCCGCTGGTCCTTTTCGACGGCTTTGCCGGCCGCGGTGAGTACAACGGTGGCGAGCCCGGTTCCCCGCTTGTCTTCTGGCGGTGTGCGGTTGAGGCCGTCGACCGTGGCCGGCCTAAGCGGGTCGAGATCCACTGCGTCGAGAAGGCTGAGGCAAACTTTCGTGAGCTCAATTCGACGATCGCGGCGCTTGAGCACCCTGGGGTCACCATCGACGCCGAGCACGGCGAATTCGCCGATCGGGCCGTCGCAAGGGCCGCACTGCTGCGTAATACGCCGCTGATCCCGCCCGTCTTCTGGACTGCCGATCCTTACGGCTTCCGTGGCGTTCCCCTCGATGTCGTCCGCCAGCTGATGTCGCTTCCTCGCTCGGAGCTGATGATTACCTTCATGGTGCGTGACATTCGTCGCTTCATAGGGGAGAAGAACCACGAAGCTCCCCTGACCGAGCTGTTCGGCGGCGAGAGCTGGCGCGAGTGCCTCGAGCTTGAGGGTGACGAAACCCGCGAGGAGAAGCTTCTGCTCACCTACTCGGATCTGATCCGCGACGGGATCGCCAGGTTCGCAACTCCTTTTCGGGTCTTCGAGGATGACAGACGCCAAACTCTTTACTACCTAATTCATCTCACCAACGAGCCACTCGGTATGCGCAAGATGAAGGACGCGATGGTCAAGCAATCGGCCGACATGACCTTCTGGCCGGTGACCGTCCGTGACCCCGACCAAATCGCCCTCGACGTCGCCGAGCCCGGCCCGTATAGGACTCTGCAGCGGCACCTTCTCGATACCTACGCAGGAAGCACGCTCAGCTTCGAGGACCTCCTCAACCAGGACTATCCGCTCGGCGCCTGGGTCGAATCCCACTATCGCGCCGCTGTCGCCGACCTCGAGAGGGCTGGCCGCGTCGCCCTCGACCGTCGCGCCCGAGAGGTTGAGGGGCGCCGTCGCCCCAGTGGTATCCAGCTTCCCGATCGCATCAGCTTCGACGTCCAGCTGCAGCTCGGCTAGCGAGCCTTCAGTTGACCGCTTTGAGTCGTCCTGCTGGCCTCGCAGCGACGATCTCCCTGTCGAGCTCAACGTGGGCCGCGCTCCTCGTCTCTAGCGCGGCCGTGGCGCGGTTGGAAATGGCACGCGAACCAGGCACTTTCGGCCGGGGAAGTGCTCGAATCACCGCTGATGCTCCGCGTATCCCGCACTTCTGGGCAGAAGGGACAACAAGACGAGAGGGCCTAAAAGCCCCTGTAAATGTCTTTTTTGGAGATGGACTAGCGCTCCCGACCGCTCGGTTGTGGTCGACGCGGTCGCCGGCCCGAATCCGATCGTCTTCTCGCCTAGAGACCTTCAGGCCCCAAGCTCGCCCCGGCGGCGCTCCAGGAACTCCCGCTCCGGTTGGCATGGGGCCAGCGCTATCGCCGTCTCGTAGGCGTCTCGCGACTCGTCGACCCGGCCCAGTCGGCGCAGGAACTCGGCTCTAGTGGAGTGGAAGTGGGGGTAGGTCTCCAGCTCCAAGCTCTCCACCAGCTCCAGGGCCTGGTCGACCTGGCCTGTTTCGGCGATGGCTACTGCGCGGTTCAGCTCCACCACCTTGGAGCCGGTGAGGCGGGAGAGCTCTTTATATAGGGCGGCGATCTGGGGCCAGTCCTGGGGATCCTCAAGGTGGAGGGATGCGATCGCCGCCTGCAGCGCGTACTCGCCGCGGCCGCCTAGGGCGAGGCAGCGGTCCAGGGCCAAGCGGCCTCGCTCGATCTGATCCCGGTCCCAGAGCGAGCGGTCCTGGTCGGCGAGGAGGACCAGCGACCCGTGGGCGAAGCGGGCGTCGCGGCGGCAGTCGCTGAGCTGCATCAGCGCCAGCAGGGCGTGGGCCTCGGGCTCGTCGGGCATCAGCTCGACCAGCGCGCCGCCGAGCCAGATCGCCTCGGCGGCCAGCTCGTTGCGGCCGCCGTAGCCCTCGTTGAAGATCAGGTAGATCACCGCGAGCACCATCGTCAGGCGGTCGGGAAGCAGGTGGTCAGGCGGCACGCGGAAGGGGATCCCCGCCGTCCTGATCTTCCTTTTCGCCCGGACCAGGCGCTTGGACATCGTCGCCTCGGGGACGAGGAAGGCCCTGGCGATCTCAGCCGTCGCCATCCCGCCCAGCGTCCGCAGCGCCAGGGCCACCTGCGCCTCGGTGCCGAGCGCCGGGTGGCAGCAGGTGAAGATCAGCTCCAGCCGCTCGTCGGGGAAGGCCGAGTCTTCGAGGTTCTCGTCCACGGCCTCAGGCGCCTCGAGCAGCGGCGCCTTGCTCGCCAGCGTCCGCTCGCGGCGGACGCGGTCGATCGCCTGGTTGCGGGCGGTCGCGATCAGCCAGGCGCGGGGGTTGGCGGGAGTGCCGTCCCGCGGCCAGCGCTCCGCCGCCGCCGCGAAGGCGGACTGGGTGGCTTCCTCGGCGCGGTCGAAGTCGCCGAGGAAGCCGATCAGGGTGGCGAGGACCCGTCCCCACTCCTCTCTGAAGACGCGCTCGATCAGCGCTCCACCACCGGGCGCACCTCGATCGCGCCACCCATCCGCGCGGCCGGGATCCGTCCCGCGACCTCCAGCGCCGCGTCGAGATCGTTGGCCTCGAGCAGGTAGTAGCCGCCGAGGACCTCCTTGGTCGCCGCGAAGGGACCGTCGGTGGTCAGCGCCTGTCCGCCCTCGACCCGGACCGTGGTCGCGGTGTCGGCCGGCTGCAACTGGTCGCCGCCCACGACGCCCGGCAGCTCGGAGATCGCGTAGTACTCGCCGAGCACCGCTTTCTGCTCGTCCTCGGGGAGCTTCCCGAACTCGTTCATCGAATCGCCCGAGTAGATCAACAGCATGTATTGCATTGGTGCCTCCTGGTCAGGTTCTCGGCGGCCGCCATTCGACCACCCAGCCTAGAGACGAACGAGACGCCGCTAAAAGGACACCTGGGACGTTTCGAACCTCGCCCAGCGTGGTACAAATACTCAATCTTGAGTAGAGCGGGATCAGTCGACCGCTGGCGAGGCCGGCACAGGGTGGCGCTGTCGATGGCGTTCGGGTGTGGGCTGCTCGCGCTGTTGCTCGTTCCCGGGCATGCCGCCGCCGACCCGGCCGGGCCTTCGTTCGAGGCGCACGGGAGCGTCGAGCAGGTTTATGCGACGGGTCTCCCCTCGGGAGCTCAGGTCTCTCTCTACGACGGCAGCGAACAGGAAGTCCAATCGCGCAGCGCGAACGAACTCGGCGGGATCCTCTTTCGCAACGTGGAACCGGGGAGCGGCTACCGCGTCGGTCTCACCTCCGGCGGGCCGAAATCGGAACCGCTCGACGTCCTCACGACGCAATCCGCGCCGCCCGACACCAGCATCTACAACCAGTCGATCCCGTCGAGCGGCTACGGGTACTTGACCACGCGCGACGGGACCGAGCTGGCGATCGACGTGCATCCGCCGCAGGACGTGACCCACATCCTGCCCGGCGTCGAACTGCCGCCTCTGCCGAGCGGCCCGACGCCGACCCTGATCGAGTACTCCGGCTACGCGTACGCGAATCCGGCTGGCCCCGAAAACGGGATCTCGATTCTGGCCAACCTGATGGGCTTCACCGTGGTCGACGTCAACATGCGCGGCACCGGGTGTTCCGGCGGCGCGTTTGACTTCTTCGAGCCGCTGCAGGGCCTCGACGGCTATGACGTGATCGAGACGATCGCGCGCCAGCCCTGGGTCCTGCACCACGAAGTCGGGATGATGGGCATCTCCTATGGCGGCATCAGTCAGCTGTTCACCGCCGCGACCCAGCCGCCGAGCCTGGCCGCGATCTCACCGCTGTCGGTGATCGACAACACTCAGACGACGCTCTATCCGGGCGGGATCCTCAACACGGGGTTCGCGCTCGAATGGGCCAAAGACCGGGTCCACGACGCCGAAGCGGCGTCCCCGACCACGGGTCAGGCGTGGTCCTACGAACGCATCCAGGAAGGCGACCAGGCCTGCGCCGAAAACCAGGCCCTGCATCCCGACGCGGTCGACCTGCTGAAAAAGATCGAAGAAAACAGCCACTACAACCCCGAAGTCGCCGACCCACTCTCGCCGATCACCTTCGTCCACAAGATCGACGTGCCGACCTTCCTCGCCTGTCAGTGGACCGACGAGCAAACCGGGGGGCACTGCTCGGACCTCGCCGAGCACTTCACCGGCACCTCTCGCAAGTGGTTCACCTTCACCAACGGCACCCACGTCGACTCGCTGGACCCGGCAACGTTCAACCGCTGGCTCGACTTCCTCGAGCTCTACGTCGCAAAGCGACCACCGATCGTCGCCGGCGCGGCAGCCCATGCCGCCGCGCCGCTGATCTTCCAGGAAGCTATGGGCATCCCCGGGCTCACTCTGCCCTTGGACTCCATCCAGCTGCTGCCGACCTATGGATTGGCGCGGGGCGCCTTCGAAAACCTGAAGCAGGTCAGGGTCCTCTTCGACAACGGCGCCGGCGGGCTCCAACCGGGCCAGCCGTACCCTGGCTTCGAAAAGTCCTTCAACGAATTCCCGGTGTCCGGTACCGAAGCAAAGGCCTGGTACCTCTCGCCGGGGGGCGCCTTGAGTGGCAGTCCGCCCGCCGGCCAGAGTGCTGACGAATTCACCTGGGACGCGAACGCCCTGCCGAAGACCGATTTCAGCGGCGACACCGGCTCGGGCTCCGGCGGCCTCTGGACCGCGACGCCCAAATACGAATGGGAACAGAGCCCACCGGGGAGCGCCGTCTCCTACCTCACCGCTCCGCTGAGCGCGAACACCACCGTGATCGGCGCCGGCGCGGTGAACGTGTGGGTCCGCTCCTCCACTCCCAACGTCGACCTCCAAGCGACGATCAGCGAGGTCAGGCCCGACGGCAAGGAGACCTTCGTGCAGAACGGCTGGGTGCGAGGCAACGAGCGCAGGCTCGATGCCGAAAAGAGCACCCCGCTCGAGCCGGTGCTGAGCCTGCGGGAATCGGACGTCGAACCGCTGCCCGCCGGTCAGTTCGTTCCGGTCACGATCCCGCTCTACTACGAGGGCCACGCCTATCGGGCGGGCTCACGGATCCGAGTGACGATCGCCGCGCCCAACGGCACCCAGCCGATCTGGGCCTTCGATCGCGCCGAGCCAGAGGGCAGCACTGCGCAGGTCGCGATTGCCTACGGAGGGAAAACGCCTTCGAGACTCCTTCTGCCCGTCGTGCCCGGGGTGAGCGTGCCGACCGGACTGCCGCCCTGCCCGGGCCTGCGGGGAGAGCCCTGTCGCACCTACCAGGCCTTCGCGAACCTGCCGGCAGCGCCCTGAGAGAGTGCTTACCGACGACGTCCGAGCACGCCGCGAGAAGGTCGTGCTGGATCACTTCCATGATGAGGTGGAGCAGGATTGGGACGCGGTCCTCTCGACCTTCCCGCATCCGCGCTACGAGATCGTGCCCACGCAAACGGTGCACGACGGTGATGGAGCGGTGCGCGGCTACTACCACGAAACGCGTGTGGCATTTCCCGACCAGCGGCACGAGATGATCGCGCTCCGGCATTGCGACGACGCTGTGGTCGCCGAGTTCTATCTGCTTGGCACCCACCGCGGGCCGCTCGGACCGGTACCCCCGACGGGCGGGTCGTTCAAGGTCCGCATGACCGCCTTCTTCGTCTTTGACGAGAACGATGAGCTCGTCTGCGAGCGGGTGTACTTCGATCAGCTCTCGTTCCTACGCCAGCTCCTCGGCGGCATAAACCTGAGATCTCCGAAGGGTCTCCTGACCATGGCGCGGGTTCTCCGGGGCTTCGCGAAGCTCTCGCGCGAGCCAAAAGACGTCATCCCCGATACGCCGGCGCGCGACGCCTGAGGTTTCGTCCCGTGCCCGGCGGCCAGCGACTGGCGGAATGAGGGGTTTTCGTCTGCCGCGGCGAAGAAGCCGATTCGCCGATTAACGCATCGCCAACCCCGGTCGATAGGAAAACATGCCAACTCGCCATGCCTCGCTCGCTGCCCTGCACACCCGCTTTTTCGCGGCGCTGATCTTCATCGCGACGGCGGCGCTCGCCGGGCCGGCGATGTCGCATGCCGCGCCAGCTCCATCGATCCTGACCTTGAAGACGGTCAAAGTGGGCGCCCCGGGGAACCCCTCGGTCGGGATCACCCCCTTCAAAGACGCGATCTACCGCTCCTGCAAGGAAGCCCCGCAGGAAGCGCACACGCCTCCCTGTCAGATGGTCGGCGGAGTCAAATACGGGTACGGCATCGGCCAGCTCGAGGTCACCGTCGCCCAGTGGGTGGCGTTCCTCAACACGGTCGACCCGGCGGGTCGTGACAAACACAACCTCTACAGCCCGAACGAGAGCTCGATCGGCTGGCCCAAGTACGGCCAGATCGACTTCGCCGCAAGCGTGGGCAAGGGGCGCCACTACTCGGTGGCCTCGCCCGAATGGGCCGACAAGCCCTACGGCTTCGCCAACTTCCTGCGCTCGGCGCGCTTCGTCAACTCCCTCTACAACGGCCGCCTGCTCTCCAAAAAAGCCAGCCGCGAAGGCGGCTTCCGCTACGTCACCTACCGCGTTCGACTGTCGAGGGTGACCGAGCGGGGGATGTACGACATGACCGAACGGGCGATGACCCGCTCGCACAAATCCGGCTTCGTCGTCCCCAGCCAGAACGAGTGGATCAAGGCCGCATACTTCGACCCCAGTGGCAAAGGGAAGTACTCCTACTGGAAGTACCCGACCAATCCCGGCGTGTTCGAAACCGAAGACGAAGCGGCGAGCGAACCAAAGCCGACGACGCTCGATCCGACCACCGGCGACGTCACCAACGCCTCGACCCAGCCGCTGGCGACCTTCCATGCCTCTGGAGCAGCTGCCCCGAGCTGGTGCCCGGCGGCGTTCGGCAGCGAAGAATGCTCCAGCGTGAACCCATTTGGGATCGCCCCGGCCAACTACGCCAAGGCCTTCCAGGGCAGTCTCAGCACGGTCGGCCAGGCGAAGACCACCTCGCCGTGGGGGACGCTCGACCAGGGCGGCAACGCGGTCGAGTGGACCGACACGATCACCCCGCCGCCGTTCGGAGCGAAGGGACACCGGATCTGGCGCCGGCTGCACGGCGGCATCGCCAACGCCTCCGTCTACCAGCTCTGGCTCTCGGCGGTCGGCCTGCAGCCGCAGGACAACGCGTTCTACAACGCCACCTACCCGTGGCTGGGCATCCGCATCGGCGTGCTCGGCAGCCTCGCAGTGAGCAAGCGCTGACCCGGCGGCCCCGGGCCTGTCCGCAGGCGCAAATACGCTCCGCCCAGAGTGATCTCCGACTTCCCACGTCGCGCATTTGCCCTGCTTGTGGCCCTCGTGGCGCTGGCGTTGCCGGCGGGTGCGCTCGCCGCGCCCGCGGCGCCCCAGCACGCCGGTAAGAACGCGGCGAAGCGGGGAACGCTGAAACAGCTGCCGGGAGCGCGCGGCTGCCTAGTCGATCGCTCGACTCCCGCCAAAGGCTGTGGGACGGCGCGCGCACTCGAGGGCCCGGGCCCGTTCATGGGCTCGCGCGCGATCGCCGTCAGCGCCGACGGCAAGAACGTCTACGTCGCCTCGTCGCGCAGCAACGCGGTCGCCGTGTTCAGGCGCAACCCGAAGACCGGAGCGCTCGGGCAGCCGAGCGGCGCCGCCGGGTGCGTCGCGGCGAAAGGCGCCTTCGAATGCGGCAAAGCCGTCGGGCTCAACGGCCCGAACTCGGTCGCGATCAGCCCCAACGGCCGCAACGTCTACGTCACCTCGCGGGGCAGCAACGCCGTCACCGCCTTCCAGCGCAACCGCTCGACCGGCGCGCTACACCAGCTCCCCGGCGCGGCGGGCTGTGTCTCGGGCGTGCCGCTTCCCGGTTGCGCCACCGCAACGGCGCTGCTCGGTCCCGACGTGGTCGTCGTCAGCCCGGATGGGAAGAACGTCTACGTCGGCTCGTTCTTCGGCAACGCGGTCGTCGCCTTCGGCCGGGACCCGTCGACCGGCGCGATCGCGCAGCTGTCCGGCAGCGCCGGTTGCCTCGCCGAGGCGACGAGCGGCTGTGCCGTCGGGCTTGCTTTGGGTGCACCGGAGGGGATGGCGATCAGCGGCGACGGTAAGAGCGTCTACGTCGCCACGGCCCTGTCCTCCGCCGTCGTCGTGCTCGCGCGGGATCCGTCCACCGGTGCGTTGACCCAGGCAAACGGCAGCGGCTGCATCGTCGATGCGGCGCTCGCGGGCTGCACTACCGGGTTGGAGCTGAACGGCGCGAACGCGGTGGCGGTCAGCCCCGGCGACGATGACGCATACGTGACCTCGTTGTTCAGCAACAGCGTCACCTCGTTCACCCGCGCGGCGTCCTCGGGCGCCCTCGCACAGAAGGAAGGCACCTCGGCCTGCCTGGTCTGGTTGCGTGCCGTCGGCTGCTCCTTCGGCCGCGCGCTCAGCTCGCCCGAGGGTCTCGCTCTCTCTCCGGACGGAGCAAATGTGTACACGGCGGCATTTGCCACGGGCGCCATCGACGTCCTCGACCGCAGCGCGGAATCCGGTGCGGTGACTCAGAAGCCGGGTCTCGCGGGCTGCGTCGCAACCCGCCCGGTCCCCGGCTGCACGCACGGACGCGCGCTGCGCGGGGTCAGCTCGATCGCGCTCAGCCCCAACGGCCGCTATCTCTACTCGACCTCGTTCGGCAGCAACGCCGTCGACATCTTCCGGAGGAACAAATGAGCCGAACCGACAAGCGCGAGGGCGGGCTCACCCGCAAGGAGCTGATCGGGTCCGGGGCGACCGCTGCGGCGGCCGCCCTGCTGGCCCAGGGCGCCGGCGTCGAGCAGGCGCTCGCCGCGGCGAAAGGGAAGCGGCGCGACGTCGCCGGGATGAACATCCTCCTCTTCCTCACCGACCAGGAGCGGGCGATCCAACACTTCCCGCCGAACTGGCTGCGCCAGAACCTGCCAGGGATGAGGCGCCTGCGGCGACACGGGCTCAGCTTCGAACGCGCCTTCACCAACGCTTGCATGTGCTCGCCGGCGCGCTCGACCCTGATGAGCGGTTACTTCCCGGCCCAGCACGGGGTCAAGTACACGCTCGAGGAAGACATGGAACCGCCGAAGAACCCGCAGGTGGACCTGCCGGTCGACCTGAAGAACCTCGCCACGGTGATGAAGGCGGCGGGCTACCACGTCGTCTACAAGGGCAAGTGGCACTGCGCGAAGCCGGCCGAGAAGGAAAACGCGATGCCCTCCGACCTCGAAAGGTATGGCTTCGATCGCTGGAACCCGCCGGACGCGGGCGCCAACCAAAGCGTTCCCGAGGCCGGCGGCGGCTTCGTCGACAACGACGGGCGCTTCATCGACTCGACCGGCGAAGGGGCGGCCGAAGGCGCGCTCGAGTACCTGGGCTCGAACGCGGCCCAGGAGCAGCCCTTCTTCATGGTGGTCTCGGTGGTCAACCCGCACGACGTCCTCTTCTACCCGAGCAAAACCTTCAAGGAAGCGGGTTACGACGACACCTGGCTCCCGGGGAACATCCACGAACCGGAGACCTGGGATGAAGACCTCTCGACCAAGCCCTCGGTCCAGGCGGAATTCCTGCGCATCTTCAACCTCACCGGAAAGCCGGAAGACGCCGAAGAACGGCGCAACTACCTGAACTTCTACGGCAACCTGATGCGCTCCTCCGACAGCTACCTGGTCAACGTCCTCGACAAGCTCGAAGAGACGGGCCTCTTCGACAACACGCTGGTGGTCCGCACGGCAGACCACGGGGAGATGGGGTTGGCCCACGGCGGCCTGCGGCAGAAGAACTTCAACTTCTACGAGGAGGCGACGCGGGTCCCGCTCGTCTACTCGAACCCGAAGCTGTTCCCCAAGCCGGCGCAGACCGACGCGCTCGTCTCCCACGTCGACTTCCTGCCGACGCTGGCAAGCCTGGCGGCAGCGCCAAAGAGCGCCCGCGCGAACTGGCAGGGGGTCGACTACTCGAAGCTCGTCCTGCACCCCTCCTCGAACCGCACCGCGCAGGACTACGTCGTCTTCACCTACGACGACTACCAGTCCGGCCAGTCCAAACGCCCCTACCCGAAAGCCCCCAACCACATCGTCAGCATCCGCGAAGGGCGATGGAAGCTGGCCAAGTACTACGACGCCAAAGGTCGCAAGCGGCCCCAGTGGGAGATGTACGACCTGAAGACCGACCCGCTGGAGAAGACGAACCTAGCCTTCAGCGGTCACAAACGCACGCCCCACCAGGACGAAGAATTCAGGCGCCTCAAACGCAAGCTCGCCCGGGTCGAAAAGACCCGCCTGAAGCCGCTGTAGTCCCGATTGCGTCGTGAGCCCGACGCGGGGCAACTAACTTCGCGCAAGCTCACGATCGATGATCGCGCCCAGAGCGTCGTTAACGCCATCGGCGGGCACGCTGGAGATCTGTGCTCCCGAGGCGACTCCGCGCACGTTTTCGGCCGCCCTCAGCGCATGCCAGTGGGAATCGAAGGACTCCCCCGACGTGGCCACGGTCCGGCCATCGACGCCCAGCAATCGCCAGCGCCACTTTCCTACCAGGTCTTCATATGCATCGAATTGCGGCATTCGTCGCCTCCTAGATTCGGATGGGAACGTATGTTCGCATCCGAGGCGGCGGCAAAAGTCCTTGTCGCTACGGGTTGGCTTCTCTGCGGGCGGCGGTCAGCTCGCTGCGAACGGCTCCGGTCTGGTTCGGAATCTCCAGCCGCCGTTCGAGCACCGGAATCGCCTCCTCTGGACGCCCGCTCAGACGCAGCGCGTTGCCCAGGTTGAACAGGGCGTAGGCGTAGTTCAGGTCTTCGGTGCCCGCAGGGAAGGCGCGGATGGCTTCTTCCAATACCGGAACGGCTTCTTCGTAGCTGCCGGCCTGGATCATTTCGAAGCCTTCTTCGTTGAGGGCGCCGGCCAAGGCGGGATCGTCCCCACTCGGCGCCGGCGCGGTCGTGCTCGCTTCCGTTTCGCTGCGACCCGGAGCTTCCGTCGCCTCGCGACCGTTCGCAGCCACGCTTGCGTCCTGCTTCCCGCTGCCCGGGTTCTGGGATCCATCGATGACGAGCAGGAACGCGACGGCCAGCGCCGCCAGTGCCGCAACGACAGCGGCGGCCTTGCCCAGGGCCGAGTGCCGGCTGTGCGGCTCGGGCAAGGTTCGCGGGACGCGAGGCTCGGACCGGGGGCGAGGGGGCGCTGGCTTGAGCCGTTGGGTCGGCTGATCCGGGACAGGGGTCCTGTGCTTGATCTGGGCAATCGCTTCCTTGGCCGAGGCCGGGCGGCCACCAGGGTCCACGCTGGACAGACGCTCGACCAATGCGCGTAGACGTCCCGGATGACCCTCTCCGACGCAGTCGCGCAGCACGATCCCGCACGAGTAGAGGTCGGAGCGCTCGGTAGCGGGCCGGCCACTCATCGCCTCGGGCGCGAGATAGCGGGCGGTGCCGAGCAGGTGGCCGGTTTGCGTCAGGGAGGTCGCATCCTCAGTCAAAGCGATGCCGAAGTCGATCAGCTTGGCGCTGCCATCTGGCGCGATCAGGACGTTCTGGGGCTTGACGTCCCGGTGCACGATTCCCGCGGCATGGATATGGGCGAGGGCGCCGAGGAGCTCCCGCGCAAGCCTCTCGCAGTCGATGCCGGGAGCCCGCGGCATCCGTTCGGCCAGGTTCTCGCCCGGGACGTACTCCATGACGAGATACGGGCGTTCCGCGCCGTCCGCGTAGTCGTAGATGCCGATCAGGTTCGGATGCGACAGACCCGCCGCGACCCGAGCCTCGCGGCGGAATCGCGCCAGGAACTCTGGATCGGAGGCAATCGTGTCCGAGAGGACCTTGACGGCGACCGGACGCTCGAGAACCTCGTCGCTCGCAAGCCACACCGACGCCATGCCGCCGCGCCCGAGCAGTTCCTCGAGCCGGTAGCGGTCCTTCAACCGGGACCCCTTGGCGATCATGGCCCGCGAGCGCTCAGCCGGAGCCTTCGCCGAGTGCCGCGGAGATCTCGTCGATCGCCGTTCGCTCGGCGTCGCTGACCGGCTCGTCGCCCTCCTCCTTCGCCCTCGCGACGCGCTCCGCGAGGCTGAGGGTGAAGCGCCTGTAGTCCTCGAGCTCTTCGGGGGAGGCTTTGGTCGCGAGCAGCGAGACCGCCTGCCGAACGATGCCCAGATGGTGCTCTTTCAGGTCCTCGACAGAGCCCCGGCGGGCGCGATCGACCTTCGGCTTGGACTGCGCGATCTCCTCCATCAGGTCGGAGGCGCCGGTGGCGTTTCGCGCCTCGGCGTAGGCCTTCGCCAGCGAAAAAGACTCGCGAAACGAGCCACCCCGCTGGGCCGTCGAAACGATCAAGCCGGCGCTCGTCGGCCCCTCCAGCACCGTTTCCCACTCCTGCTCGGTGAAGTCCGCTTTTCCAGTCATGGGAGCCGCTTACCCGACACGGAGCCCTCTTAAGCGGGTGCAGGCGGAATTAGCAGCCGGCGTTCTTGCTGTCCGGTCAAGCGTTCGGGGCGTTGCGGGACGGTCACCTGCTCGGTCGCGTCGCGGCGGAATCCTCAGTACCCGGTGCCGGTCTTGACCTGCTTGCGCTCGGACGGGTGGGCGCCGCCCTTTTTCTCCAGCGT
>Ga0193699_10000035_pt1 | contig 95209 bp, 90 predicted proteins | sample L3c2metaG_FD_160095 | JGI IMG/M metagenome (GOLD analysis project Ga0193699, IMG submission 160095) | Soil microbial communities from a riparian zone of the East river system, Colorado, United States - L3c2 | ecosystem: Environmental > Terrestrial > Soil > Riparian zone | place: USA: East...
CCCTCGCGGCCGCTGCCGAGCTCGACCGGGCGCTGCCGACCAGTCCCACGCAAGACCTGGCGGCGGTCCACCGCGCGGTCTCGCAGATGAAGCGCCGCCTGGCGACGCTCGGCCACGAGCAGCGTGGACGGCGTAAAGCGCAGGCGGTCGACGTGCGGCGGACGATGCGCGCCTCACTGGAGACCGGCGGCGTGCCGATGCACCTGCGCTACCGGCCGAAGCGGCCACGGCGGCCGGAGATCTACGTCCTCTGCGACGTCTCGACCAGCGTCACCTCGGCCAGCGTCTTCTTCCTCTCGGTCCTGCACGCATTGCACGACTCGTTCCGCAAGCTGCGCAGCTTCGTCTTCATCGAGCGGATCTCCGAGGTGACCGAGATCTTCGAGCACGAGCGCGACTTCCGCGAGATCGCGCGGCGGATCTCCAGCGAGGGCGGCGTCGCCGACGTCTCCGGCTACACCGACTACGGCCGCGTCTGGCTCGAGTTCCTGACCGAGATCTCCGACGACCTCGACCCGCGTTCGACCGTGATCGTGCTCGGCGACGCCCGCACCAACGGCCGCGAGCCGCATGCCGAGGTCTTCGCCCAGGTGGCCGAGCGGGCCGGCCGCCTCTTCTGGCTCAACCCCGAGCCGAAGCTCTACTGGAACTACGGCGACTCGGTGATGGCCGCCTACGAGCGCTACTGCGACGGCGCTTTCGAGTGCTGGACGACGCGGCATCTGGAGAACTTCGTCAACGTGGTTGCCGGCGGCGTTCCAGCGGCAGACTGATCAGTCGAAGCAGCTACGCGGCAAGCGCGGGAGCAAGGTCCTCCGCCGAGGTTTCGAGCGACTCCAGACCTGAGCGCGACTCAGGGATCGAGACGGTGATCCGCCCATCGCGCTCGGCCAGCCATTTCGCGTTGACGACGGTGATGCCGATGATCTCGCCGGCATCGTTGAGCATCACAGCGTGGCCCTCCGCGGAAGCCAGCGTTCTTGCCGCCGCAACCGGCTTCCCCTTATGCATGTACAGGACGTCTCCCACGGCGTCATAGACGACGTCGTCGAACGCATGACTTCCCATTCGAACGGTCATCGTCGCCCCTTACCTCCAGGATCGGGGAACCGCGAAAAAGCCGTGACTACACGATCGAAATCACCGGCAAACTGGAGCACTACGCAGATCCAACGGTCTGGGCCACCCCGCCTGAACAACCGTTCGCGACCCACCTTGGCGTCGGGCTCTCGATACTCGGGATGTTCGATAGTTAGCACCACAGCCGACAGGAAACCAGTCATGTGAGGATGGCGCCGCCGAATGTGATTCAGGGCATGCCAATCGAGTTTGACAGGACGACCATCTAGGCCTCGGACAAGAAGTATCACACCCGGCGACGCTAGGAAGCGCCGACGCGCGTGTGGTGCGCAGATTCAAAGAGTTGCGCGCCGACTTTGTGCCGAAACTCGCATTCCGCCGATGCGTCAGCGATGATCGTCATGCAACTCGCGAAAGGGGAGAAGCATGGAGACGAGCATCGCGGCACCCAGCCCGAACCAGTACCCGGTCACGTTCTCGGTCGACTACCCCGAGCGGCAGCTCAACCGCTTGACGAGCTTCTTCCGCATCTTCACGGTGATCCCGATTGCGATCGTCCTCGAGCTCCTGCCGGGCTCGAGCATCGGCAACTATGGCTCCACCATCGCGGTCACCGCCGGCAGCATCGTCTTCGTGCCGACGGTCCTGATGATCCTCTTCAGGAGGAAATACCCGCGCTGGTGGTTCGACTGGAATCTCGAACTGACGCGATTCTCCAACCGCGTCGGCGTCTACCTCCTCCTGATGGACGACGAATACCCCTCGACCGACGAGCATCAGGCTGTGCATCTGGACTTCCCCTACCCGGATGTCGAGCGCCTCGAGCGGGGCCTGCCGCTGGTCAAGTGGCTGCTCGCCATTCCCCACTACTTCGTGCTCGCCTTCCTCTACCTCGGCGCCTTCTTCGCCGTGATCGGTGCCTGGTTCGCGATCCTCTTCACCGGCCGCTACCCGCGCGGCATCTTCAGCTTCGTCGAGGGCACGATCCGCTGGGGCAACCGGGTCAACGGCTACGCCTTCACGCTGGTGACCGACCAGTACCCGCCGTTCCGACTGAAGCCCTGAGCGTCCAGACCGGTGCGCTAGCTGGGGATCGGGCCGCCGGCCAGGACGATGGCCACGCCTATCAGGGCAGCAGCCAAGAGAGTCGTGACGACGCCGCGACGGACTGCCAGGAGGACGAAGGCGGAAAAGGCGAGAACAGCCAGTTGCCAGGGCTCTTCCAGCGCGAGGGCGAGGGGGATCGCCGAGCCTAGGATTGCGCCGATCGCTGCCGGGCCGGCGCCGTCGAGGAAGGCGCGCACGTTGAGGTCGGAGCGCAGACGATCGAAGCGCTCGGCACCGATCAGGATGAAGGAGAACGAGGGCATAAAGGCCACCACCGAAGCGAATAGCGCCCCCCAGATCCCCGCCGCGGCGTAGCCGACCACGGCGACCGTGTGGGTGACCGGGCCCGGCGTCACCTGCCCCAGCGCGACCGCGTTGAGGAACTGGCCATCGGTCATCCAGTGGTAGTGAGTGACCGCGTCGGCCTGCATCAGCGGCACGATCACGAAGCCGCCGCCGTAGGAGAGCGCGCCGACCTTGAAGGCGACCCAGGCAAGCGCGCCGATTCCGGCGCCCGCCGTGGCGAGCGGCACGAGCGCGAAGCTCCCGACCGCGCCCCCGGCAGCCCCCGGCCGCCGCACGAGCAGCTCGATCAGGCCGCAGGCGAGCAGCACGAGCACCAGCCAGGCGCCGATCAGGGCGGTGGCGGCGATGCCGGCGACGCCGTAGAGGACCCAGCGCGTCGGGTGCGTGCGCCTGGCTCGCTCCCAGCTCGAGGGAAGGAGGCCGATGCCCGCCCGCAACGCGACCGCCGCCACGGCCGCACCTGCACCGGCACCCGCCCCGATCACCCAGCTCGGCGGCGCCGAGGAGAGGAAGAGCGCCGAGAGGGCCAGGATCGCGACGAGGCCGGGCAGGATGAATGTGGCTCCCCCGACAAGCGCTCCCCGCACCCCGCGAAGGCGCCAGGCGCAGAAGATCGCCAGCTGGGTCGAGCCCGGCCCTGGCAACAGGTTGGTGGCCGCGATCGCGTCCTCGAACTGCTCGGCGCTAAGCCAACCGCGCCGCACGACGCAAAGGTCGCGAAAGAGCGCGATGTGGGCCGGCGGGCCGCCGAAGCCGATGCAACCGATCCGTCCCCACTCGCGCAGGACCGTGACGAGAGAGGGTCTAATGCGGCTCCCAGACCTCGGGCTGCCGCGTCAGGCGCAGGATCTCGGCGGGCAGCTCGCCCCTGGCCACGTCCGCCAGGGTCACCGACTCCAGCACGGCGCGCATGTTGGCGCGGAGCGCGACCCAGACGTCCTGCAGCGACGCCGCCGCGCCGGAGTAGGTGAGCTCGTCCGGCCGCTCGGAGCGGATGCTCGCAATCGGTCCGTCGACGGTGCGGATCACGTCGGCGATCGTAATCGTCTCGGCCGGACGCGCCAAGCGGTAGCCGCCCTCCGATCCACGCTGACTGCGCACGAGCCTGGCGTGGCGCAACTCCAGCAGGATGTTCTCGAGGAAGCGGAACGGCACTCCCTGCGCAGTCGCGATCGCTTCGCCCTTGACCGACCCCCCATCCGCGGCCAGCTCGACCATCGCCCTGACGGCATAGTCGACTTTCGCCGTGACCTGGACCGTGGGCCCGATCATCGCAGCCCCCCGTTACGGACGTGCCGGTGGAGAGAGGTCCATATGGACCTCTCTCCACCGGCACGTCCCAGGCACGTCCTAGCCACGCTAGTCGCCACTCGTCTCTCCCAGCAGTTCGGGCGCAAAGGAGGCGATTTTGTCTTGGGATGCGAGGCCGAGGTGCTCGAGGCCGAAGAGGTCCTCGGTCGTGCGCAGCAGCGAGTAGGGATCGAGGGTGGTTGCCTTGGTGGACCCCGGCGGCACGAAGCGCGAGACCAGCAGGGTCCCGACATGGAGGGGACCGTCGGCAGGCGCCGGCGCCGGGGCGGTATCTGAGGCGACCGCGCCGGCGGCACCGAAGGTGACGATCAGCAGGCCGTCTTCCTTGTAGGCGGGCGAGGCGAGGATCTGGGGCACCCATTTGGCGAGGAAGGCATCGGCGGCGGCCGCGCCTTCGACCGAGCCGGGCGGGCATTGCCCCGCGACGCCGGAATCGCACGGGGTCGGCGCGATGTAGGAGTAGTTAGCGGTTCCTTCCGCCTTGCGCAGATCCACCGGCAGCTGTTCGAGCGGGACGTCATTGGTCGCGCAATCGCCCAGGTCGAGCAGCGAGTGGAAGTTGACGAACGGGTTCTGCGCGGCGGCATAGCCGCCCGGCGGGGGCGCGTCGGTTGCGTCGGCATCGGGGTGGACGCAGTTCGCCGCCTTGCCGGTTTCGTCGACCATCCCCTCCATATAGGCGCGCCAGTCGAAGCGGCCGCCGGCAAGCTGGTCGGCGATCGTCAGCGTTTCGACCGGGTAGACGCAGCCCGCCCCGGAGACGACGCCGTTCGCGTCGACCTTGGCACTCGCTGGGAATTCGGTGTAGGTCGAGCAATCGGCCTGGGTCGAGGCGTTCGGGGGCTGGCCGCTGACCGCCGCGATGCCGTTGGGCACGCCGGCGGCGTCGAGCAGCGTGTAGCCACTCAGCAGCTCGCCCTTGGGCCGCAGCTGCGTCGCCAGATATGGCATCTGCGACGTTTCGCCGAAGGCCGCCTCATAGCCGGGACTGGTGAGCGAGATTACGAAGACGTGCTTGATCCGGCCGGCTTCCGGTGCCGCCGAGGCCGCGGGTAGCGGTTCGCTGCTCGGGGCGCTTTCGGGAGGAGGAGAAGCAGGGGCAGGCGCGGCGAGGGGGGCGCTGCTCGGCACCGCCGAGCCGGCCTCCGCCGGCGCCGGCGCGCTGCCGCCTCCGGAGCCCACAGGCGGAGAGCTTTCCACCGGTGCGCTGCCGGCCACCGGTGCGCTGCGGTTGGCGAGGCCGTGGCCGAGCAGCGCGGCCAGGGCGCCGCTGTTGCCGGTCCCCGTCATCGCGCCGGCGACGATCGCCGACGTCGCGACCACCGAGGACGCGACCAGCAGCCCGAAGCGCTTGCCGGTCAGGGTCGCGGCGGCGGCTTGAGCCCGGTCAAGATGTCCGCGCAGGCCCGTCATTCGAGCAGCTCCAGCATCCGCTCTGCCGCCAGCAGCTCGGCGTCGACCCGCTGCAGCTCGGCGGCCTTGCGCGTCAGGACGTCCATCCGCACGTGGTCGCGGATCGCCATCTCGTAGAAGGCGCCACCGAGGTCGGCCTGCATGATCGTGAACTTCTCCAGCAACCGGTCACGCTGGGCGACCAGATCGGGGTTCGTCTCAGGGGTGCGCTCCTCTGGCTTCGCACTCATGGCTGGCTTCCCCCGCTCGGTGCCGGCGCAGACCCGGGTTCCCCACCGACGACGATCACGTCGGGCAGGTTCTGCTGCGCCTTGATGTAGGTCGAGCCCGTCTGCTTGACGTTGCCTTCGACCAACTTGGTGTCTTCTTCGGTCTTCTGCGTGCTCGGTTTGAAACCGGTCACCTGGTGGACGGTGCCGTTGCTGGTCTTGGCGACCACCTTGCCGTCCCCTTTGGTGACGGCCTCGTCGCCCTGCTTGGATTTGCCTTTCTTCGCGCCAGCCGCCGCCGTTGCCGCGCCGGCGGCTGGGGTCGAGGCGACGGCGGCGTTCTGGTTGCGCAGCGCTTCGAGCAGCGCCTCGTTTTCGCCACCGTCGGAGCCGCTGCGGCCGACGACCACGCCGATCGCCACCGCGATCGGCAGCAGGGCGAAGAAGCCGACCGCTGCCGCGCGGCTGCCGGGCGCGGATTTGGCCGCGGGCCGTGCCAACGGGCGCCGGGCGCGTTTGCTCATCGCGGCGAAGTAACGAGATGACGGGTTGGCGCCGTTGCCGCGCCGTGCCGCGCATTCGACGCAGTAGCGCTGCAGCGGGTCGAGCGGCGCGCCGCATTCCTCGCAGGGCTCATAGCTCATCGCTTGTGGCTCCTTTTTTCGCGGGCTTCGAGGATGCGCTTGGATCGCGCCTGCTGCTGGGCGGCCTTTTCCTGGGTCGTCGAGCACCCGGTTAGCCCGCCGACGAGCAGCAGCCCGCAGATGGCGAAGACACCCAGACACGATATCTGGCGGTGGCCCTTAGCCGAACGCACCGCTCACGTACTCCTGCGTCCGCTGCTCGCGGGGCGAGCCGAAGAGCGCCGTCGCGCTGTTGTACTCGACCAGCTCGCCCAGATACATGAAGGCGACGTGGTCGGCGATCCGGTAGGCCTGCTGCAGATTGTGGGTGACGATCACGACGGCGACGTCGTCGCGCAGCTTCACGATCAGGTCCTCGATCACCTGGGTCGACTGCGGGTCGAGCGCCGAGCAGGGCTCGTCGAGCAGCAGCACCTCGGGCTCGGCCGCCAGCGCGCGGGCGATGCAGAGCCGCTGCTGCTGGCCGCCGGAGAGCTTCAGCGCGGGATGGTCGAGATCGTCCTTGACCTCCTCGAAGAGACCCGCCCGGTCGAGTGCGCTGTGGACCTTGGGCTCGAGCGTCTTCTTGCGCCGGCGCCGCGAGCCCTGCTCGCGCAGAACGTAGGCGATGTTGTCGAAGACGCTCATCGGGAACGGGTTGGGCTGCTGGAAGACCATCGTCACGCGGCGCCGCAGCAGAGTCGGCTCGATCTGGGTGATGTCGACGTCGTCGAGCAGGATGCGGCCACGCAGGGTGGCCGTACTGGTCAGCTCGGTAAGCCGGTTGAGCGAGCGCAGCAGCGTCGTCTTGCCGCAGCCCGACGGGCCGATCATCGACAGGACCTCGCCCTGGCGGACCGGCAGCGAGACCGACTTCACCGCATCGCGGTTGGAGTAGGAGACGGAGACGTCGTCGATCTCCATGCGGCGGATCGAGAACTGCGGGGCGCCGATCGAACGGCGGGCGCCGGTGAAGCCGCCCTGCCCTCGGGACGTGCCGGTGCTCCGGTGCCCATATGGACCCCCTAGCACCGGCACGTCCCCATTGGTGGGCGGGGTGATCTGCTGCGCGGCTTTCGGATCCTCGAGCTCCAGCCGCCGGATCGGCGGCGGGGGTGGCTTTACGAACTCCATGCGCCTACCTTTCGCGCGCGGCGGTGGACGACGTCGACGGCCGCGTTCAGGGCCAACACCATCAGCAGCAGGACGAAGGCCGCCGCGTAGGCCTTCTGCGGCTGGTTGAGGTTCCCGGTGGGAGATGCCTCGTAGACGAAGTTGGTCAGCGTCGTGCCGGCGCCGCGCAGGTAGTTGAACGGGAAGGCGGCGCCTTCGACCGGGGCGAAGTTCTGGGTCGCGCCGAGCAGGACGACGATGATCGCCGTGTCGCCGATGATCCTGCCCAGGCCGAGCATGGCCCCGGTCGCGATCTGCGGCCGGCTGGCGGGGATCAGGATCCGCCGCGTCGTCGCCGCCTTGGTCTTGCCGACGGCGTAGGAGGCCTCGCGCACATGGCGGGGGATCGAGTTCAGCCCCTCGCGGGTGCTGGCGACGACGAGCGGCAGGGCGACCAGCGAGAGCATCGTCGAGGCGGCGAAGAAGGAGCGACCGAAGACGATGCCGTCCGAGCTGCGGCTCAAAAACCCCAGCGCCGTGCTGGAGAAGATCACGGTGCCGAACAGCGCCAGGACGATCGAGGGGATGCCGGCGATCGCCTCGATCGTCGACTCGGTGATCCGGGCGAGGCCGGCGGGCCTGCCGTACTCGACCAGCCAGACCGCGATGCCGATGCCGATCGGCAGGGCGATCGCGATCCCCATCGTGGCGACGATCATGGTGCCGAAGAGGGCATCGGAGAAGCCACCGCTTTCGCCCTGCGTGAACCCCGCAGAAGCCGGCGTGACCAGCATCGACGGGCGCAGGTACTTGATCCCCTGCAGGAAGAGGTAGACGGCGATCGCGACGGCGATCGCGCAGAAGAGCAGGCCCAGCGCCCAGCAGATCGCCAGGCCGATGCGATCGGTGAGCCGCCAGGTGGCGCTGCCCTCGACGGCCGCCTTGCCGGGCTGCGGCGGGGCCCCACTCGGCGGTGGGGTGGCGGGTGGCGTCGCGACCGGGGCGCCCATCAGGCCGTCGCCCCGTATTTGCGCATCGCTCGACGGGCCGCCCAGCCGGTCAGCGAAAGCAGCGCGGCCGAGAAGAGCAGCACCGCGGCGATCGCGAACAGCGTCGCGTTGGCCGGCGGCGAGCTCAACTGGTCGATGTTCTTGACGATCGTCGGCGCAAGCGGCCGCGAGGGCTCGAAGATGAAGATCGCGCCGTCGGCAGGATTGGGGGCGAAGCCGACCGAGCCCGAGATCATCGCCAGCATCACCGCCTCGCCGATCGCCCTCGCCACCGCCAGCACCGTGCCGGCGACGATCGCCGGTCGGGCGGTGCGTATGGCGATTTTCCAGGTGGTGCGCCAGCGGTTGACCCCGAGAGCGAGGGAGCCCTCGAGCCATCCCGGCCGCACCGCGCGCAGGCCGTCGGAGAAGATCGAGACCATCAGCGGCGCGATCATCACGGTCAGCACGGTGATCGCGGCGAGCAGGCTGTAGCCGCTGAGCGAGATCACTCCGGCGACCGAGGCCTTCTGCGGCTCGCTGACCAAGTGGTTGCCGATGAAGGGGACCAGGACCAGGACGCCGAGCAGGCCGTAGATCACCGAGGGGACGCTGGCCAGGAAGCGGACGACCGGCTGCAGGATGTTGCTCATCCACTCAGGCGCGAACTCGACGATGAAGACGGCGACGAAGAGCGCCGAGAAGAGGGCGATCGCGACGGCGCCACCGGTGATCAGCAGCGTGCTCCAGATCAGCGGCCAGGCATGGAAGGTGTAGACGTATTCGGCCCCGGCCTGGCCGGAGAGGAAGATCGCATTGAGCTGGTCGTCGACGTTGCCGCCGGCGCCAAACCAGGCAAGGCCGTTGTGTGCGAACGACGGCCACGCTTTGACGAAGACGATGACGATCATCGCCAACAGCAGCGCCACGACGGCGCAGACCAGCGCGCCGAGCATTCGCTCGACGCGCCGGTCCGACCACCGTGGGCCGTACTCCTCGGGGTAGGACTCCTCCACTACTTCTTCTTGTTGAAGGCGGCCACACCGCCGGCTTTGGCAATCACTTCGCCGGCGACCGGGTCACGGCGCGCCCAGTCGACGAACTTCTGCACCGTCGGGTTCGGGTTTTCGGTCGGCAGGACGATGAAGATGTAGCGCGAGAGCGGGTACTTGAGCGGCTCGACGCTGATCTTCGAGGACACGCAGGGGACACCGTTCACTTTCAGCGCCTTCTGGCCTTTGCCCTGCCAGGCAAGCCCGTCGTAGCCGATCGCGTTCGGGTCCTGCTTGACCGCGTTGACGACGAGGCCGTCGGCGGTCAGCGCGTTGACGTTTGACGCCGGCGGTTCGTTGTTGAGGACCGCCTGCAGGAAGAAGTTGTACGTCCCTCCATTGGTGTCGCGACCGACCGGGTCAATGGTCGTGTCGAGCCCGGAGCCGGGGATCCCGCTCCAGTTGGTGATCAGGCCCCGGTAGATGTCGTGGGTCTGCTGGATGCTGATGTCGCTCAGCTTGTTCTTCGGGTTGACGTCGATGCAGAGGCCGTCGAGGTAGAGCTTGACGTAGGTCGTGCCGGCATCGCTGGGGAGCGGCGTGCGGGCCTGCCCGGCGAACTGGCTGGTTCCGTTCTGGACGTCTTTGACGCCGGCGTTGCCGCCGTTGGCGGTGTAGACGAACTTGACCTTCCCTTTGGTCACCTTCGTGTATTGGGCGAACAGGGCCTGCAGCACGGGCTGCGCTGCGACCGAGCCAGACCCGATCAGGGTCTTGGCGCCGGCAGACGCCGGCACGGCTAGCCCCAGAAGGGCGATCGCCGTCAGGGCGAGGGTCTTGCTTCTCATGCGTATGTACTTCCTTTCCTGCCGGGTTCTGGAGCTTGTTGAGTGCCTTACTCGACAAGACCCTACCAGCTTCTATACTTTATTGACCTCTTTACTAAAGAAGGCCTGGCCCGGCGGCCCTGACACGGAGGTTCAATTGCTGAGAAGAAGACTGTCCAGACCCCGCGCCGCACTCGTCGTCGCGGTGGCCGCGGCGCTTGCCGCTGCGGTAGCGGTCAGCCCATCGTTCGCCGGGTCCTTCCTGACGAGCCAGAAAGCTGCACATCTCTACCTGACCAACAAGAAAGCGAGCGGGCTCTACCTGAGGAAAAAGGCCGCCGACAATCTGTTCGTGAAGAAAGCCGACACGCCGCTGGCCCCTGTCGTCGGAATCGCGGCGGGCACGGCGCCCTTCGAAGCCACGGCGACGACGGCCGGCTACATCCCGACCGCCTTCACCTCGTTTGCGACGAAAGGGAACGCACCGGCCGTGATCACGTTCTCGGGTCAGGCGACTTGCATCGCCGAAAAACCAACGGTAGAACTTGCCTGCCCGATACAGATCCTGGTCGACGGGCAATCGACGGGCAAAGTCAACTTTGCCCCGGCGACTGTCAGCTCGCCGAAAACCGCCGCCCTGATCCACACGGTCACCCAGACCACCGTGCTGGGCAAAGGCGGGCACACGGTCGCGGTCCAGTACGCGGGGGCCGCCAAAGTCAGCTTCGCACTGAGGGGCTGGAACCTGGCAGTCCAGGCCTACCCGCAGCCGCCTGAAGCCCCGGAAGCTGCCGAAGCGCCCCCGGCGAAAGCCGGCAAATAGGCGATCGGCCGGGTCAGATACGGGCCACAGCGGCGACGTCCGCTGTGGCCCGTATCGCGCTTGGTCATCGGACCCTCCCCGCTCAGCGGGTGGGACGAGCCAGGGAATCGCCGAGGATCAGGCGAGCCCGGTAGTACAGAGCCTCGTCGACCGCGGACTGACCCGGACCGCGCTGGGCGGCGCGGTTGGCCCGGTTGGGGCCGGTGCCGACTCCGATCTCGTCGCGAACCAGGCCGGCGAGCCGGCCCCTCGAGGTGAACTTGGTCGTGCTTTTCGAGCTCATCGCGTCTCCTTTCTAGAGTTTGTTGAGTTTCAAACTCAACAATAGCAGGCGGCGTGGAAAGATTGGATTTCGGGAAGGAGAAGCCAATGCCAGATCTTCTCCTCGGCCCGCTCCTCCGCTACGTCTCGGAAACCGAGGCGACGATCTGGGTCGAGACGAGCGAGCGCTGCGAGGTCGAGGTGCTCGGACGCCGCGAGCAGACCTTCGGCGTCGGCGGCCACCACTACGCACTCGTCCGCATCGAGGACCTCGAGCCCGGTGCCTTCTACGAGTACGAGGTCGCCCTGGACGGCGAGCAGCGCTGGCCGCCGCCCGATTCCGACCAGCCGCCAAGCGCGATCCGTACCTTCGGGCCGGGCAAGCCGATGGACATCTGCTTCGGCTCCTGCCGCGTCGCCGTCCCCCACGAGGAGCCCTATACGAAGAGCAAGGACGAAGACGGAGACGGGCGCGAGCTCGACGCGCTTCACGTCCTCGCCCGGCAGATGATCCGCCATGACCGCAGCGAGTGGCCAGAGCTGCTCTTCCTGCTCGGCGACCAGGTCTACGTCGACGAGGGCTCGCCGGCGACGCGCGAGCGCATCAGGGCGCGGCGCGATACGAGCCGGCCCCCAGGCGAGGAGGTGATCGAATTCGAGGAGTACACCTGGCTCTACCACGAGTCCTGGCAGGACCCGCTGATCCGCTGGCTGTTCTCGACCGTCTCCACCTCGATGGTCTGGGACGACCACGACATGAGCGACGACTGGAACATCTCGCGCTCCTGGCACGACGAGATGGACCGCAAGGAGTGGTGGCACGAGCGCGCGGTCGGCGGAATCATGAGCTACTGGATCTACCAGCACCTCGGCAACCTCTCGCCGCGCGACCTGGACGACAGTGAGCTCTATGAGCAGGTGCGGGGTAGCAGCGACGCGACCGAAGCGCTGCGGAAATGGGCCCACGACATCGACACCACCGCCGCGGGCACGCGCTGGAGCTTCTGCCGCGACATCGACGGAGTGCGGGCGATCTTCATGGACTCTCGCGCCGCCCGCGTGCTCACCGACGAGCGCCGCTCGATGTTCGACGACGAGGTGTGGGATTGGATCGTCGACCACTCGAGCGGCGACTTCGATCACCTGCTGATCGCCACCACGGTGCCCTACCTCCTCTCCCCCGGCTTCCACCATCTGGAGGCTTGGAACGAGCGGCTCTGCGACGGCGCCTGGGGTGAGCTGGTCGCCCAGGGCAGCGAGAAGCTGCGCCGGGCGGTCGACTTCGACCACTGGGCCTCCTTCCAATTCTCCTTCCAGCGCCTGCGCGAGCTGCTGGAAGAGGTCGGCTCGGGCAAGCGCGGTGGCGCTCCGGCCTCGATCGTCATCCTCTCCGGCGACGTCCACCACGCCTACCTCTGCGACGTCGCCTTCAAGCCCGAGGCCGAGATGAAGAGCACGGTGCTGCAGGCAGTCTGCTCTCCGTACCGCAACCCCCTGGACGAGCGCGAGCGAAAAGTGGTTCGAGCCGGCTTCTCCCGCCCATTCGGGGCGCTGGCGCGTGGCCTGGCGCACGCGGCCGGAGCGCCCGACCCGGGCATCCGCTGGCGCCTGCTCGAGGGGCCCTACTTCGACAACCAGATCGGCACCGTCCACCTCGATGGTCGCGAGGCAACCGTCCGGCTCGACAAGACCGTCGCCGGCGAGGAGGACGAGACCGCGCTGGAGAAGACCTTCGAGCGTCGCGTAGCGTAGATGGCGAGATGGGGCGGGGCGCCACCCGGCAAAGCGCGCCCCGCCCCGTCGCCCCTTCAGGCGGCTGCAGTTACCTCTGCGTCGTCGTCGTCCTGACCGTCGCGGGGAGTCGAGGCCCCATGATCGCCGGACGACGGGACATCACCGCTGAAGCTCTTTAGCTGACCGGGACGCAGGTGGACGATCTGACCTTCGCGCAGCTCGAGCTTCTGCAGCTCGGCGCGGGTCAGCTGCGCCCAGACCTCGGTGCCGTCACCGAGCACGAACTCGACCCGGATCTCGAAACCGAGGGCGACGATGCGCTGCACCATCGCCTCCTCGGTCCGCTCGTCGGCGTCGAGCACGACTTCCATGTCGTGCGGCCGTACGAAGTGCTCGCCCAACCGGTTGACCTCGCCGACGAAGCTCATCACGAACTCGTTGGCGGGGTGGTCGTAGAGGTCGTCGGCACTGCCCGACTGCTCGACCCGGCCCTCGTTCATCACGACCAGCTGGCCGGCGACGTCCATCGCCTCCTCCTGGTCGTGGGTGACGAAGATCGTCGTCACGTGCATCTCGTCGTGGAGGCGCCGCAGCCAGGTACGCAGGTCCTTGCGGACCTTGGCGTCGAGCGCGCCGAAGGGCTCGTCGAGCAAGAGCACCTGCGGCTGCACCGCCAGCGCCCGAGCCAACGCCATGCGCTGCCGCTGGCCGCCGGAGAGCTGGTCGGGGTAGCGCTCGGCGAGGCCGTCGAGCTGGACGAGGCGCAGCAGCTCGTGCACCCGATCGCCGATCTGCGGCTTGTCCCACTTGCGGATCTTGAGACCGAAGGCGACGTTGCCGAACACCGTCATGTGCTTGAAAGCGGCGTAGTGCTGGAAGACGAAGCCGACCTCGCGCTTCTGCGCGGGCGTCTTAGTCGCGTCCTGGCCATTGATCACCACCTGGCCGGCATCGAGATTCTCCAGCCCGGCGATCGCCCTCAGCAAGGTCGACTTGCCGCTGCCGCTCGGCCCGAGCAGCGCCGTTAACGAGCCGTCGGGCACGTCAATCGAGACGTCGTCAAGAGCCTGAAAGTCACCGAAGCGCTTACGCGCTCCCTCGACTGCGATTCCCATCAGGAACCCTCCTTCGCATTGGACATTGAGATTGTGGTGTCCCCCGCAATCGGGATCGGACCACTGGCCTTGGCTTTGCGGCCGCCGACGCTCATCAGCAGCAGCGTGGTCAGAGCGAGCAGAGCGAGCACGATCGCGCCGGCGTAGGCCGCCTGCTCGTTGAACTGCTCAAAAGACTTGGCGACGAAGAGCGGCAGGGTCTCGGTCTGGCCGGAAATCAACCCCGAAACGATCGTCACCGCGCCGAACTCGCCGAGGACGCGGGCGGTGGTCAGCACGACCCCGTAGGCGACACCCCAGCGAATCGCCGGCAGGGTGATGCGCCAGAACGTCTGCCAAGCGTTGGCGCCGAGAGTCGAGGCGGCCTGCTCCTGCTCGGTGCCGATCTCCTGCAGAACAGGGACCACCTCACGCACGACAAAGGGCAGCGATACGAAGATGCTGGCGAGGATCATTCCCGGGGTCGAGAAGAGGACCTTGATCCCCCATTCGGAGAGGGTCGGGCCGAACCAGCCGGCGTTGCCATAGAGGAGGAAGAGCGAGAGGCCGATCACAATCGGCGAGATCGCGAAGGGAAGGTTGATGATCCCGTCGATCACCGCGTTGCCCTTCCACTTGTAGCGGACGAGCAGCAGCGCACAGCCGACGCCGAAGACGGTGTTGAGCGGCACGGCGACGGCGACCATCAGCAGCGTCAACCAGATCGCGTGCAGCGCATCGGGCGAGGTCATCGCATCGATCGGCGGGCCGAGCCCATGTTCGAAGGTCTTCCAGAAAATCAGGCCGACCGGAGCGAGCAGGAGCAGGCCGAGGTAGCCGAAGGCGAGGGTGCGCAAGCCCCACTTGGCTGGCGCCCTGGCGGTCATCAGGGACCTCCCCCGACCTGGCTGCGGGAGATGATCCGGTTGACGGCCCGAGAGAGAATCCCAGGTTGATTGCTCGCGCTCCAGCGGACCAGGAGGCTGACCGCGATCAGCAGCAGCAGCGAGATGGCCAGCAGGACGACCGAGACGGCGGAGGCGCCGGCAACGTTGCCGGACTCGATCTGGCTGCGGATGAAGACCGAGGAGACCTCGGTCTTGAAGGGGATGTTGCCCGAGATCAGGATCAGCGAGCCATACTCGCCGAGCGCCCGGGCGAAGGCGAGCAGGGCGCCGGCAAGGATGCCGGGAAGGAGGTTGGGGAAGATGATCCGCCGAAAGACGGTGAAGCCGCCGGCACCAAGCGAGGTCGCCGCCTCCTCCATCTCGCGATCCATCTCCATCAGCAGCGGCTGAACAGCGCGGGTGATGAAGGGCAGGGTGACGAAGCAGAGGGCGACGACGATCGCGGCCCTGGTGAAGGCGATGTCGAGACCGAACGGGCTTTCGGACCCGTAAAGGGTGAGCAGGGTGAGGCCGGCAACGATCGTCGGCAGCGCGAAGGGCAGGTCGATCAAGGCGTTGACGGCACCCTTGCCAGGGAACTCGTCGCGGACGAGGACCCAGGCGATGATCGTGCCGAAGAAGGCGTTGATCGCGACGACGATCAGCGAGCTGATCACGGTCAGCTTCAGCGCCGCCATCGACTCGGCGCCGGTGACCGCGTCCCAGAAGGCGCCGATGCCGCCGCTGAGCGATTCGTCGAGCACCGCCGCCAGCGGCAGCATCACGATCAGCGACAGGTAGAGGACGATCACTCCCCTGCCGAGACCGACGCCGACCCCGGGCAGGCGGATGCCCGCCCCGGACGGCGCCGTAGGAATGGTTGCCGGGTGACCCTCCATGCTTCCTCGCGGCTAGCCGCTCGTCGAGACCCCGAGTTCCTTCTCGATCGCGGCGACCTTGCCGCTTTCGTCGTCGAAGAAATCGTCGTTGACCTTGCTCCAGCCACCGAACTCGGCGATCTTGAACAGGTCCTTGGGGGTCGGGAACTGCTTGGGGTCTACCAACTTCGGGTTGACCGGGCGGTAGCCGTTTTCAGCCCAGATTTCCTGCCCGGCGTCCGACCAGACGTAGTCGAGGAAGGCCTGCGCTGCAGCCGGCGCGTCCTTGGTGACAGCGATCGGCGTTTCGATCTGGATCGTGCTCGGCGGGATCGCGTATTCGACGTCCTCGCCTTCGTCCTGCGCCTTGATCGCCTCGTTCTCGTAACTGAGCAGGACGTCGCCCTCGCCCTGGGTGAAGGCTGCGAGCGCGTCGCGGCCGCTGCCGGGCTGGACGACGGTCTTTTCAAGCAGCGTCTTGACCCCTTCGAGCGCCGCGGCTTCCGATTTGCCCTCGTGGATCAGGGTGCCGTAGACGGCCATGATGTTCCAGCGAGCGGAGCCGGAGCTGAATGGGTTGGGCGTGATCACATCGACTTCCTTGCTGAGCAGGTCATCGAAGGACTTGATCCCCTCCGGGTTCCCCTTGCGGGTGACGATCACGACGACGGAGTCCTCGGCGATCCCGTCGTACTTCTGCTTGTTCCAATCTTTGGAGACGAGTTCCCCTTCTTCGACCAGGCGTTCCATATCGCCGGCCTGGGAGAAGTGGACGACAGAGGCGGGCTGGCCGGCGACCACCGCGCGGCTCTGGTCGCCGGAGGCGCCGAAGGAGTTGCTGAAGCTGACGCCGTTGCCCTGCGAGGTGGCTTCGAAGCCAGGCTCCAGGTCTTCCTGGTAGACGGATTCGGGGGTCGAGTAGCCGACCACGTCGAGCTTGCCGCCGCCCGAGGAGCTCGAGTTCGAGTCGCTGCTGCTGCCGCAGCCGGTCACCGCGAGGGCGACCAGCGCGAGCAGCGCGGTCACAAAGCCCAATCCGATCGTCTTCCTGCCCTTACCAGGGTTCGTCATCTAACCCCTTCCCTTCTTTCTTGATGAAGTTGATTAGGAATGAAGGCGGGCACCTTAGCAGAAAGTCGATCAGCAAAGTAAGGAATTGCTCAGGGGTCCTGGCGGGCGGGTCCTGTCGTGGGTAGGGGGTGTCCGGTCCGGCGCTGGGTTTTTCGCCAGATGACAGTGCCTCTCTCGCTGAGCCGTGGGCGAAAAAGAGGACGCCGCTTCGGACCGGACACCCCCTACCCACGCCACCCGCCCGAGGGGCGCTTCGCCGGGAGCTTCTAGCGAGGGGCCCAGGCGTCGGGCTCGGCGGCGAGGTCCCTGATCTCGGCCGGGAGCTCGCCGGCTACCAGGTCGGCGAGGGTGACGTGCTCTAGGACGGCGCGGAGGTTGGCGCGCACGGCGATCCAGACCTCCTGCAGGTGCTCGGCGTGGCCGCGGTACTCGATCGCCTCGGGCGGCGAGGACTGCACGTGGGCGATCGGGCCCTCGACCGCGCGGACGACGTCGGCGATCGTCACCTCGTCGGCCGGCTTGGCGAGCCAGTAGCCGCCCTTGGCGCCGCGGCGGGCGCGGACGATGCCGTGGTGCTTCAGCTCCAGCAGGATGTGCTCGAGAAACTGCAACGGGATGTCCTGCGCGTCGGCCAGTCGCTCGCCCTTGACGGGCTCGTCGCCGGCCGCAGCAAGCTCGGCTGCGGCACGGACGGCGTAATCGGCCTTCGCTGAAACACGCATAGAGCTAGTTAATCAGGGCATGTGGCGGGCGGGTCCTGTCACAGGGGGAGGGGGTGTTAGCGGACTCACCCGTCCGAACACCCCCTACCCCTGTGCCACCCGCCCGAGGGGCGGATTAGCTGGACGATTCGAGGGCAAGCTGGGCCGCTTCGCGTTCGCGGCGCTTGTGGAGGATGCGGGGTGCGGCAAGAATCGAGCCGAGCCCGATTGCAGCTACGAGAGCTGCGATGGGCCACACGTTCGGGTCGCCCTTTTGGATCGTGACTATGCCCGAGCCGACCAGGACGAGGCCGAGGGCGGTGCGGATGAAGCCCTGCGGGGCTTTGCTGGAGAGGGCGGCGCCGACGATCACCCCCGGGATCGAGCCGATCAGGATGTTGCCGGCGAGGACGAAATCGACGTTGCCACCCACCCAGTGGGCGATGCCGGCCGCCCAGAGCAGGATGGCGGCGTGGAAGACGTCGGTGCCGACGACTTTCTTCGGCGCCAGGCGGTAGACGGCGATCAGCAGGATCGCGATCACCGTGCCCGAGCCGGCCGAGGTGATGCCGATCACGAAGCCGGTCGTCGCCCCGATCAGGACGGCGGCGACTTTGTGGCGGCGTTCGACGTCGAAGCGATCGCGCTCGTCGACCAGATCGCGCAGGATCAGCGCCCGGGCGAGGGTGATGATGCCGACCATCAGCAGGGTGCCGCCGAGGACCGCGTAGACGAGCGAGTCGAGCCGGTCTTCACCGATGTGCTTCTCGAGCACCGAGACGATCGCGACGCCGCTGACCGCCGCCGGGACACTGCCGAGGGCCAGCCATTTGACCAGCTCCATGTTCACGGTCTTCATCCGCAGGTGGCGCCAGCCGCCGACCGTCTTGGTCACGGCCGAGTAGAAGATGTCCGTGCCGATCGCCGTCGTCGGCTGGATCCCGAAGATCAGGATCAGCAGTGGCGTCATCAGGGATCCCCCGCCCATGCCCGTCATGCCGACGAGCACGCCGATGCCGAGACCGAAGAAAATGATTGCCGGGTCCATCAGATGCCCCCAGGTGGTTATCGACTTTCCTGACCTTTTTGGTCAGGAGCGGGGAGTGCGCCAGGATACCCAATGTGGGCGCTGAAGCCAAGCAATTCGCCGTCGCTCCGCCCTCGCCTGCCGGCGAGTCGCCGAGCGCCGCAGTATCGATCCGCGGTCTGCGGCATTCCTACGGCGAGCTGGAGGCGATCGAACGCCTCGACCTGGAGACACCGGCGCACGGCGTGCTCGGCCTGGTCGGCCCCTCGGGCTGCGGCAAGTCGACCCTGCTCGAGCTGATCGCCGGCCTGCAGCAGCCGAGCGCGGGTGAGATCGAGGTGGGCGGCGGCAACGACCCGGCAGAGCGCCTCGCCCGCTGTGCCTTCATGCCGCAGCGCGACATGCTGCTGCCCTGGCTGGCGGCGATCGACAACGCCGCGCTGGCACTGCGCAACCGCGGCGTCCGCCGCCGGGCGGCGCGCGGGCAGGCGGGCCTGCTCTTCGAGCGCTTCGGCCTCGCCGGCTTCGAGCGCACCCGACCGGCTGAGCTCTCGGGTGGGATGCGGCAGCGAGTCGCCTTCCTGCGCACGCTCGTCGCCGGCAAGCCGGTGCTGGCGCTGGACGAGCCGTTCGCCTCGCTCGACGCGATCACCCGCGCCGAGATGCAGGGCTGGTTGTCCGAGGCCCTGGCGTCGGACCCGCGCACCGTTGTCCTCGTCACCCACGACGTCGAGGAGGCGCTCTACCTCTCAGATCGCGTCGCCGTGCTCTCGGCACGCCCGGCGCGTGTGGTCGAGGAATTGAGCGCACCGGCGCCGCGGGCAGCCGACCGCGACGCCGCGGTCACCGATCCGGAGTTCGTCGCGGTTCGCGAGCGGGCGATGGCGGCCTTACATCGGGGAATCCGATGACCCTCTGGCGATTTACCCCCCCATATAGGTCGGAAACTCGCCAGGGAGGGTGGAAATGAAACGCTGGGGGCCACCACTGCTCGTCCTCGCGGCGCTGGTCGGCGCCTGGCAGATCGCCGCGAGCAGCGGCGCGCTGGCCAACCTGCTCGGGCTCGAACCGTTTCTCGTCCCCTCCCCCGCCGAAATCGCCTCCTCCCTCTGGGAGAACCGTTCGCTGCTTGCCGAAAACGCTTGGGTAACGCTGCAGGAGATCCTGCTCGGCTTCCTCATCGGGCTCGCAGCGGGTCTGGGCTTCGCTTTGCTCCTGCGCTTCTCCGCAACGTTGCGACGCGCCTTTTACCCGCTGATGGTCGCTTCGCAGGCAATCCCAGTCCCGGTGATAGCGCCGATTCTCATCGTCTGGCTCGGATTCGGGATCGGTCCGAAGCTGGTGGTCGTGGCATTGATCTGCTTTTTCCCGGTTGCGGTCAACGCAACCGACGGGCTCCGGTCGGTCGATCCCGAGGCGACCAAGATGATGCGCACGCTCGATGCTTCGCGTTGGCAGCTGCTGCGGCGAGTCGAAGCCCCCACGGCCCTGCCCTTTGCCTTCAGCGGCGCCAAGATCGCCGCGACGATCGCACCGATAGCGGCGATCTTCGGCGAGTGGGTCGGTGCAGACTCCGGGCTTGGCGTTCTACTGCGAGAAGACAACGCCAATCTGCAGACCGCGCGATTGTTCGCCGCTACCGCCATCCTCACCGCGATTGCCCTCGGCCTGTACGGCCTCATCGCCTTCGCAGAGCGCCGCATCGTCACTTGGCGATAGAAAGCAGGGGATGAAGTTCCCCCGACTGCCAGCGATCGCCCTCGCCGTCGCCTTGCTCGCCCTCACCTTGGGGCTGGCCGCCTGCGGCGAGAAGAGCGAGGACACCACGGGCGCCGCGACCGAACCGCTCAGCCTGACGCTCGACTTCTACCCCAATCCCGACCACGCCGGTGTCTACATGGCGAAGAAGCTCGGCTACTTCAGCGAAGCCGGCCTCGACGTCTCGATCCAGACCCCCTCCGACCCGGCGGCGCCGATCAAGCTCCTCGCCGCCGGGAAAACCGACCTGGCGATCTCGTATGAGCCCGAGGTGATGCTGGCGCGCGAACAGGGTCTCGACGTGGTCGCCGTCGGCGCCCTCGTCGACCGCCCGCTGACCTCGCTGATCTGGCTGAAGAAATCAGGCGTAGGGGGGGTGGCGGACCTACGTGGCAAGACGATCGCCACCGCCGGGATCTCCTACCAGGACGCTTACCTGAAGACGATCATCGCCCGCGCCAGGCTGACTCCCTCCGACGTGAAGACCGTCAATGTCGGCTATGGGCTGCTGCCGGCGCTCGTCGGCGGCAGCGCGCAAGCGATGCTGGGCGGGTTCAGCAACGTCGAGGGAGTCGACCTGCGGCTGCGCGGCAAAGATCCGGTGGTCACCCCGGTCGACAAGCTGGGCGTGCCGACCTACGACGAGCTCGTCCTCGTCGCCCGCCGCGACCGGCTCGAAGAAGACCCGCAGCCGATCCGTCTCTTCCTTGCCGCCCTGGCGCGTGGCACCGCCGCCGCGATCGAGAGCCCCGAAGCGACGACCAAGGCGCTGCTCGAAGCCAACTCGAACCTCGATCCGAAGCTGACCAAAGCCGAGGTGGCGGCGACGCTGCCGCTGCTCTCCAAGCGCGGCACGATGAACCCGGCCGAGTGGAAGGCGTTCATCGCCTGGATGCGGGAAAACAAGCTGATCTCCGGCAATCCGACGACTGCCGAAGTGCTCAGCGACGCCTACCTAGCGGGCCAGATCCCCCAGTAGCTCGAACCCTCCCTCGCGCAGCAGGCTTGTCACCTTCTGCGGTGCGAGCGGGCGCGAGAAAAGGTGGCCTTGGGCGTAGTCGCAGCCGAGCCGGCGCAGCTCCGAGAGCTGCGCCTCGTTCTCGACCCCCTCGGCGATCGCGTCGAGCGAGAGGGCGCGGGCCATGCCGATCACCGCCTCGACGATCGCCGTGCGCTCCTGTTCGATTCCGAGACCCTCGACGAAGGAACGGTCGATCTTCAGCGCGTCGAAGGGGAAGCGGTTGAGATAGGCCAGGGACGAGTAGCCGGTGCCGAAGTCGTCGAGGACGAGTCGGACGCCGATCTCGCTCAGCGCCTCCAGGGTCGCGGTGGCGCTGGCGGACTCTTCGACCAGGACGCTCTCGGTCACCTCCAGCCGCAGGTTGACCGGGTCGAGGCCGGTGCGGGCGAGGATCTCGCGCACCGACTCGGCCAGGTCGCGGTGCGCCACCTGGCGGGCGGAGAGGTTGACGGCGACGTCGAGAGGCCGGTGGTCGGGGCGCAGGTCGTGCCAGCCGAGCGCCTGGCGGCAGGCCGTCTCCTGGACCCAGCTACCGATCGGCTCGATCAGGCCGCTGTCCTCGGCGATCGAGACGAACTCGCCAGGGTCGAGCATGCCACGCTCGGGGTGATTCCAGCGCACCAGCGCCTCGAGGCCGACGATCTCGCCGTTGCCCAGGGCGACCACCGGCTGGTAGTGCAGCTCCAGCTCGTTGCGGTCGAGCGCGTGGCGCAGCTCGCGCTCCGTCTCGAGGCGGTGCACCGCGCGCGCCCGCATCTCGGCGTCGAAGACCTCGCAGCGCCCCCGCCCCCGTTCCTTGGCCCGGTACATCGCCGCGTCGGCGTCGCGGATCAGCAGCTCGGCGTCGACCGGCTCGCGGCCTGTGGGCCGGGCAACGGCGATACCGATGCTGGAGGTGACGAAGTGCTCGGCACCGCCCATCAAGTAGGGCTCCGAGAACGCGCCCGCAACGCGGTCGGCGATCGCCTGCGCCTCCTCCTCGTCGGTGAGGCGGTCGACGAGGATGCCGAACTCGTCGCCGCCGAAGCGGGCGACGATGTCGCCTGGCCGCAGGTGGGCACGCAGGCGGGGCGCGACGGCGCGCAGCAGATCGTCGCCGGCGTGGTGGCCGATGCTGTCGTTGATCAGCTTGAAGTGATCGAGGTCGAGGAAGAGGATGCCGACCGGCGAGCCCGAGGCGATGCTGCGACGCAGTGCGTCGCGCAGCGAGTCGACGAAGCTGAGCCGGTTGGGCAGCCCGGTGAGGGCGTCGTGCAGGACGCGGTGGCGCAGGGCCTCGTCGGCGCTGTGGCGCTCCAAGGCGTCGGCTAGGACGTTCGCCGAGGCCTGGGCGAAGTGGACGTCCTGGGGAGTGAAGTGACTGGGCTCGGTGGAGTGGATGTCGAGCACGCCGAAGGGACGCTCCTTGCCGGCGATCGGCACCGCGAGGCTGCTGCGCACACCGAGCACCCGCAGTGCCGGTGGCATCGAGAAGCGTGGCTCGCTCGACCAGTCGTCGACGATCACGTGCAGGCCCGACTCCAGCGCGGCGCCCGCGTGCGAGTCACGGGCTGCGGAGGCGCGGCGCTCCGCGCCTCCCTCCCCCTCCTCGAGTCCAGCGCGAAGGTGGAGTCGGCGCCCCTCCCGGGCCGCCTCCCAGACGCAGGCCGCCTCGACCCCGTCGATCTCTGTCATCAGTGGCACCGCCTGCTTGGCCAGCCGGGCCGGGTCGCCGTCCTGGAGCGCGTAGCGGCCCAGCCGCGCCACCGCCGCCTGCTGGGCAGCCGCCCGTTGCAGCTCCTGCTCGGCGATCTTGCGTTCGGTGATGTCGTAGAGGACGCCGTGCCAGATCGGCGTCCCCTCGCCGTCGGGCTCGAGCACCGCCTCGTCGAGGATCCAGACGATGGCGCCCTCGCGGGTGATCATCCGGTAGTCGACCGGCGGGGCGCCGCCCTCGGCGATCACCTTGTGGGTCTCCTGCTCGAGCGCGCGCTCGCGGTCGTCGGGATGAAGGCGCTGCGTCCAAAGCCCGGGGTCCGCCATCCACTCCTCCGGGCTGTAGCCGAGGATCTCCTCGATCTGGGGGCTGACATAGCGCCAGCGACCCCGCTCGCCCAGCTCGCAGGAGTAGACGATCGCCGGCAGGCGCTCGACTAGACGACGGTAGTCCTCGCCAGCCGAGGAAATCTCGTCGAGGAACTCGGTTACCCGCTCTTCGGGCCAGCCCTCGCCCCTGGAACCGCCCTCGCGTGCCATGCGAGCCTATCGGCAAGGTCGATGTTTCCTTGAAGCCTGCCTCTATCTATACAGGCCGATCGTCCACAGGCCGGCGAGGCCGCGGAAAGGCTCATACGGCGCGTAGAACTCCTCGACCTCCTCGACCGTGGCACGGCGGCCGAGGTGGGCGAGGCGACCGACCAGCTTCAGGTAGATCAGATCGCCGGCCGGGAGCGAGTCGGGCTCGCCGCGGCCGAACAGGCCCAGGCACTGCACGGTCCAGGGCCCGATCTCGGGGATCGCCAGCAGTCGCGCGTCCGCGGCGGGGTCGCCGGGAGACACCCGCCCAGCGGCGATCTCGCGGGCGACCGCGCGCAGAGCGATCGAGCGACCCGGCGAGAGATCCATCGAGGCGAGTTCGGCCGGGGCCCGTCCGGCAATCGTCTCCGCGCCCGGCATATCGCGGAGCGCACCGCGGTCCCGACCCAGGCGCGACCCCCAGCGGCCGACGATGCGGCGCTGGATGACCGCCGCCCGCTCGGTCTCGATCAGTTGCTTGACGACGGCCCAGGCGAGCGCCTCCCAGGCCCAGGGGCGGCGGCGCGGGCGCAACCAGGGACGCCAGCGCAGAAGCGGCCCGAGCAGCGGGTCGCGTCGGAAGCGGCGGTAGACCTCGCCGAGGTCGTCGTCGACGCCGAGCGCGAAGCGCATCCGCTCGATGGCAAGTCGCAGCTGCGCCGGCCCGGCTGGGCGACTCGGCGGCGCCGGGATCGACCGCGGCGCGCTCACCGTCGCCGGATCGACCGGCTCGGCGCGCAGCTGGACCCGACCCTGCGCGGGCTCCCAGGCACGGACCAGGACCGGGCTCTGCTCGACCCGCAGCAGCCGCGAAACGACCCCGCCGCGAACGGACATAGTCCGATCCTCACTGCTGTATCCCGGCAACCGAAAGGGCGAGCGGGGCACAACTTCCAGCTCGATGGGCCTAAAACGGGACCCATAGGCCTGTTTTCGGCCCATCGACGGGTGGTTCACCGTCCGAGCAGGTGCACGTCCACGAGAAAGGAGCGACTCGCGACGACGTTCTGCTGACGCTTGCGGCGCGGCAGCAACTGCCCCTGCGACTTCTTCGCCACGGCGCTCACAGCGCGGACGGCCGCCACGGTCGCAGCCCCGGCCAGAACGCCGCCCACAGCCGCCACTACAGCCGTGCGGGCCTCGCTGCGAAGGGCAATCGCACCCGGCGTCTCATGCGGCAGGACCCGGACGCGGACTGGCTCAAGCTCGAACTCGCTCACCGAGCCGACCTTAGCGATCCGATCAGCTCGAACCGGCAACAAAACCGGAAACTGCGCGCTTAAGTGACCGGAGCCCATCCCTACCCGGATGGGCTCCGACGGCTAAATCGCCTTCTCGTAGATCCGGTACTTCTTCACGACCTCGCCGCCCATCCCCTTCATCGCCCGGTTCATCGGCTCGTTGGTCTCCAGGATCCAACCCATCTCGCCGCCTTCGACCGGCCCTGGCCCGTGTGCCGCCTTGAGGTGCTTGAGGTAGAGACCGGCCGCGACGCCCGTGTGCTGGTAGTCATGCTTGACGCCGAGAGCAAAGACACGCACGCGGTCGATCTTGCGCTTGCCGAGCAGGAAGCGCAGCCAGCCGAAGGGCAGCAGCCGCCCGCCGAGCTTCGCCATCACCTGGTTGATGTCGGGCAGGGTGAGCGCGGCGCCGATCGCCTCGCCATCTTTTTCGGCGATGTAGGCCCAGTCCTCGTCGAGCACCTGCTTGAGGTTCTTGGCGTGGAACTCGATCTCGGCGTCGGTTGCCGGGACGAAGCCCCAGTTGTCGGACCAGGCGTCGTTGTAGACGGGGGTAAAGAGGCGCATCTCGCGTGCCAGGTTGCCCTTGTCGATGTTGCGGATCGTCACCCCTTCGTCGCGCAGCGCCTTCTCCGCGGCGGCGTGGATCGCGGGATCGAAGCTCTCGCCCTCTTTGAGGCTGCCGAGCTCCAGTTCCCACATCAGCAGGTCCATCGCCTTGCCGAAGCCGTGCTCCTCGAGCAGGGACTTGTAGAAGGGCGGGTGCCAGTTCTCGAGGATGTAGGGCCGCAGCTCGTAGCCCTCGATCAGGATGCCGACCTCGTCGTTCGTGGTGAAGTCCATCGGGCCGAGGAGGCGAGAGCGGCCACGGGAAGCCGCCCACTCGGCGGCGGCGTCGAGCAGGGCCGCCGCGACGGCGGGATCCTCGACCGTCTCGAAGAAGCCGAACATCGCGTCGCTGCCGCCCTGGGTCTCGTCCCAGAGCGCGTCGGTCTGGGCGGTGATCCGCCCGACCGGCTCACCGTCTTGCTCGGCGATGAAGTACTCGGCCTCGCCGTGCTCGAACCAGGGGTTCTTCTCGCGGTTGAGGAACTCCATCCGCTCGAAGATCAGCGGCGGCACCCATTGCGGATGATCGCGATGGAGCTGGAAGGGGACCTTGACAAAGCGCTTCAGGTCGCGCCGCGAGCGGACTGGGCGGATTTCGACGCTTGCCACGGAAGCTGAACTTACACTCTGGGCATGAGCGAAACCGCAAAGGCCCCCGTAGATGTCTTCGAGAAGGCCCGCAGCCATGATCGGCTCGAGCAGCTCGAAGCAGCCAAGCAGCACGATCTCCTTCCCTACTTCCGCCTGATCGAGTCCGAGGCCGGACCGATCATGGAAGTCGAGGGCCACGAGGTGGTGATGCTCGGCTCCAACAACTACCTCGGTCTGACCGGCGACGAGCGCGTGAGGCGCGGCGCCCGGGAGGCGCTGGATACGTACGGAACCGCGCTCACCGGCTCGCGCTTCATGAATGGCACGACGCCTCTCCACGTCGAGCTCGAGCGCGAGATCACCGCCTGGATGGGCAGCGAGGACGCGCTCGCATTCACCACTGGATATCAGGCCAACGTCGGTTGCCTGGGCGCAATCGTCGGGCCGGGCGACACTGTGGTCTGCGACTCCGGCGACCACGCCTCGATCCTCGACGGCTGCAAGCTCTCCGGGGCGAAGCTGCGCCCCTTCCGCCACAACCGCATGGACAAGCTGGAGAAGATGCTGCAGCGGGCGGGCGAAGACGGCGGCGGGGTGCTCGTCGTCGTCGACGGCGTCTTCTCGATGGAGGGCGACGTCTGCGACCTGCCACGGATCGTCGAGCTCTGCCGCGGGTATGGCGCGCGGTTGATGGTCGACGAGGCGCACGGAGCCGGGGTACTCGGCGCGCGCGGCGCCGGCGCGTGCGAGCTGTTCGGGCTGGAGGACGAGGTCGACCTGCGGATGGGGACCTTCTCCAAGAGCCTCGCCTCCTGCGGTGGCTTCATCGCCGGTCCCGCCGACGTGATCGAGTACCTGCGGATCTCCTCGCGCTCCTTCATCTTCAGCGCCTCGGCGGTGCCGGCGGCGGTCGGGGCTGCGCTGGCGGCCCTGCGGGTAATCCGTTCCGAGGGCCCGCAGCTGTTCGAGCGGCTGCTCGACAACGCCGAGTACCTGCGAGAGGGGCTGCGCGACCTCGGCTTGAAGGTGGTCCAGCCGGGGACGCTGCCCGACGGCTCGATCGCCACCACCCCGGTCGTCCCGGTGATGGTCGGCGACGATTGGCAGGCGGTGCTGCTCTGGAAGGCGCTCTTCGATGCCGGCGTCTACACCAACGTCGCAATCCATCCGGCCGTGCCGCCGGGCGGCGCCCTGCTCCGCACCAGCCTGATGGCGACCCACGAGCGCGAGCATCTCGACCGGGCGCTGGAAACCATCTCCCGCACCATTGAGGACTTTCCTGAGCTTCCGCGTACGTGAGTGGCTATGCATCCCCCTGCGGGGGTAGTTTCCGCCTTGTCCAGAATTGGACAAGGCGGGTGCGACGAGAAAAAGATGCTCTTAGCGACCGCGCCGGGGGCTCATCGTTGAGTTCGGGTTGACGCTCCCCGCCCTCAGCACGTAGCTTGCCACCTCGCCGTGTATCCGGGTCAGGAGGAAGCGGCGCCGTCAGTTCAACTCGACCGGCCAGGGAAAGTTCCGGCCCGGTGCATGAAACCAGTCAATACCCCTATGGGAGGAGCCCTTGTGGAAGCCGTTTCGATCGCCTCTGCCTCGCCAAGCCCGACCCCGGTGCGAACGCCGCAACATATGCAGGCTCTGGCCCGCGCCAACCGGGTGCGGCTCGCCAGAGCGGAGCTGAAGCGATCGATCGGACGGGGCGAGGTGGACGTTGCGGAGGTAATCCGGGACTGCCCGTGGGAGACCGAGAGCATGACCCTGGCCGAGCTGCTGACCAGCCAGCGTCGCTGGGGCCGCACCCGCGCCCGCAAGCTCCTCCAGGCCGTCGCCCTGAGCGAGAACAAGCGGATCGGGACGCTTACGCCGCGCCAGCGGGCGCTGCTGACGAGTGCTCTCGGTTCACGGGCTCGGGATGCGGTGCTGGTCTAGGAGAGGCTGGTTTGGGAGGCCATCCGGTAGGGCTTCCACTTAACTTTTTCGGTGGATCGCCTTGCGGCTGTCGCCCCGGGGTGTCGACGAAAAAGTACAAGACGTTCCAGCCCTACCGGATGGCCTCGTCTCGAGCCCCTTTCTTAGCCTCTGAGTCCGCCGGCCTTGAAGGAGAGGCCGCCTGAGGCCTTTTGGAAGGCGCGGCGCAAGACGTAGAAGGAAGCTGCGAAGGATGCGGCGCCGGCGGCTAGACAGATGGCGAGGACCAGGCCGGCCAGGTAGAAGAGGGCGCCGGTTACCAGGACGAAGACGGTGCCGGCGAGCAGGGTCGTGTGCGAGCGGTAGCCGGCGAAGTGCTCACGCGCGGAGACCTCGAGGCCGCCCAGGCCGGCGAGGACGACGCCGACGCCGATCGTCGTCGGGCTCTTGCTCACAACCCCAGCCACCAGGGCAATGATGCCGGCGAGAACGCTCAGCTCGGCAAGCGGAAACGATCCCCACGGCGCCGGTGGACGCTCGTCGGCCCGCGGCGCTCTCTTACTTCCCTTGGGTTTCTCGCTCAACGGCCGCAAGCCGCCCGGATAACGGGCATCCGGAGGAGACCTTGACCTGCCACCAGCCCATCAGCATGCCGAGCGGACCGAGGCGGGGGCGGGAATGCCAGTGGCCGCAACCCGGCTCGCCGATGTCGGCGCGTGAGATCCGCAGCCACTTGTGCTCGGCCGGCGCGGTCAGCATCTGCTCCAGCAGCTCGCGATTGCGGGTCTCGAGCTCGGCCCGATCCTGCAGTTGGTGCCGCGCGACGCCGATCCGGGTCGCGAGCGAGTCGCGGACGGCCTCGAGATCGCCGAGACCCAGCGTCCGCGGCTCGCTCGAAAGGGCGCCGATGCCGGCATCGATCTCGACCCGGGGGAAGGCGTCGGCGAAGAGCGAGCCGAGCTGTGCCTCGAGACGGCCGATCTGACGCCGCAGCTCAACTCTGGCGAGCCGCTCGTCGCCGTCTATGCGAAGCGCAGTACGTCTGTCTCGGTCGAGCAGATCCGGCATAGCCCAAAACGAGTGTAAATCAATACGCCGACCGGATCGCAATCGTCGCGTTAAGCCGGTCAGGCCGCCCGGAGCGTCGTGGCGACCATCCAGAGTGCCTCGTCGACGGCGATCTGCGGGACACCGTCGACCTGGATGGCGGCGACCGCTATACAGCGGGTGGTGCGACTGACGTCGCGGCCCTCGCCGGTGGCCCCGAAGAGCAACCCGGCCGGGCCGCGCTCGTCGGCGATCACCAGGGTCCCGTGCGAAAGCTCTCCCGGCCGGCCCTCGAGCGACTCCCCCGGCGCCGAGTCGCGAATGCAGAGCGCCCCTTCGAGCCGCTCGGCGTCGAAGGCGCGCAGCGCAATTCCGGTCTCCACCGTGGCGATCGTCAGCGCGTCGGTAGGCAGACCGTGGGTTTTGAAGCCACCGTCCTGGAGGCGATCGAGGGCGAGTTGCTCAACCGGAGTGCGGGTGTGGTCGGGGTCAAGGCCGATCTGGCGGAAGAAGACGCGGTAGGCCCAAGGAATCGGCCGTTCGCGCAGGTGGATCGCGTGGGCGCCGTAGAAACGGTCCGAGGTTTCACTGAGGCGGCGTTCGACCGGCCGGGGGCTGCGACCGGGGCGGCCATCCAACTCGATCCAGGAAATCCCCAGCCCGGGGAACTCGGCGGCGACGTGGGGAGCCACCCAGCCGAATGTCGGGGCGGGCTCCCGGCCCAGGTCCGAGCCGGCCGCTCCAGCGCCCACCTCAGCTCGCCCCCGCGGTACGACTGGCACTCAGTAGCCGCTCGATCCGTTCGCTCAGCCCGCTCACGTCGAGGTTGCCAATGCCGGCGCTCTCCAGAGTCCCCCCGGGATAGACATAGGCGAACGTCGGGCAGCCACCGACGCGATAGAGGCCGCCGACGGCCCCATCGCGGTCGTAGCCGACAGGCATCCTCCAGCGGCGGCTGCGGATCAGCCCGCGGACGGTTTCGCGGTCATCGCGAATGTCCAGCGAAAGGAAGCTCACGCGTCCACGGTAGCGCGAGTAGACCTGGCTGACGACGTCCTGCTGGTCGACGCAATCGCCCCCCTTGCTGAACCAGAATGAGATCACAGAGGGGCGATCGAAAAGGTCGCAGACGCGGATCGCGGCGGGGGTGTGAACCTGGCAGGCGGGAGAGCGGCGGGAGCCGGAGGGACAGGGCAACTCCCCCACCGAGCAGTCGTCCTGGGCGATATTGGCGTCGCCTTCCAGCTTGCCGGCCGCGGCGGGGACGGCGAACTCGGGTAGGGCCCAGCGGGGTGGCTGCTTGTCGAGCCCGAGCGTGCCATCGCCGCCAGGAACCCCGTGGATCAGTGCCACCGCGACGATCGCGACAAAGAAGAGGCCGACCAGGATCGAGTAGCGGTCCCTCACCTCGCCGCCCCTCCCCGCCCCCAGCCCTCCGTCCAGACGAGCGCTGCGGGCAGCGCCACGATCACGCCCAGCAGCGCAACCGCAAGGTCGATCACGGTGACGGAGCCGAACTCGCGCAGCATCCCAACATCGCTGGCGATCAGCACGGCAAAGCCGGCAATTGCCGTCACTCCCGACGCCAGTACAGCAGCGCCAGTACGGGCGTAGGCCTGGTGCAAAGCCGCCCCAAGCGCCCGGCCAGCCCTGCGCTCCTGCCGGAAGCGAGCAGCAAGGATCACGCTGAACTCGGTAGCGATAGCGATCGTCAAAGCCCCGAGCGCCGCCGACATCGGGTTGAGCGGGATACGCGACAGCCAAAGAACCAGCGCCGACCAACCGGTAGCCATCACGATCGGCACCAGCGGAACCAGAGCGCGCGAGAACGAACGGTAGACCGCGAGCAGCACCAGCGCCACAGCGATCAGCCCGACCAGCGTCAGCAGGTAACGGCTGCTCGACAGATCGGAGGCGGCGGAGGCGGCGATCACCGGTAGCCCCGCCAGCTCGACTTCAACACTGGGCGGCGGCCCACCCTTCTCACCGGGCGTCCCGATCTCTCCACGGATGCGGTCGATCAGCGCCTGCTGCTCATCCAGCGACTGTGCCCGGATACCGAAGCCGAGCAGCGCGGTCCCGGCGGGCAGCCCGGTCTTCGGATCGACGGTCGCGACTTGCCGCAGGTCATAAGCAGGGATCTGGGCTAACGCCGCGCGAATGCCGCGCGTGGTCAGCGGTCCCTCCGTACTGGCAACAAGCCCACCTCCGGTAACGAAGTCCGACAGGGCAGGGCCCGGACAGACTTCAGCCTCCTGGCAACTTGGATTGGCGCCAGAAAAACCGCCGGCCCGCAGCACTCGCCGCTTGAAGCCCGCCATCCACTGGATGGTTGAAGGGTCCGTTAAATCAGAGGCAGTCACCTTGACGTCAAGCTCTCCAGACACTCCGGTTGCATCTTGCAGCTCATTCAGTTCCCGCACGGCTTCGACGTTCTGCGGCGCCAGCGCGCGGATGTCCGTCTGCGTTTCGATCTGGGTCCCGAGCCCCCAGCCGATTACCGCCAGGGCCAGGCCAATCCCGAGAACTCTCTCCGGGTGCGCCTGCACCACCGCAAGAACGCGCTGCAACAGAGGCGGGAGTGCCGGGTCCCCCGGAGACGCGCGGCGTCCTGTTTTTCGCCCCACCTGCTCAGTGAGAGGCGCAAGCCGCCCGGCGAAAAACCCAGCGCGCGGAGGGGGACCCGGCACTCCCGCCTCCCTACGCAGGCTGAGCGCCGCAAAGCCCGCTACGAAGGCAAGCGCAAAGGCGATCGCGATGCCGACGATGAGAAGCAGCCCGAAGCTGCGCACCATCGGAGTCGGCGAGAGCTGGAGAGCGAGGAACCCGGCGCCGGTGGCCAGGCAGGCGATGGCGATGGTCGGGCCACCACCGGATGCAGCCAAGCGAGCGGCGTCGGCTCCAGGGCTGGCGCCGATTGCCAAAGCCTCGTCGTAGCGAGCTTGAAGCTGGATCGCGTAGTCCACGGCCAGCCCGATCAGGATCGGGAGCACGGCTATCGAGGCCATGGTCAGCGAGCCGCCGACCAGGCCGAAGAGGCCGAAGGTGAGGGCCGCTGCGGCTAAGGCGATCGCCAGAGGCAAGAGCCGAAAGCGGGACCGGAAGACGAGGAAGAGGACGAGCGCCATGACGACGACAGCCACGCCGAGCAACACCAGCAAAGCGTCCTTGAGCGCCCGCGTTACTCCGTCGATGACGACGGGCACTCCCGAGATCACGAAGCGTCCGCCGTGCAACTCGAAGCAGCGCTCCGGTTTGCCCTTGAACTTGCACTCCTGGCGGGCGATGGGATCGTGGACGATCGCCTTGATCGTTTCGATAGCTTGGTGGCGCTCGGCTTCGCTTAGGTCAGGACGCAGGCGCAAGATGATCTGCGCCGAGTGCTTATTCGGGAAGAGGTAGGAGAGGCGTGCCTTTGGAGTCCCCCGCGCCTTATGGAGATCGAAGACGATCGCTGCGAGGAAATTGGGGTTGGAGAGGCTTGGAGCGCTCGTAATCCCATACTTGGCGGCGACTTCGAGCAGCAGTTCGCGGAGCTGCGCGGGTGGCACGGTGGCGACGAGCCGGTTCAGCTGCCGCTGGATCTGAATCACCGCCTCGTTGAGGAAGGTGGCGGGGCCGACAACCGAGCGCACCGGGTCCTGTTCCGCAAGTTCCGCGCAGGGCCCCGGGATCGGTTCAGCCCCCTTCGGCACCTTGCCCGAGAGACAGCCCTCAAGCCTCAACAAGCGCCCAAGGTTCGAGGTCAAGACCAGACGCTGCAGATCCCCCTCGGCAAGAATGACCACGGGTTCTTCGCCAAAGTCGCGCTTGACCTGCTGAGTCGCCTGGTAGCTGGTGGTATCCGAATCAACCAACGTGTCCGTAGCTGCATCAGTCGGCAGCTGCGTAGCAACCATCCCAGCTCCAACCGCGAGGAAGATGCAGGTGAGCAGCACCGCCCGTGCATGCTTGACGGCCCAGGCCGCTACCGATGCCATCAAGCGCTCCTCGGGCGGGTGGCGCGGGGGGAGGGGGTGTTCGGACGGGTGAGTCCGCTAACACCCCCTCCCCCCGCGACAGGACCCGCCCGCCGAGGCCTCAATCCATCGACAGCGGACCGGTCACGTCCGCATTGAGGAACTGATGCACAAACTGGTTTTCCGAGTCGAACAGTTCCTCTTTCGGGCCCGACTCGACGATTTTGCCGTTCCAGAGCACGGCGATGAAATCGGAGATCCGGCGGGCCGTGTTGAGATCGTGGCTGATCACCAGGTAGCAGCCGCCGTTCTCGGCATGCACCTCGCGGATCAGCTCGCAGAGCAGCGCCGTGCGGACGGGGTCGAGGCCGGAATCGGGCTCGTCGAACATCACGATCGCCGGTTCCAGCACCAGCGCGCGAGCGAAGCCCGCGCGCTTGCGCATGCCGCCCGAGAGCTCGTTCGGCATCTTGTAGATCGCCTCGATCAGGCCGACCTCCTTGAGCCGCCGGTTGACGATCTCGCCGATCTCCTCCTCGCTTTTGTCGGTGTGCTGACGCAGCGGGAAGGCGGTGTTGTCGTAGATGTTCATCGAGCCGAAGAGCGCGCCGTCCTGAAACAGCAGGCCGAACTTTTTGCGCACGTCGAAGAGTTCGTCGTCGGTCATGGCGGGGATCGATTCGCCGTGCACGAGCACGTCGCCCGAGTCCGGGTAGAGCAGGCCGACGATGTGCTTGATCAGGACGCTCTTGCCAGTGCCCGAGGGGCCCAGAACCATCGAGACCTGATCTTCAGGCAGGCCGAGGTTGAGCCCGTTGAGGATCCGCGCCCGGCCGAACTGCTTGACCAGGTTGACGATCTCGATCGCGTCGGTGCTGCCGTGGTCGCGCTTGCGCCCGGTGTGGAAGCGATAGGGGTCGGCCTCGGTCGGGTCGACACCGGGGATGACGAAGTCGCGGCCCATCGTCGCCCCGTCCTCGCTGATGTAGGGGCCACTGGTCACCGGTTCGGCGGCGGCCTCCTCGGCAAGTGCCTGCTCCTCTTCTTCGTCGCGAATCTGGCTCGGCTCATCCATGGACATAAGGGTACTTAGCCTCCTATTGGCGCTCGCGGGTTGGCACCCCAGAAGACCAGCGTGCCGAGCATCCCGATGATGTGAACTAGAACGATGTTGAGGACCATCGACTTGGCGGTCGCGGTGCCCACTCCAACCGGTCCGCCCGAGGCGGTGTAGCCGTAGTAGCAGCCGACCATCACGATCGCGGTCGCCATGAACATTCCCTTGATCAGACTGAAGATCAGGTCGGGCGGGTTCTGGAACAGCCAGAAGATCAGCAGGTAGCCGCCGGAGGAGACGTCGCCGATCTGTTCGACCACGGCCAGGTAGCTGGCGAAGTACATGATCCCGATCCCGACCAGGTACATGAACGGGAAGGCGATCCAGGCGGCGAGCAGGCGGGTCGCGGCGAGGAAGGTGACGGGCGGCACGCCCATCACCTCGAGCGCGTCGATCTCGTCGGAGATCCGCATCGCGCCAAGCTCGGCGACGATCCCGGTGCCGACCTTGGCGGACAGCATGTAGCCGAAGGCGTAGGGCATGATCTCGCGCAGATCGCACCAGGCCGAGAAGACGCCGGCGTAGGCGGGGGCACCGTTGGCGCGCAGCAGGTAGGCGCCCTCGATCCCGCACTGCAGGCCGAGGATGAAGACCAGGCCCCAGATGATCACGGCGGAGCCGAGGATCAGGATGCCGGCCTGGCGCAGGCTCTCGCCGAAGAAGCGCAGGACGCGACCGCTGTAGACAAGGCCGGCGACGCGCGAGCCGAAGCGGGCGATCTCGCCGAAGGAGTCGAGCCAGCCGCGCGGGACGTCGAGCCAGGCGTTCATCGAATCGTCTGCAGGTCGGGGTTCGTCGCCAGCAGGGTCTGGGTGAAGACGTAGTTGAAGGCGAAGACGCCCATGAAGGAGATCACCACCGCCTGGTTGACGGCGCGGCCGACCCCGGCGGCACCCCCGGACGCAGTCATCCCCTTGTAGCAGCAGACGACCGAGATGATCGCCCCGAACAGGGTGCACTTGATCAGCGAGCCCCAAAGGTCGGTGATCGAGGCATTGGTGAAGAGCGTCGCGAAGAAGCCGCCGAGCGGCTGGTTGTAGAGAAGCTCGGTGAGGATGCCGCCGCTGATGCCGAAGATCAGCGCGTAGATGTCGAGCAGGCCGGTGATCAACATCAGCGCCAAGAAGCGCGGCACGACCAGGTTCTTGATCGGGTCGACGCCGAGCACCTGCAGCGCGTCGAGCTCCTCGCGGATCTTGCGGGCGCCGAGGTCGGCAGTGATAGCGGTGCCGGCGACGCCGGCGACGACGACAGCGGTGACGAAGGGGGCGAACTCGCGGATCGAAGCGAGGACGAAGAAGCCGCCAAGCCGGTCCAGCGAGCCGAAGAGAGTGAGGAAGTTGGCCGCCTGCAGACCCGGCGCACCGAAGCCGAAGGCGACGGTGGACACCAGCAACGGGAACCAGCAGAGCTGCAGGGCAAAGAGGAACTGGCCGATGAACTCCTCACCGTAGGGATAGGGAGGCCTGACCGCGGAAGCTATCGTCCGTGCGGTGAGGATCATCATGTCCCCCACCTGCTCAAAGAACGACTTGGCGGGTGCAATCCTCCTGCCTATGGATGCAGCTGCTTCCATCTCTCCTCCGGCAAAGCGGGACCACATCGGGCGGTCCCTGCTCCGAGCTTTCAGTGTATGGGATGGGCCAGCGACCTCGGTTAGCCGAGTGTTGAGATCCGGCTAACCCCAGCGCGATGGGGTTCGAGGCGGGCGGGGAGGTCGAATCCCCGTGGTATGTTCCGGCCGCTTTGGAGGAGCCTGTCTCAGAACCCCGCGCGCACGTCTGGCGGCGGCGGACACTTCGCGGTGCGGCGTCCTCAGTCGGCCAAATAGCGCTGCTATTCGGCCTCCCTGCGTCCTTGCCCCGCTCGGTCCGCCGCGCGCCAGCCGCACACGCGGACTTCCAAGACAGGCTCTTGGGGGGGTACCGAAGATACGGTCGGCGTTCCCGCCGGCAGGCTCTCGCCGCAGGCATCGCGGCCGGTCTGCTGACGGTCTCGATCGCCGCCTGTGGCGGCAGCGAATCGTCCTCCGACTCGAACGAGGCAGCGGGCAAGTACCCGGTCAAGATCGTCACCGCGGAATTCCCCGCCAAACAGCGGCTCGGCGAAACGACGTTGCTGCGGCTCGGCGTGCGCAACACTGGCCGTAAGGCCCTGCCGAGCCTGACCGTGACGATTTCGGTCGGCGGCAAAGAGGGCCGTAACTCGACGCTGCCCTTCGGCTACCGCGACCCGGCACCAGGTCTCGCCCAACCCGACCGACCGGTCTGGGTGCTCTCGGCCCGCTACCCGAAAGCAAACGGCTCGACGGAAACGGCCGGGGCCGAAACCTCGAGCCCCAAGACCTTCGCTTTCGGACCGCTGAAGCCGGGTAAGACGACCGAAGCGGTGTGGAAGGTGAACGCGGTCAAAAGCGGGAAATACGACGTCTTCTACGAAGTTGGCGCCGGCCTCAGCGACACGGGAAAGGCCGAAACCGCACCCGGGACCCAGGCGGGGGGCTCCTTTGCCACCGAAATCACCGAAGTCCCACCGGAAACGGAAGTGAAGGACAATGGTGAAGTCGTTGAAATCGGCAAGGCGGACAGCGGCAAGTAGCGCCGCCGCGCTGCTTTTCGCGCTGGCCCTGCCGGCGTGCGGCTCGGCTCAGCCGCCCGATCGAGCGGTGCGATCCGCGGCCCAGGGCGTCGGGCTGAAGCAGATCGGCAGCTTCGAAAGCCCGGTCTACGTCACCGGCGCACCCGGCTTCCCCAAGCTGCTGTTCGTGGTCGAGCAGGGTGGGACGGTGCAGGTGCTGCGCAACGGGCGCAAGCAGGCTCGCCCCTTCCTCGACGTCCATGACCTGATCTCCTCCGGCGGCGAGCGCGGCCTGCTTTCGATTGCCTTTCCACCCGATTACAAGAGCAGCGGTCGCTTCTATATCTATGACACCGATCCTCAGGGAAACCTCAGGATCGACGAATTCAAACGGGGGAGCGCGACGCAAGCCGCGCGGGGCTCCCGTCGCGCGGTGGTCCGGATACCCCACCCGGTCAACTCCAATCACAACGGCGGCCAGCTCCAGTTCTTCGGCAACTGGCTCTACTTCGGCACCGGCGACGGCGGCTCGGGGGGCGATCCGCCGAACAACGCCCAGAACCGCCACAGCCTGCTCGGCAAGCTGCTGCGGATCGACCCCCGCCGCGCCGGTGCCAAGCCCGAGGTCTACAGCTACGGCCTGCGCAACCCGTTCCGCTTCTCCTTCGACACGGTCACCACGCCGGGACAGCCGCGAATCGCGATCGGCGACGTCGGCCAGAACCGTTTCGAGGAGGTCGACTACACCACCGTGGCGGGGGCGCAGGGCGCCAACTTCGGCTGGGACGCCTTCGAGGGATTCGCCCCCTATGAAGACGAAAACAGCGGCACGCCGGATCCGGGCGGCACGGTCAAACCGATCTTCGCCTATCCCCACAGCCGCGGCGGCAGCTGCTCGATCATCGGTGGCTACGTCGTCGCCGACAAGCATCTCCCCGCCCTCTACAAGCGCTATATCTACGCCGACCTCTGTGAGGGCCGGCTGCGCAGCCTCGTCCCCCATCTGCGCCGGGCGAGTAACGAGCACAAGCTCGGCCTCAGCGTCTCCACCCCCAGCTCCTTCGGCGAAGACGACCGCGGTCGCATCTACGTCTGCTCGCTCGACGGACCGGTCTACCGCCTCGTCCAGCGCTAGAAAGCCGGCCGCCGCCGCAGTCCTGCGGCGGCGGCCAAAGGGCAGCCTGCGACCTGTCGCTTAGCGGCGGGAGAAGGGATCGATGTACAGGTCGTCGACCTGCCAGACACCCTTGCCGTCGAGCGGAGTGATGCGGATCTGGATGGCGCTGGGGATCAGCGTGCCGACGATCGTCGAAAGCCCGAGGACGGGCGACATCTGCTGGGTGGGTGCCCAGCTCGAGCCGGCAGTCACGGTGTTGACCACCTTCGTCTGGACCAAGCCCAGCAGCTTGTAGACCGCCTCGACCCGCAGGCGCGAGGATGGATCGCCGCTGTTGCGAGCCATCATGCGGAAGACCGGGGTGTCGAGTGAGACGCAGATCGGCGGGCTGCCCGCCGAGCTGCCGCCGGGAAGGGACAGCGATCGCGAGTCTCCCGTGTCGTTGAGGAAGTAGGTCTCGTTACCGGCGACGACGCTCGCTCCGCCGCTCAGCGACCATCCGGAGGCACCCGCCTCGAAGCCGCCGTCAGGAGCCGGCACGTATGCGTGCTGATCGGCCCACGGCGAGAACACCTGCTCGGCGCCGGTGTACGAGCACGCCTGCGCCGAGCCGGCAAAGGCTGCGAGCGCGAGCAGCGCAGCGATGGCGAACCCGACCAACCGCGAGCTGACGCGATGAGGGTGGGCAGTTAGATCTACGTTCATTTGGCAAACCTCCACTTGTCGCAGGCCAAAACAGCCTGGTGTCTAAACCAAGCTGGCGGTCGAGCCATCTCGGAGCGAAAGCTTCGAGACCTCTGACTTTGCGTCCCTGCCTCGCGACAGGTTTGCCTTTGCAGCTGACTTATGTCGGCGCCACCATCGGGCATAAACCGCTGGAACTGAAGCGATTTCGAACAAACGTCTAAGAAATCGCGCATTTATTGTGGGTAGGCGCTTGCGGCGCTACAAAGGCGCGCGGTCGCGCCGATATACCCGCGGCAGTCGCTCATGTGCGGCTGCGACATGCCCATGGCCGCCACCGTCGACACGCCGGAGCTCGAGCAACTCTTTGCTCACGGGCGGGAACGCGCGACGCTGGCCGCCAACGGGCGCGAGCGCATGGTCGAAGTAGCGATCGCCCTCGCATTCCTCGCCGTGGCGCTCCCCATGGCATTCCTGATTCCAGCCGATCGCACTCTGGACGTCGCCGCCCTCGCCATCCTCGCAAGCGCCTACATCATCGCCTGCCAGGCTCAGTTCGACATCGCCGACGGCTACACCGTTCCGACCCAGCTGGTGCTGGTGCCGATGCTCTTCCTCCTCCCCACCCCCGCCGTACCGCTTATCGTCAGCCTCAGCTGGACACTGGGACGGAGCGTCGACTTCGCAAGCGGCCGAATCAGCGTCTACCGAGCCTTTCACGTCTTCGGCGACTGCTGGCACGCGGTTGGGCCGGCGCTGGTTCTGATCGTTGCCGGTGCCCAGACCTTCTCCTGGGACGCCTGGCCCGTATATGCGGTGGCGCTGCTGGCACAGCTCGTCTTCGACTTCGTCGCGACGGCGGTTCGGGCAAACTTGATCGAAGGCGCCTCGCCGCATAGGGAGCTGCGACTGCTTGCGCCGGTCTATGGGTTGGACGCCGCCCTGGCGCCGATCGGCCTACTCGTCGCCTTCGCGTCGATCCAGGTCGGTCCGGCGGTCTGTCTGCTGATCATCCCGCTCGCTGCGGTTCTCGCCGTGCTCTCACGTGAGCGCGAGGCCCGGATCGAGCAGGCGCTCGAGCTGAGCCGCGCTTACCAGGGGACCGCGATGCTGCTCGGCGACGTGGTGGAGGCCGACGACGCCTACACCGGCAGCCACAGCCGTGGCGTCGTCGAGCTGTCCCTGGCCGTCGCCGACGGGCTCAAGCTTGACTCCCGTCGGCGCCGTAACATCGAGTTTGCCGCCCTCCTGCATGATGTCGGCAAGATAGCCGTGCCGAAGGAGATCATCAACAAGCCCGGCCCTCTCGACGATGAGGAGTGGAAGATCATGCACCGCCACACGATCGAAGGCGAGGCGATGCTCGATCGGGTTGGTGGCGTCCTCGCCGACGTCGGTCGCATCGTCCGCTCCTCGCACGAGCACTTTGACGGCGGTGGCTACCCCGACGGCCTGGCGGGCGAGGAGATACCGATCGAGGCCCGGATCGTCACCTGCTGCGATGCCTTCAGCGCCATGACCACGACGCGTTCCTACCGGAAGGCGATGTCACAGGACGTCGCGCTCGCCGAGCTGCAGGGCTGCGCCGGCACCCAGTTCGATCCAGATGTTGTCGTCGCCCTCGTTGCAGTGGTCTAGTTCCAGGCCCCTTTGAGGGGTACAGTTGGCCGGTCAGCCAACTTGAAGGGAGCAGCCAAGTGGAGAGCGGAACGGCACCGAAGGTCGACGGGGCAGTAAACGGCGCGAGCGTCAATGGGGCCACCGCCGAGCGGATCGAGGTTCTCAACCCCGCCACCGGAGCGAGCGTCGGCAGCGTCGCCGTCGACTCGCCCGCCAAGGTCGCCGAGACCGTGGGTCGGGTGCGCGGCAACCAGGCCGAGTGGGAGGCGCTGGGCGTCGCCGGCCGCTACCGCTGGCTCGGCAAGCTGCGCGATTGGCTCTTCGACAACCACGAGCGGGTACTCGACACGATGCAGGCGGAGACCGGCAAGGTCCGTGGCGACACCACGGCGGAGACGGTCTACCTCACCGACCTGATCAACTTCTACGGGACCAAGGCCGCCAAGTTCATCGGTGACGAAACGGTCCGGCCGCACTCGGCATTGGCGGCTTCCAAAAAGCTGATGGTCCAGTACCGACCCTACCCCGTGGTCGGCGTGATCAGTCCCTGGAACTTTCCGCTGGCGCTGGCGCTGGGCGACGCGATCCCGGCCCTGCAGGCGGGTGCAGCGGTGGTCGTCAAGCCCTCGGAGTTCACGCCGCTGGGCCTGGCCGAGATCGTCGAGGCCTGGAAGCGTGAGATCGGCGGCCCCGACGTGTTCGACTGCGTGCACGGCACGGGTGAGACCGGCGGCGCCCTGGTGGACAACGTCGATTTCATCCAGTTCACCGGTTCGGACCGCACCGGCCGCAAGGTGATGGCGCGTGCCGCCGAGACGCTGACCCCGGTCAGCCTCGAGCTCGGCGGCAAGGACCCGATGATCGTCCTCTCCGACGCCGACGTCGACCGCGCCGCCAATGCCGCTACCTGGGGCGGGATGTTCAACTCGGGCCAGGTTTGCCTCTCGGTCGAGCGGATCTACGTCGAGGAGCCGGTCTACGACGAGTTCGTCGCCAAGCTGACCAAGGCGGTCGGGGCGCTGCGCCAGGGCGCCGATGGCAAGACGCCGGAAAAGGACGTCGGCGCGATGACCTCCCCCAACCAGCGGGCGATAGTCGAAGCGCAGGTCGAGGATGCGATCGCCAAGGGCGCCAAGGCGGCGACCGGCGGCAAGCGGGTCGAGGGCCCAGGCGACTACTTCGAACCGACGGTGCTCGTCGACGTCGACCACTCGATGACGGTGATGCGCGACGAGACCTTTGGTCCGGTCGTCGGAGTGATGAAGGTGCGCGACACCGAGCAGGCGCTCCAGCTGGCCAACGACACGCGCTACGGCCTCGCCGCCTCGGTCTTCGGCGAGAAGGAGCGCGCCGAGAAGGTCGGCAGGCGGATCGAGGCCGGCGCGGTCAACGTCAACGACGTGATCGTCAATTACGTCCTGATGGACGTGCCGATGGGCGGCTGGAAGGAGTCGGGGATCGGCTTCCGCCACGGCGAGTACGGGATCAAGAAGTACTGCCGGCCGGAGTCGGTGATCGTCGCCCGCTTCGGCGGCAAGCGCGAGCCGACCTGGTACCCCTACACGAAAGCCCGCCGCGGCCTGATCGGCCGCGTTGCCCGCGCTGCCAACGCGCGCGACTGGCGCCGCCGCCTGGGCCTGAAATAGCCTTCGCGGCCAGTGGCCGACTTCGCCGACTATTACCGAGAGATCTACATCCGTGGCCTCGGCGGCGAGGCGCCGTCGATTCCGGTCTCCGTAGAGGAGCTGGAGGAGCGCGCCCGCGAGGCGATGGAGGAGCGCGCCGCTAACAACGTCTTCGCCGGAGCCGGCTCTGAGCACACGATGCGGGCCAACCGCGACGCCTTCGAGCACCACAGCATCGTGCCGCGGATGCTGCGCGACGTCGCCACGCGCGACCTCTCGACCGAGCTGCTCGGGACGGCGATGCCCGCGCCGTTGCTGCTGGCGCCGATCGGCGTCCAGAAGGTTCTCCACGAGGACGGCGAGCTGGCGACCGCCCGCGCCGCGGCGACGCTGGGCCTACCGATGATCGCCAGCACCAATTCGCACTTCACGCTGGAGGAGATCGCCGCGGCGGGCGGCGATGCACCGCGCTGGTTTCAGCTCTACTGGCCCAACGATCGCAACCTGGCGGGGAGCTTCGTCAAGCGCGCCGAGGCCGCCGGCTACACGGCGATCGTGCTCACCGTCGACACCTTCATCCCCGGCTGGAAGCCACGTGACCTGCAACAGGCATGGCTGCCTTTCCTCAACGGCATGGGCGTCGCCAACTACTTCCAGGATCCGGTATTCCGCGCCGCCCTCGAGAAGACCCCGGAGGAAGACCAGGGCGCCGCAACCGGCCATTTCTTGGGCGTCCAGGCAAATCCGTCGCTGAGCTGGGACGACCTCGAGTGGCTGCGCGATGTGACCTCGCTGCCAATCGTCATCAAGGGTATCCAGCATGTCGACGATGCCCGCGAAGCTGTAAAGCGCGGCATCGACGGCATCGTCGTCTCCAACCACGGTGGCCGCCAGGTCGACGGCGCGCTCGCCTCACTTGACGCGCTGGCGCCGATCGCCGAGGCCGTCGGCGACGAGATCGCGGTCCTCTTCGACAGCGGCGTACGCAGCGGGGCCGACGCACTCAAGGCGCTTGCGCTCGGCGCGGATGCCGTCTGCCTCGGCCGCCCCTACGTCTGGGGCCTGGCGCTCGGCGGTCAGGCCGGCGTGGAGACCGTGCTGAAGATGGTCCTCGCCGAGCTCGACCTGACGATGGCCCTCTGCGGCTACACCAGCCCGGCCGAGCTCGGCCCGGACGCACTCACTTAGGCCGGCGTCTCGATCTTGGGAAAGAGCGGCGGCACGCGCTCGGTCTTTTGGCCGCCGGGCCGGGAACCGAAGCCGGTCAGCTCGCGCGACTCCTCACCCAGCGCGGCGAGAAGCTGCTCGCTGGTTTGCGGCAGGTAGGGGACGAGCAGCAGCGTCGTGACCCGTAAGCCCTCGATGAGGTTGTAGAGGACTTCGTCGAGGCGCTCGGGGTCAGCCTCGTCCTTGGCGAGCTCCCACGGGCGGGTCTCCTCGACGTAGCGGTTGAGCCGCCGCACGAGCTTCCAGGCCTCCTCCAGAGCCTGAGTCAGCTCGGCCCGGTCGAGCAGCTCGCTGAAGCGGAGGACGACGCCTTCGAAGTCCTCTGCAAGGACGGCGTCGACCTGGGCCTCGGGGACGACGTCGTCGCGGTAGCGCTCGACCATCGCAAGGACTCGGCTGGCGAGGTTGCCGAAGTCGTTGGCCAGCTCGGTCTCGTAGCGGGCCTCGAAGCCCGCGGTCGAGATCGAGCCGTCCTGGCCGAAGCTGACCTCGCGAAAGCAGTAGAAGCGCAGCGCGTCGGCACCGAAGCGGTCGATCGCCTCGAACGGGTCGAGCACGTTGCCGAGCGACTTCGACATCTTTTTCTCACCCATCATCAGATAGCCGTGGATCGCCATCCGCTGCGGCGGCTCGAGATCCGCCGCCCAGAGCAGCGCCGGCCAGATCACCGCGTGGAACTTGAGGATGTCCTTGGCCATCACGTGCAGGCTGGCCGGCCAGAAACGCTCGGTCAGGTCCTCGCCTTCGCGGGCGAAGGTGAGCGCGGTGACGTAGTTGAGCAGCGCGTCGAACCAGACGTACATCCGCTGCTCGGGGTCCCAGGGCAGCCGCATCCCCCACTTCAGCTTCGGCCGCGAGAGCGAGACGTCCTCAAGCCCCCCCTTGATGAACGAGACGGCCTCGTTGCGGCGGAAGTCGGGGAGGACGAAGTCGGGACGCTCCTCGTAGAGCGCTTCGAGCCGCTCCTGAAAAGCGGAGAGGCGGAAGAACCAGTTCTCCTCGCGCACCTTCTCGAGCGGGATCTCGTGGATCGGGCAGGTCTGCCCTGGGCCGAGCTCGCGCTCGGTTTTGAAGTCGGCGCAGCGCGGGCAATACCAGCCTTCGTAGGTGCCCTTGTTGACCCAGCCGTTGTCGTAGACGCGCTGGATGATCTCGGCGACCTTCTCGGCGTGGCGGGGATCGGAGGTGCGGATGAAGAAGTCGTTGGTCGCGTCGATGATCGGCATCAGCGCTTCGAACTTGGCCGCGTTGCGGTCGGCCAGCTCCTGCGGCGTCACGCCCTCGCGCTCGGCCGCCAGCTCAATCGGCTCGCCGTGCTCGTCGGTGCCGGTGAGGAAGAAGACATCTGCCCCTCGCTGGCGCATATGTCGAGCGAGGACGTCGGCCGCCAGCGTCGAGTACGCATGGCCGAGGTGTGGCTCGGCATTGACGTAATAGATCGGCGTGGTGATGAAATATCCGCGCTTTGGCCCCATTCCCGTCGGCACGCTAGCTGACCCGGAGTCTTAGCCGAGCCGACGGCAAAGTTGGGTTCGATCTCGCCGCTTTCGGAGTCGGCCACTCCGACGGCTGGCCTCTAGACGCTCGGCGTCATGCTGCGCTATTGCGCCGCCGACGAGCTAACTCGTCAACCCCACCCGATGCCTGGCTCAGCTCTCTTGCTTTGAGGTCGACTCCGTCCGGCGGACGCTTTGCGAGAAGGTGTCCGAACAAAGGATCGTCGGGAAAGATCAACTGCGACTCGCGCAGCCGACTCAAAGTTCGGCCCGATTCCTCGTCGAACTCGAAACGGATGCCGGTGTCGCCCTCCACAGCGGTGAGAATGAACATCAGATCGGACAGAAGGGGCATTGGCAACTCAGAGCCGCGCCCAACGACCAAGTAAACATACGCTTCCGCCAAAGCCTCGTTGACCCGACGACAAAGAGTTTCCGGATGCCCGTCTGACCCATAACCTGGGTGGCTGACGTGGCGAGCGATCGGCGGCGGCAAGTCTTCGAGCAGGGCTGGCCGGGGATTAGCCAGGCTCATCGTGAGGGCATGCCCGAGCTCATGGAGCACCACTCGCTCCAGGTCGCGGGCGACGTAATGGGTTGGAAAAACCAAGAAGTTGAGCTCCGGATCGAATATCGCGGCCGTACCGGACTCAGGGGAGTAATCGGCTCTCAACTTCAATCGCTCCCCTGCGGTGGGCTCTCGCCCGCGGCGGTCCCTTGCCGCAGACGACAGGAGGGCATGCGGAATCGTTGGTGCGAAAACGATCCGCGTTCCACGACGCCGAAGGAGATCGAGGTGTTCCGGCGGAGCAAGCGCCAGGACATCGAGGTAGCGCTCGATCACGGGTGCTTCTTCACCGACAAGAATCGAAAGGTTTCGAGCGAATAGCCTGGAGCGTTCCGAGAACCTCGTACCGGGCTCCGTCTCCGTTAGTAATGAAAATGGATCGCGCTGCGGCCGGACTAAGTCCACGGTCTCTCCGTTCAAGTCAGCGAAATGAGTGCAAATCGTAGTCGTCGAAGAGGCGGCTACTTGCGCGGCTCACGACCGGTCAGCGCCCGGTAGAGGTCGTTGGCGCGCGTGCCGGTGAGGGCGGCGACGACGCTGGCGGCGGCGCGGGGGCGGGCGCCCGACTGGACCAGGTGGCGCAGCGCGTCGACGGCGAAGCCGACGTCTTTGTCGTGGTCGTCCGCGGACGCCGGCGCGATCACGAGCACGATCTCGCCCTTGACGTCGCCACGGAAGCGGCGTGCCAGCTCGGCCAGCGTGCTGCGCGAGACCTCCTCGTGCATCTTGGTCAGCTCGCGGCAGACCGCGGCCGGGCGGTCGGGAGCGATCGCGGCCAGGGCGGCAAGCGAATCGCCCACCCGGCGCGGCGACTCGAAGGCGACCACAGTCTCGGTCGAGCGCAGCACCCGCTCCATCTCGCCGGAACGCTTCGGCAGGAAGCCCTCGAAGCGCCAGCGGTCGGTGGGCAGGCCGGAGGCGACGAGGGCCACCGGTACCACCGAGGGGCCCGGCAACACGGTCACCTCGAGGTTGCGTTCGATACAGCGGCGGATCAGGCGGAAGCCCGGGTCGGAGATCGCCGGCATGCCGGCGTCGGAGACGAGGGCGACGGTCTCACCGCGTTCGATCCGCTGCGCCAGCTCGATCGCGCGCGGCACTTCGTTGCCCTCGTGGATCGAGATCAGCTGCGGCGCCGGCCTGATGCCGAGCTTGTCGAGCAGACCGCCGCTGCGGCGCGTGTCCTCGCAGGCGATGTAGTCGGCGGCAACCAGCGCATCGCGCACGCGGATCGTGATGTCGTCGAGGTTGCCGATCGGGGTCGGGCAGACGACCAGCGACCCCGGCATCAGCCTTCCTGCTCCGCTTCCAGCTCGATCCGGGCCATCGCGGCGGCGCCGATCATCCCCGCGTCTTCGCCCAGCTCGGCAGGGACGACCGGGGTCCGGTTCATCGGCCGCAGAGCGCGCGCTTCGAGCTCGCGGCGCGCCGGCGCGAGCAGCAGCTCGCCGGCGACGATCACGCCGCCGCCGATGACGATCACTTCCGGCTCGAAGATGTTGGCGAAGCCGGCGAGGGCGACGCCGAGGCGGCTGCCGATCAGGTCGAAGACGTCGATCGCCGTCTCATCCCCTTGCTGGGCCGCGACGGTGACGACCTTGCCGTCGATCTCCTTGCCCTCGGCGAGCAGCTTGCCGATGGCGGAGTCGGGGTTGCTTTCCGCAGCGGCGCGGCCTTCGCGGCCCAGCGCGGTGCCCGAGGCAAGGGTCTCGACGCAGCCGTGGCCAGGGCAGTTGCCCTGGCAGGCGGGACCGTCGAGCTGGATTGCCACGTGACCGAGCTCGGCGCCGGCGCCGGTCGAGCCACGGTAGATCTCACCACCGAGAATGAGGCCGCCGCCGATCCCGGTGCCGATCGTCAGCATCACCGCGTTCTCGGCCCCGCGCGCCGCACCGAAGAGATGCTCGGCGAGGGCGGCGACGTTGGCGTCGTTGTCGACGAAGGTGGGCAGGCCGGTCCGCTCGACCACCAGATCACGAATCGGCAGGTTCTCGATCGGCAGGTTGACCGCCGCCACCGCCACGCCCTTCTTGTGGTCGATCGTCGCCGGGATGCCCATCCCGACCGCCTCGATTCCGGATCGCTTCGCCTGCGCCTCGGAGATCTCGCGCACGAGCAGCTCGACCAGCTCCTCCTCACCCTCGCCGGCGGAGCGCTCGCGACTCTCCCAGACGGTCTTGGAGTCCCCGTCGAGGACGCCGAGCAGCATCTTCGTGCCACCCAGATCGACGCCTATAGCTTCGGCCTGATTCATCTCTTTTCGGAACTCTTGGCGCGGGCGACCGCGGTCATCGGCATGATTCCGGAGTCTTTCATGGGCAACGATGACGAGCAGCGGCCCTCCGAGCCGCCCGACTACAAGGTCTACCGAGCCCGCCGGGGGTTCTTCTCGCGCTTCCGCAAGCCCGACCTCTCCAGCCTGCGCGAGCGCGACTGGCGGGCGCCGAAAATGCCAAAGCTGCCCGACCGGCCTGGGCGCGAACACGGCCCCCGGCCGCCCCGACCCGGCCTGCGGCGAGCGCTGAAATGGGTCGGCCTGGCTGCGCTGGGCTGGATCCTGCTCAGCTTCCTCGCCTTCGCCGTCTCCGCCCAGCTGCAGGCGTTCAAGCTCTCCGGCGAAGCCAAGTCCACCCTGCACGGCAACCCCTTCCTGCTGGCCGGCGCGCAGACGATCCTCGTGCTCGGCACCGACGCCCGCCCGCCCGACACCAAGGAGCCCGGGGCGGCGCCCTCGCAAGAGTGCTTCGAACAGCAGGCGCACGGCGACTCGCCCCATGGCAACTGCTCGCAGGGCGAATTCCGTGCCGACACGCTGATGCTGATCCGCGCCGGCGGCGGGGCCTTCCGCAAACTCTCGATCCCGCGCGACAGCTACGCCGAAATCCCCGGTCAGAGTCCACAGAAGATCAACGCGGCCTACGCTTTCGGCGGCGCCAAGGCACAGATCGAAGCGGTCGAAGACTTCCTCGGGATCGAAGTCGACCACGTCGCGATCGTCGATTTCACCGGTTTCGAAGACCTGATCGACGCCGTCGGCGGCGTGAAGGTCGACGTTCCGCACAAGCTCTGCGCCGACATCGCCGGCGGTGCCGGTGGCGGCCAGGGCGGCTTCACCCTGCGGCTCGGCAAGGGCGAGAACACCCTAGACGGAGAAAAGGCGCTGATCTACTCGCGCATCCGCGAGGTCAGCGAATGTCCTGGGCCAGGCAAGAGCGCCTACACGTTCGGCTACGAAGACATCCAGCGCGAGAAGGCACAGCAGGCGGTAATCGCGGGCATCAAGGACCGCCTCACCGACCCCCTCCGCGCCCCCTACAACTTCATCAAGGGCCCGATCATCGGCTGGGACGCGCCGAAGGCCTTCGTCAGCGACATGGGCTTCCTGACGATGCCCCAGCTGATTCTCGCCGCGGCCATCGGCGGCGAAAGCGCAGCCGATGTACTTTGCGCAGGTGCGAATTCTGGCTGCTCTCCCGGACCTGGCAGCTCGATAGAAGTTCCGGACTCAGAGCGCCGCAGGGCTGTAAAGAAGCTGCTGGGGTAGGGCGGCGGGGTCGGTTCGCCGAGTGCCCACCACCGCCTTCGGCGGTGGAATCTGGTGCCGCTTTGCGGCTGAGAATCACCCTGCCGGGGCCGCTTCGCGAGGCATCGGCGAGCCGACCCCGCCGCCCTTCCATCAAGCGCCTAGTCGGCTTTGGCCGGAGATTTCGAGTCGCTTGAGCTGGACTTTGAATCGCTCGACTTCGACTCCGAGGTCTTGGAATCGGAGGAGTCCTTCGCGCTCTCGGTTGAGTCTTCGGACGAGCGGCCCTCGGAGGAGCTTCCGTTGGCGCCGGTCTTCTTTTTCCCGTAGTCGGTGTTGTGGAAGCCCGACCCCTTGAAGTGGATCGCTACGGGGTGCAGGACGCGCTCGGCTGGGGCGCCGCACTCCTGGCACTCGGTCAGCGCCTCGTCCCTCATCCTCTGGATCACGTCGAAGACGTGGCCGTTGGTGCATTTGTACTCGTAGATCGGCATGACGGTGGGCGATTATCGCAGCCGATACGGTTCAGCCATGGCAAGCGCCGGGCAGGAGACGCGCAGCACGGAGACCTCGATGGAGGAGATCGTCGCTCTCTGCAAGCGGCGCGGCTTCGTCTTTCCCTCCTCGGAGATCTACGGCGGCCTCGGCTCGACCTACGACTACGGCCATTACGGCGTGCTGCTGAAGAACAACGTCAAGGCCGAGTGGTGGCGGGCGATGCTGCAGGAGCGCGACGACATCGTCGCGCTCGACTCGGCGATCCTTCAGCATCCCCGGGTCTGGGAGGCGTCTGGCCACCTCGAGGGCTTCACCGACCCGCTGGTGCAGTGCCTGGGCAGGTGCAAGCGGCGCTGGCGCGAGGATCACCTGCGCGAGGCGGTCGAGGCGGAAGGCGGCGACCCCGAGGCGGAGCTGCGCTGCCCGGAGTGCGGCGGCGAGCTCTCCGAGCCGCGCCAGTTCAACCTGATGTTCGAGACCCACGTCGGCCCGGTCGCGGGCGAGGGCTCGGAGGTCTACCTGCGACCGGAGACCGCGCAGGGCATCTTCATCAACTTCAAGAACGTGCTCGGCTTCGCCCGCAAGAAGCCGCCGTTCGGAATCGCCCAGATCGGCAAGTCGTTCCGCAACGAGATCACCCCGGGCAACTTCATCTTCCGCACGCGCGAGTTCGAGCAGATGGAGATGGAGTTCTTCGTCCCCCCCGCCGAAGCCGAAAAGTGGCACAAGCTCTGGATGGAGGAGCGCGAGCGCTGGTACACCGACCTCGGCATCCGCCCCGACCTGCTGCGGGTGCGTGCGCACGGCGCCGACGAGCTCTCGCACTACTCCTCGGCGACCAGCGACATCGAGTACCTCTTCCCGATCGGCTGGTCGGAGCTGGAGGGAATCGCCAACCGCGGCGACTTCGACCTCACCCAGCACGCCAAGTTCAGCGGCGAGAAGCTCGAGTACTTCGACCAGCAGACCAAAGAGCGCTACGTACCGCACGTGATCGAGCCGGCGGCCGGCGCCGACCGCGCGACGCTCGCCTTCCTCGTCGACTCCTACGAGGTCGAGGAGGTCGAGGGCCGCCAGCGCACGGTGCTGCGACTCCACCCCCGCCTGGCGCCGGTCAAGGTGGCGATCCTGCCCCTCGTCTCCAAGGAGGGCATGCCGGAGAAGGCACGCGAGATCTTCAACGAGGTGCGCCGCCACGTTCCGGCCGAGTTCGACGAGGGCGGCTCGATCGGCAAGCGCTACCGCCGCCAGGACGAGATCGGCACCCCATGGGGCATCACCGTCGACCACCAGACGATGGAAGACGACACCGTCACCCTGCGCGACCGCGACTCCCTGGAGCAGACTCGAGTCCCGATCGAGGGCCTGGCGGACGACCTGGCGAACCGCCTCGCCCAGCCCTGGCGCAGCCCGAAGCTGGACTAGTCAGAGACCAGAAAGCGAGTGACCTCGGCGGCGTCGTGCTCTAAGGCAGTGGCGATCTTGACGGGCAGGCGCTGAAGAGGGATCAGCGTCACCTTGCCACCCGCCAAGCCCCACTTGGCCAGGGCGCGGCCGTTGGCCATCGCGAAGGGATGGAAGATGCCGTTCCTGGTGACGAGGCTCGTATGCGGTCCGAGGATCGGTTCGCGGGAGGTCCAGCCGAGCAAGACCGGATCGAAGGCGCCCAGCAGGCGCGGTGGTGGCAGTTTCTCCGGGGCGGGGCGCTTGGCGAGACTGACCAGCCCTTCCTCCCCCTCCTCCAGCTCCGAGCCGATCGCCTTCAGGCCGGCGCGAGCGTCGCGCAGCGGCAGGCCGGCCCACTTGGCGAGGTCTCGATCGCTCGCCGGCTGGTGTCCCACCAGATAGCGACGCGCCAGCTCGGCCAGCGCCTTCTCGCGGTCGATCGGACGCAGCTCCCCCAGCCAATCGCGAACGAGGACGTAAGCGTGGTGCTTACCCACCATCGGCCCACGGACCGCGATCCCACGCAGCGACGTTAGGAAGAGCAGGTGGATCATCGCCTGACCATCGGTTCGCACGCCGGCGGCTTCGATCCGCTCGCGCAGCTGGATCCGCGTCAGCGGGCCCTCGTCGCCGAGCGCCCGCTCGATCGTCTCGACCGCGCGCTCAGCCTTGGCCTCGCTCACGCCCTCTTGCCGTAACCGCCGGACACTGGAGGTAAAGAGTGGCGGCGTGGTCAGAGCCTGAAGCAGCGGGTAGTCCTCGCTGCGAACCAGATGCAGCGTTCCGCGGTTGAGCCAGGTGACGATCAGTTCGCGCTCCGCCAAAGCCCGCTCGACGTCAGCGGCAGTCAGCCCATCGGTCCGCGCTCGCACGGCGAGCCGGAAACCGCGTGGGTCCTGGCCCTGAACGGCAAGCAGGCGCTCGGCGACGGCAGCTGGATCGGCCAGCGGTGGCCCGGAGAGGCCCTGCGCCGTCAGGCGCTCAGCGAGAATGGCTCTGCTAGCTGACTTCAAGCAGATCGATCACGAACACGAGCGTTTCGTTCGGACCGATGGCGGGTGGGGCGCCGGCTTCGCCGTAGGCGAGTTCGGGCGGGATGATCAGCTCGCGGCGACCGCCGACCTTCATCCCTTCGACGCCCTGGTCCCAGCCGGGGATAACTTCTCCCGCGCCGAGAGTGAAGGGGAACGGTTCGTTGCGGCTCCAGGAAGAATCGAATTCCTTGCCGTTCTTGTAGTTGACGCCGACGTACTGGACGGTGACTTTGTCGCCCGCCTTCGCTTCGGCGCCGCTGCCTTCTTCGAGTTCCTTGACTTCGAGCTTCTTCGGCGGAGCGCCCGTCGGCACCGTGACCTTCGGCTTGGTCTTTTCGCCGCCGGCTGCTTCGGGGGAGGTCGATTCCGTCGTGGCGCCGGTCGATTCGCTCAAACCGGTCGAAGAGTCGCTGCTGCTGCCGCAGCCAGCGAACGCCAGCACGGCACACAGCGCAATCAGGGCGATCGGCAGCTTCACGGCGCGCAATGCTAGAGAACTTCGCAGCAAGATGCCTCCGGCCTTCAGCCCTTGCCGGAGATCAGGTCCCAGGCGCGGCGTAGCTTGCCCTGCCGTCCGCTGCCCACCAGATCGCTGGGGTCGACGTCGAGCGACCCTGGGTTGGCGCTCGGCTCGGACAGGTTCTGGGCCGCCGCTGCATCGATCGTCAGCACCACGCCGCGCTCGTATATCTCTGCGACCTCGGGGGCGTCGACGAAGCGTCGTCCCCCAGGCAAGACGCTGGTGTCGAGGACGATCCCGTCGAAGATGTCGACGTTGGGGGCGCTGAGCACGTACTCCACCTTGCCGATCTCCTTGCCATCGCTGGAATACACCGGCACCCCCTTGGGAAGGGTGAGAAAGGAGGTTGGCGAACCGAGGTCGTCCATCGCGGATCTGAGCCTAACGGACCGTCTATGCTCGCGAGGGGACAGGGATGAATCTCGCATCGATACTCACGGAGAGCGCCGAGCGCTCGCCAGACGCCCCGGCGATCCGCCTCGGCGAGATCGAGCTGAGTTATGGAGAGCTGGACGACGGCAGCGCCCGCCTGACGACCCTGCTGCGCGAGAAGGGAGTGCAGCCGGGCGACAGGGTCGGGGTGATGCTGCCCAACGTGCCCGAGTTCCCGATCGCCTACTACGGCGTGCTGCGCGCCGGGGCCATCGTGGTGCCGATGAACGTTCTGCTGAAGCGCCGGGAGATCGCTTTCTACGTCGAGGACTCGGGCGCGAAGGTGTTGCTTGCCTGGCACGGTTTCTGCGACGAGGCCGGCGGCGGTGCTGCCGAGGCGGGCGCCGAGCTGGTCGAGGTCGAGCCCGCAGCCTTCGCTGCGACCCTGGCCGAGCTCCAGCCCACCCCCGGCCTGGCCGAGACCGGCGAGGACGACACGGCCGTGATCCTCTACACCTCGGGCACCACCGGCAAGCCGAAGGGCGCGGAGCTGACCCACGCCAACCTGGCGCGCAACGCCGACGTCTCCTCACGCACCACCTCTGAGATCGCCGCCGGCGACGTCGTCCTCGGCGCCCTCCCCCTCTTCCACTCCTTCGGCCAGACGGTCGCGATGAACGCCTCGCTCAGCGTCGGCGCCTGCCTCACCCTGGTGCCGAAATTCGACCCCGGCGAGGCGCTGGCGACGATGCAGCGCGACGGCGTCACCCACTTCTACGGCGTGCCGACGATGTATGGCGCCCTGCTCCACCACCCTGAGCGCGAGAGCTTCGACACCTCTTCGCTGCGCATCTGCATCACCGGCGGCGCCTCGATGCCGGTCGAGGTGCTGCGCGGCTTCGAAGACGCCTTCGGGGCGAAGGTTATGGAGGGATACGGCCTCTCGGAGACCTCGCCGGTCGCCTGCTCCAACCATCCCGACAAAGAGCGCAAGCCGGGCTCGATCGGCACCCCGATCGAAGGAATCGAGATGCGGGTCGTCGACGAGAACGACGAGCCGGTCGCCCAGGGTGAGGTCGGCGAGATCGTGATCCGCGGCCACAACATCATGAAGGGCTACTGGCAGCGTCCCGAGGCGACCGAGGAGGCGATGCGGGGCGGCTGGTTCCACAGCGGCGACATGGCCCGCGTCGACGAGGACGGCTTCTTCTACATAGTCGACCGCAAGAAGGACCTGATCATCCGTGGTGGCTACAACGTCTACCCGCGCGAGGTCGAGGAGGTCCTCTACGAGCACCCGAAGATCCGCGAAGCGGCGGTCGTCGGCGTCCCCCACGACCAGTGGGGCGAGGAGATCGGCGCCGCGGTCGTCCTCCACGAGGGTGAGGAGCTGAGCCCCGAGGAGATCAGCGCCTACGTCAAGGACCGCATCGCCGCCTACAAGTACCCGCGTGTCGTCTGGTTCATCGACGAGTTGCCCAAGGGCCCGACCGGCAAGATCCTCAAGCGGGAGATCGAGACTCCCGCTGCCGTGCAGTAGTCGATCAGGTCCATTTGATCAAAGTTACGCGGATTAATGCATAGATAGGCGGGTAGGAAGTTGCCTCAACCCACCAAAGGAGGCAACATGACCATGAAGAGGCTCACGGCCTTTGTGTCCGTGATCGCAATCTGCATAACCGGCGCGGCCTTCTCACCTGCCGGCGCCCTGGCGCTCGATCCGATCCTGTTCGTCCACGGCTGGTCGGGAAGCGCCTCGAACTGGAGCACGATGATCGGCCGGTTCGAAAAAGACGGGTACCCGAAATCGTATTTGAACGCCTACAGCTACAACACCTCTCAATCCAACAAAGTCGACGCCGAAAAAGAAGTCAAATCGCATGTCGAAAGCCTGGAGAAAGCCACCGGTGCCACGAAGGTAGACATCATCGCCCACTCGATGGGGAGCCTCAACACGCGTTGGTACATCAAGTTCGTCGCCGGCGGCGAAGCGAACGTCGACGACTGGGTCTCGCTCGGCGGCCCAAACCATGGCACCGAAACCGCGAACCTCTGCTTCAGCACGGCCTGCACGGAGATGCGGATCGGCTCCACGTTCCTCAAAGAACTGAACGCGGGGGACGAGACGCCGGGCAGCGTCAACTACGGCACCTGGTGGTCGCCGTGCGACGAATTCATCAACCCCGACTCGAGCGTGCCACTCAGCGGCGCGACGAACACGGAAACGGCCTGCATCTCGCATCTCAGCCTGTTGACGGACGAAACCGTCTACAAACAGGTGCGCGAATTCGTCAAATAGCGTGAAACTGGCTGCGCAGCCAGGATCGCGGTATCCTGCTGCGCAGCCGGTAATCCATCCGAAGGAGAACGATGAGCGTCGCATCCCAGAGCCTGATGGACAACGTCACCTACGTCGACCTCTATAAGCGCTGGGAGCAGGGCAACTGGAGCGCCTACGACATCGACTTCTCCGAGGATCGCAACGGCTGGGAGGGGCTGAGCGACATCCAGCGCCGCTCGGCGATGTGGATCTACTCGATGTTCTACTACGGCGAGGACCGGGTCGCCGACACCCTCGCCCCCTACATCAACGCCGCTCCGACCGAGGAGCAGTCCTACTTCCTCGCCACCCAGCAGGTCGACGAGGTCCGCCACTCGATCTTCTTCCATCGCTTCTTCAAGGAGGTCATCGGGGTCGGCGGCGACTCGATCCAGCAGACCCTCTCCTCCACCATGCCGCAGCTTAACTGGGGCTACCGCGGCATCTTCGACCGGCTCGACCTGATGGCCGAGGAACTGCGCAAGGACCGCTCGCTGCCCAAGTACGCGCAGGCGATCGCCCTGTACCACCTGATCGTCGAGGGCAGCCTCGCCCAGCCAGGCCAGCACTTCATCGAGGACTTCTTCGCCTCGGAGGAAACGATGCCCGGCTTCAGCGCGGGGATGGGAAATGTCTCGCGCGACGAGCAGCGCCACATCGGCTTCGGCGTCAAGGTGCTCTCCGAGCTGCTGGGGGAAGGCCACCCGGGCTGGGAGGAGAACCGTGCCGCGGTCATCGAGCTGCTGCGCGAAACGCTGCCCTACGGTCCGGCCGTCTTCTACCCGCCCAACTTCGACCGCGAATACACCGAGTGCTACGGCTTCTCACTGGAGGACATCTTCGCCTTCGGCCTCAAACTGATCCGCCAGCGCTGGCGCACGATCGGCTACCCGACCGAGGAGATGCCGCCCGGCGTCTTCCCCTTCGACCCAGAGGCCTCCGCCGAGGAAGTCGCCGAGCGCCAGGTGAAGCTGATGGAAGCCGGCGTCCTCGGCCCGCCCGACGGGCCGGTCCCCGACGCCTCGCCCGAGACGCAGCGGCTCTACTTCGACGTGGTCAAGCGCGTCGCCAACCCGGCCGCGGCCAACGGCTCGCCGCTCGTCTACCAGTACCGCTTCAACGATGCCGATCCCTGGCACCTGACGCTCGACAACGGCTCGACCAGGGTCGAGCCGGGCGAGGCCCCCAATCCGACTCTGACGCTGGAGGCGAGCTGGGCGGACTTCGTCGCCATGGGCAAACCCGAAGCCAACCCGCTGAAGATGATCCTGCAGCGCCGCATCCGGCCGCGCGGCAAGCTGCGCGAGATCGCGCGGATGAGAAGGGTGTTCACCTAGGACGTGGGCGGGCGCTTGTCCGCCCAGGGCCGCTCGGCCTCGATCTGAGCGGCAAGAGAGAGAAGGGTCGCCTCGTCGCCGGGGCGACCGACGACCTGGACGGCGAGCGGCATGCCGTCGGCGGCGAGGCCGGCCGGGACCGACATCGCCGGGTTGCCGAGGTGGTTCCACGGCACGCAGTAGGGATAGAAGCGACTCATCCCAAGGATCGTCCACAGCGCCCCCCGCCCCTCCCAGCGTCGCACCGGCAGTGCCGTGCCCCCCATCACCGGGGTCATCAGGACGTCGTGGTCCGCAAAGATCGCGTTGACGCGCGCCGCGTCGGCCTGGCGGCCGCGCATCGCCCCCTCGAACATGCCATCGGTGATCAAGCGACCCAGCTGGGCGAAACCGCGGGTGCGGCGTTCGAGCCGCTCGGGCCGCGGAACAGTCGCCACGTCTTCGACGACTCCACGCAGGTAGCGGGGGGTGATGTTGTTGCCGATCCCTCCCCAGTCGGGATCGCGCTGCGCCGTCTCATGTCCCAGCGATCGCAGCAGCTCGGCGGTCTCGGCGACGGCATTTTTCGCGACGTCGGAGACGGTCGGAGGAGCGGCGGCGCGTGGCGGCGCGGTGGAATAGGCGATCCGCAGCTTGCCCGGCGAGGTGCGCGCCGACTCGACGAAGGGCCGCTCGGGCGGCTGTGGCGCCTCCGGGTCGGCTGAGCCGCCGCTGACGACGTCGAGCCAGAGGGCAGTGTCGAGGACGCTGCGGCTGAGGCAGCCGGCCGCCGAAAGCCCGTTCCAGTGCTTCACCAGGGGCGCCAGCGAAACCCTGCCACGCTGCGGTTTGAGGCCGAACAGCCCGCAGGACGATGCCGGGATTCGGATCGAGCCGCCGCCGTCGGAAGCCGAGGCGATCGGGACGAGGCCGGCGGCCACCGCCGCGGCGCTGCCGCCACTGGAGCCACCGGGAGTGCGCTGCGGATCCCAGGGGTTGCGCGTCACTCCCCAGGTGGCCGACTCGGTGAAGCCGCAAATCGCCAGCTCGGGCAGGTGCGTCTTGCCGACGACGATCGCCCCCGCCTCGCGCAGCCGGCGGACCATCTCGCAGTCGGCGGGTGCCGGGTCGGGATAGGCGTCGGTGCCGTGCGTGCTCAGCTCGCCGGCGAGGTCGACTTCGTCCTTGAGCGCGATCGGGACCCCCAGCAGGGGCCGCTCGTCGCCGCCCTTCAGCCGAGCCTCGGCCTGCTCCGCTTCGAGCAGGGCCCGCTCGGCGAGCACCACTCTGAACGAGTTCAGCTGAGGATCGAGCCGCTCGATCCGATCCAGGTAGAGCCGCACCAACTCGGTCGGCGAAGCCTCCCCGGCCCGCACCATCTCCGCTTGCTTCGCCGCCCCCGCGAAGGCGATCTCCTCGCTCATGGCCGTGAGGGTATAGAGCCTGTCTCGAATCCCGCGTGTGCGGCTGGCGAGCGCCGGACCAAGCGGGGCAAGGACGCAGGAAGGCCGAATAGCAGAGCTATTTGGCCGACTGAGGACGCCGCACCGCGCCGGTCCGCCGCCGCCAGGCGTGCGCGGGGGGTTTGAGACAGGCTCTCAGGCCTTGGCGGGCTCGGGCTCGGCGCTGCCGTTCTCGAAGGAGAAGTCCGGCAGCAGGCGGTCGAGCCAGGACGGCATCCACCAGTTCCAGTTGCCCAGCAGCTTCATCGCCGCCGGCACCAGGATCAGCCGCACCAGGGTCGCGTCGAGGGCGATCGCCACCGCACAGCCGAGGCCGAGCTCTTTGATCGAGGGGACGCCGGTGAGGAAGAAGACGGCGAAGACGGAGGTCATGATCAGCGCCGCCGAGGAGATCGTGCGAGCGCTGGAGGAGAGGCCCTCGGCCACCGCGCGTTCGTTGTCGCCGTGCTCCATGTAGCGCTCGCGGATCCGCGACATGAGGAAGACCTCGTAATCCATCGAGAGGCCGAAGACGACGGCGAAGATCAGCGGCACGTTGATCGTGTCCAGCGCCCCCTGGCTTTCGAGGCCGAGCAGGCCGTCGAACCAACCCCACTGGAAGATCGCGACGAGGACACCGAATGCCGCCCCGATCGAGAGCAGGTTCATCAGCACGGCCTTCAGCGGCAGGAGCAGCGAGCGCAGCATCGCCATCAGAACCAGGAAGCTGAGGGCGAGGACGAAGAGGACGATCTTCCACATCGAGCCGCTGATCAGCTGGCGCACGTCGTGGCTGCGGGCCGTCTCACCGCCGACGTTGACGCCAGCCACGCTCGCCAGCTGGGTCGAAGGCACGACCGTGTCACGCAGGCGGTCGACCAGCGCCGCCGCCGCGTCGGACTCGCTCGACGCGCTCGGCGTCGCCTGGATCAGGACGCTGCCAGCGGCGAAGGCCGGCGGGGCCACGGAGCTGACGCCGGGCGTCGCCTCGACCGTGCGGATGAAGCCAGGGATCGCGGTGCGATCCACCGGACCGTCGAATGCAGCGACGATCTGTACCGGGTCGGTGCCACCGCCGACCTGCTTGGAGGCCAGTTCGTTGCCGACCCGCACGTCGCTGTCCTTGGGGAACTGGCTGAGCGCCTGGGTGCCGGTGGTCAGCGAAAGCACCGGGATCGCCAGAAAGAGAAGGACGGCGCTTACGCCGATCACGGCGGTCCAGGGGTGAGCCATGATGCTGCTCGTCCACCGCACCCAGAAGGCCTCGCGGTCGGGCCGCTCCCCCCGGCGAAATGGGCGACTGACAAATCCGAGCACCTTGGCCACCACCCCGCCCGGCAGGACACGGTCGCCGAGCATTGCGATCAGTGCGGGCAGCAGGGTGACCGCGGTGAGAATCGAGACAGCAACCACCGTCATCGCCCCCAGCGCCATAGAGCGCAGGGCTTGGTTGTCGACCATCCAGAGCCCGGCGAGGGAGACGATCACGGCCAGGCCCGAGAAGGTGACCGCAAGACCCGAGGTAGCCAGAGCCTCGGCGCGCGCCTCCTCCTCGCTGCGCCCCGCCCGGCGCTCCTCGCGGTAGCGGGCGAGGATGAACAGCGAGTAGTCAATCGCAACCCCGATTCCGATCATCGAGGCCATGTTGGTGACGAAGACCGAGGTCTCCATGTTCAGCGAGATGAAGTAGATGAGGGCGCCGGTGACGATGACGCTGATGAAGCCGAGCGCCAGCGGCAGCGCGGCGGCGGCGAGGGATCCGAAGACGACGAGCAGGATCAGCGCGACGATCGGGAAGCCACCCGCCTCGGCCTTCGAGAGATCCTTCTTGGAGAGCTCCTGCATGCCGGCCCAGATCGTCGGCTGGCCGGCGAGGTACGTCGTCACCCCGCCATCGGCGGTGCCTGGATCGAGATCGGCGCGCAGGGTCGTGGCGGAGTCGATCAGCAGGTCGGAGGACTGGTCGCTGCGCAGGGGCAGCATCGCAACTCCGGTGCGCTGCAGTTGCGCCTCGGCGCTGCGCGCCGCCGCGGGCGAGAGCATCACCCGATCGAGCTCGGCAACGGCGCGGCGCACGCGCAAGACCGCGGCCGTGCGCTGTGATGGCGAGGCGCCGGGCTCGGCCTCGAGCAGCACTCCGATGCCGTCGGCGTTCGCGGCGAAGTTCTGTTCGAGCGAGTCGCTGACCGCCTTCGACTGACTGCCGGGGACGTCGAAGCCGCCGCCGGTCAGGTGATCGGTCTGATGTGAGGCGATCGGCAGCGCGACGACCAGCGTGACGATCCAGGCAGCCAACACAAAGCGCCGCCTGCGTCCCAGGAACCCAGCGAGCTTGGTCATCGACTCACGCATTGGCTGGTCAGCCAGCCTTACGCAGCCGGACCTAGGAGTCTGTGAGGAGGATCACTCGCCCGCGAGCAGGAACCGGGCGGAGGCTGCGCCGGCCGCGAGCGCGGGTCCGATGTCACGTTTCGGCTCGGAGAGGGCCTGTAACGCGAAGCCGTCGGCCACCGCGAACAGGTAGGCGACGATCGCGTCGGCCTCGTAGCGCAGGCTGAGCACACCCTCGCGCTCCTTCGCCTCGAGAACCTCGGCAACGTGGGAGCGGGTGCGATCGAACAGCTGGCCCACCTCGCGCTGAATCTCGGGATTGCGCCGCCCGGCGCTGAAGAGCTCGTAGAGGAGGAGGAAGAAGGCCGGTTCGTTGTCGATCAGGTCGGTGAGGCTGGCGAGCAGCACATCGATCACGTCATCGACCGTTGCCGCATTGCCGAGCGGCTCGTCGAGCCGGGCAACGCGGATCTCGGCATCGCGGCGGACAACCTCGACCAGCAACCGCTCCTTGGTGCCGAAGTAGTAGTGGAGGAGCCCACGGCTGACCCCCGCCTCGCGGGCCACATGCTCGAAAGTCGAACCGGCAGCACCGCGCTTGGCGACGCTCTCGCGCATCGCGTCGATGATGCGCTGCGCCTTTTCCCCGCTCAGCTCGCGCTCTTTAGTCGCTGCCTCCATATGGTCAGTCTAGTCCTGACTGACGCGACCCAGGCGTCGGCAGGCAAGGACGCAGGGAGCGTGGCGTGCTCTGCACGCGAGCGACCGAGGACGCCGCATGCCGGCGTCTGGGGCCGTCAGGCGCCGTTGATGCTGGTGGTGGAGGTGTACTCGAACTCCTCCTCGGCCCCAAAGAGAGCGTCCAGCACGGTCTTGCGCACGTCCTCGCTGACGACCAGAGCGATCGCTCCGCCAATCAGGGCGAAGAGGATGAGGCGCCCGAGGCGGCTCTTCTTGCGCTTCCTCGGCGCTTTCAGCTGATCGGAGGCATCACGCAGGCTCTCGGCGGCAGCGCGCAGGTCCTTCTGCACCTTCTTGTCGCTGGTCACGGCCTTGACCGCACCCTTGCTGTTGCCGGTCGCTCGACCGTAAGCGCCCCGGGCGGCCTCGAAGGCGTCGCGGAGGCTGTCACGCAGCTCGTCGTCCTCGATCAGGCGCTGCACGTAGGGGTTCTCACGGGCAGTCGAATAGAGGTCCGCAGCCTGGTTCGCCTTCATCTTGGTCATGCCATCTCCTCGCTGGATTCTGCTGGGGGACGCTCAGGATAACTCCAATTCACTTCCCGATATCAGCCCGGCCCAATCCCGTCGAGCAAAACACCGTTGCTACGGAAGTTGAGGTCGGCTTCACGCACCCTTGCCAGCCGCAGGTGAGCGAGAGCGGGACCGGGCAGTGCATAGCGCCTCACGTAAAGACGGCCGACCTGTTCGTAGCCGACCTGGTGGAAGCGGGGTCCCAGCGAACCGGCCGGAACGGGCGGAACCGGACCGTCGGAAACGAAATCGACTTCGTGCACGCTCCAGGCGAAGCCTTCGGACGATTGGGCTTGGAAGGAACCGGTCGAGAGGTAGTAACGCAGCGACGCCGCTCCCAGGGTCCAGAGCACGATCGCCCGGGGCGCCTTCGGCTCTCCCAGCCGCGCCGCGACCGTGTCCCAGTCGGGCCGCTGCCAGGCGGGCGAGAGGCTGACCCAGACGCAGAAGCCGAGCGAGTAGGCAACGAGTACCGATGCGACGACCATGCCGCTGCGCCGGGCGTGGCGCGCGGTCGCCCCGATCGCCACGGCAACCAGCAGCGGCACCAGCGCCGGCAGCAGATTGCGCGCGAGGACATAGTCCTTGCCGGGTGCGACGAGCGCCAGGGCAAGCGGCCCGGCAACGGTCACCGCGACCAGGGCCAGCATCAGCCCTCCCGCTCGCCGCTCGCCGCGATCGGCGCGCAGCGCAAGGAGCAGCAGCCCCGCCAGGACGGCAAGGAGGGGCACGACGGCCGGCAGTACGGTCTCGGGCCGGGAGACGATGTCGCCGGTCTCGCCGACGACGAAGGTCACACCCGCCTCCCAAACCCGGTGGCCGAGGCTGCGGTCGCCGATCCACTCGGCGTGGCCCAAGGACATCTGATGGATCGCCAGCGGGCCCAGCGCCAAGCCGGCGAGGAGGACGATCCACAGCCCCGCGAAAGCCTCCCGCCGCCGGCGCCACAAGAGCCAGGCTGCCTCGAGAGCGATCGGGAAGATCGCGAAGTAGTGGGTTGCGAGCGCGAGCGCCGAGAAGACGCCCCAGAGCGTCGTGTCCCGACGCCTCGTAGACGTGCCGGTGGAGAGAGGTCCATATGGACCTCTCTCCACCGGCACGTCGTGCAGGGCGCGGACGAAGTAGAGCGCCGCGGCGGCCGTCAACAAGACCAGCAGCGCGTAGCTACGCGCCTCCTGTGAGTACCAGAGCAGCATCGGGTTGACGGCGACCAGGGCCGCGGCGACGATCCCGGCCCGGCGGCCGCGCAGCTCGGCGCCGAGCAGGTAGGCGACCGGCACCGTCGCCACCCCGGCCAGCGCCGAGACCGAGCGCAGGCCGACCTCTCCCGTCCCGGTCAGCTGTGTCCAGACCCAGGCCAGCGCGTAGTAGAGCGGCGGCGCCGACTCGCTGAAGCCGACCGCTTCCATCGCGTGCCAGAAGCCATCGCGCAGCACGCGGCTGGCGGTGACGATCTCGTCGTGGTGGTAGGCCTGTGCACCCAGCGTGGCGAAGCGCAGCGTCGCGGCGAGGACGGTCAGCCCAGCGACGATCCAGAAGGTCCGCGAGCGCGCTCGCGCGGCCTCGCGAATCGCCTCATAAAACGTCGACAGGTTGCCCCTGCCCAGGGCTTCGGCTGCCTCCATGATCGCTAGGCGAGCGCTGCGTCGATCGCCTTCGAGACCTCGTCAACGTAGACGAACTCCAGCGCGCTGCGCTCGTGCTCGGGGATCTCGGCGACATCTCCTTCGTTGCGTTTCGGCACGATCACCCGCTTGATGCCGGCCCGTTGGGCCGCGAGCGACTTCTCCTTCAGCCCGCCGATCGGCAGCACCTGGCCGGTCAGGGTCACCTCGCCGGTCATCGCGACATCGTTGCGCACGGGCCGGCCGGAGATCAGCGAGGCAAGGGCCACGGTCATCGCCACGCCCGCCGAGGGTCCGTCCTTGGGCACGGCGCCGGCCGGGACGTGGATGTGAAGGTCGTGCTCGGCGAACCAGCTCTGGTCCAGATCGGGCGCGCTATCGCGCCAGTGCCCGCGCACGTAGGAGAGCGCCGCCTGTGCCGACTCCCTCATCACGTCGCCGAGCTGGCCGGTGATCGTCAGCTTGCCCGATCCCGGCATCGCGGTCGCCTCGATGAAGAGCACATCGCCTCCGCTCGGCGTCCAGGCGAGCCCGGTGGCAACGCCCGGATCCTTCGTGCGCCGTCGTTGCTCGGCGAAGACGCGGCGGCGGCCGAGCAGCTCACGCGCCCGTTTCGCCGAGACCCTCGCCTTGCTTTTGCTTTTGCCCTCGGCGACGTCGCGGGCGACCTTGCGGCAGATCGTGCCGATCTGCCGCTCGAGGTTGCGGACGCCGGCCTCACGGGTGTACTCCTCGACAATCGCGGTCAGCGCCGGTTCGGCGAACTCGATCTGGGAGGGCTTGAGGCCGTTGGCCTCGATCTGGCGCGGCACCAGGTAGCGGCGGGCGATGTGCCGCTTCTCCTCCAGGGTGTAGCCGGCAAGCTCGATCGTCTCCATCCGGTCCTGCAGCGGGCCGGGAACCGTGTCGAGGATGTTCGCGGTGGCGATGAAGAGGACCTCGGAGAGATCGAACTCGAGGTCGAGGTAGTGGTCGCGGAAGCTGTCGTTCTGGGCCGGATCGAGCACCTCGAGCATCGCCGAGGAGGGGTCGCCGCGGAAATCGGCGCCCATCTTGTCGATCTCATCGATCATGAAGACGGGGTTGCGCGAGCCCGCATCGCGCAGGGCACGGACGATCGTCCCCGGCAGGGCGCCGATGTAGGTGCGGCGATGGCCACGGATCTCGGCCTCATCACGGACCCCGCCGACCGAGATGCGCTCGAACTCCCGGCCCAGTGCCTTGGCGATCGAGCGCCCGAGGCTGGTCTTGCCGACTCCCGGCGGGCCGACGAAGCAGAGGATCGGCCCCGGCGAGTCCGGCTTCAGCTTGCGCACAGCCAGGTACTCGAGGATGCGGTCCTTGACCTTCTCCAGGTCGTAGTGATCGGCGTCGAGCACCTCGCGAGCGTGGGCGATGTCGAGGTTGTCCTCGGTCCGTTTCGACCAGGGCAACTCGACCAGCCACTCGAGGTAGCTGCGGATGACGCCGTGCTCGGCCGCCGCCGACGGCAGTTTCTCCAAGCGCGAGAGCTCACGCTCGGCAGCTTTGAGCGCCTGCTCGGGCAGCTCTGCCTCCTCGACTCGCCGGCGCAGCTCGTTGACCTCGGCCTGCTGCTCGTCGCCCTCCCCCAGCTCGTCCTGGATCGCTTTCAACTGCTGGCGCAAGAAGAACTCGCGCTGACCTTTGTCGACTTCGGACTGGACCTGGGACTGGATCTGGCTGCCGAGCTGGACGACCTCGAGCTCGCGGGCGAGGATCTGCGAGAGCCGGCGCAGGCGCGCGGCGATGTCGACCTCCTCCAGCAACTGCTGCTTTTCCTCGGTGGTGATCCGCAGCGCGCCGGCGATCAGGTGACCGAGCGCCGCCGGATCCTCGATGTTGGCCACCGCCATCTGCAGCTCCTCGGGCAGGTAGGGAATGTGCTCGACGATCTCCGAGAAGGTGCGTTGCACGTTGCGGCTCAGCGCCTCCAGCTCGGGACCCTCGTCGACCACGTCGGGCAGCTCGGCGATCCGCGCAACCAGGTAAGGCTCCTCGGCGACGTAGGGACCAAGACGTACGCGCTGGGTGCCCTGGACGAGGATGCGCAGCGTCCCGTCGGGAACTTTGAGCATGCGCGCGACGATGCCGACGACGCCGACTTCATAGAGCCCGTCCGGACCCGGCTCCTCATCCTCGGGATCGCGCGCCGCGACCATTGCCAGCATGCGGTTGGCGCCGAGCACGTCGTCGACCAGCTTGATCGAGCGCTCCTGCCCGACCGCAAGCGGGGTGAGGGTCTCGGGGAAGGTGACCGTCTCCCGCAGCGGCAGCACCGGCAACGCGTCTGGCAGCGGCTGGCTGGCGCGGATCGCGTCCTCGGCGTCGAGCTGGGACTCGACCACTTCGAGGACGGGCGTGCCCTCCATCATTCGCGCCCGATCGGCACCCGGCGAGTGCTCTGCGTGGGATCGCGTAGCGGCAGGTCGATCCGCAAGATGCCGTCCTCGTAAGTCGCCTTGGCCTGGTCGGCATCGACGTCGACCTGCAGCTCGACCACGCGGCGGAAGGGGCCCGAGGGGATCTCGACCTGCTGGTAGACGCGGCCCTCGGTTGCCTGCACCGGCCGTTCCCCGACGATCGCCAGCTGCCTGCTGCTCACCTCGATCCCAACCTGCTCAAGATCCACTCCAGCCAGATCGACCTTCACGATCGCACGTTGCGGTTCCCCGCAGTAATAGACGTCGACGTTGGGCGAAAAACCCGTGCTCCTCCGACTGATGTACGTCGTACGCCCCCAACCACCACCGAGCATCTGGTCCATCTCCCTCCGCATGCGGGCAAAATTCGCAAATACGTCTCGCTCAGGCATGGCGCAAAACATAGCCGCCATGGAGAGCGGGGCCTAGGCAGGCTGGGCCTGATTTGCCCAACGGGGCGGGCGCATCAAGAGGACAGGCTGACGCGGAGGAACCAGACCCTCGGGCCGATTGGGCCGAAAGGTCGTGCAGGGCTCGTCGAGTTGAAGGGCGCAGAGCTGGTTCTTGCGGAAGTAGCAGTCCTCGCAGGTGGGGGGCTTGGGCTTGCGCGGCACGGCGGGCATCTTGGCAAGGCTGTTGCACTTCCGTGACGCCTGATTCCGCAAAGCGCAACGTTCTTGACACAGAGTCGTCACATCTTCCCCGCGTCTTCCGAGGGTCGGCTCCACCCGTCGCTACCATTGGGTCGAATGGAGGCACACGACCGCACCAACAAGCTCGCGGCCTCGCCGCAGCTGTTCGAGAGCGAATTCCTCAACTTCTTCTCCCGGGTCCATCCCTCGATTCCGGCAATCGTCTTCGTGCCAGTGATCGTCGCCATGGAGTGGCTCGCGGCCGATCAAGGCAAGGCCGCCTGGCAGCTGATCCTGCTCAGCCTCGGCGGGGTCGGAATCTGGACCCTGACCGAGTACTGGCTGCACCGGCTGGTCTTCCATTGGGAGCCCGACAATGGGTTCGGGCGCCGCATGCACTTCATCATCCACGGCATCCACCACGACCATCCGAACGACAAGATGCGGCTGGTGATGCCACCGGCTGTCTCGATCCCCCTGGCCGCGCTCTTCTTCTTCGCCTTCACGCTGATCTTCGGCACGCCGGCCGCCTACCCGCTCTTCGCCGGCTTCCTCGCCGGCTACCTCTTCTACGACTACACGCACTACTACGTGCACCACTTCGTGCCCAAGTCCGACCTCGGCAAGCGGCTGCGCGAGCAGCACATGCGCCATCACTTCCAGGACCATCGCTACGGCTACGGCGTCTCCTCTCCCCTCTGGGATGTCGTTTTCCGGACTCTTCCCAAGCAACGCCGTCAGTAGGGAGTCCGATGGACCGGCGAGCGAATTGATGTCGCACGCGCTTCGCGCTTAGCGACTGTGTTGGTGCGCGGCTTCGCCGCGCTAGGAGTCAGATTGCATTTCGCCGCCTTCGGCGACATTCGCCCGCCGGTCCATCGGACTCCCTTCTCCCGACGCTCGCGTCCGACCGAGTAGGCGCCGCCGGCCGTAGAGGTCGAGCAGGGCCAGCGCCAGCGCCCCGACCCAAGCGATAGCTGCCCCCAGAGCAAAACGCTGGGCGAGGCCGTAGTGGCCTCCGAAGCCCTTGCCGGTGAAGAAGAAGAGGCCGCTGAATATGACGATCGCGACGATCCCCGCGCCGAAGGCGAGTACGTCTGCTCTGCCCCAGCGGGGATCGCCGCGAAAGCGCCAGGCCATCGCGAACACGGACAGCAGCAGGGCAGCACCGCCGAAGAAGTAGGCCCAGCCGTGAGCGTAATGCTGCCAGGAGAGTTCGCCGGCCAGTTCTCGGGCGTGGCAGCCGGCGTCGATAGTGCGACGGCAGTCGGCAGGAAAGGGAAAGCCATCGAGGATCTGAGCCAGCCCGGTGAACGCGATCAAAGCCGGGCCAAGCCGACCGCGCGGGCTGCGCGGCGCATCGAGCGCCAGCGCACCCGCGAGGGCGATGACCGAGAGGCCCGAGACCGCGACGACAGCGTCGAAGACCCACGGGCTGGCCGCATCCCGGGCACCAAGAAAGCTGACCGCATCGCGAATCTCGCTGTACCCGGGCTCCCATAGCCCGCCGAAGGCCACAAATGCCAGCCAAACGAGCTGACCGCCCAACGCAGCCATAGCCAGCCGCCGAATCATTGCTCCCGCCTGCATAAGAGCATCTATATCGCCGAACACCCGCTTCCGGTGCGCTTTTTGTACCTCTGGGGTGCAAAAGGCGCACCGGAACCTTGGGGCGTCTGGTCGGTGTCCAGGTGCGGAACGGCGGCGATCTCCTCTTGTGGGAATGTCGCGAAGCGGCGATATGCAATCTGTCTCCCGCGCGGCGTCAGCCGCGCTCAACCTCAGTCGCTAAGCGCGAAGCGCGTGCGACATCAATTCGCCCGCCGACCCACCGGGCTCCCTCCGCCTTGGTGCCTCAAGGCGATCTCCAGCTCGAAGCGCGCGTCGGGGTCCTCCAGTTGGTCGCCGAGCAGCTCGCGCAGGCGGGCGGTGCGGTAGCGGGCGGTCTGCGGATGCACGTGGAGAACGCCGGCCATCGCCACGGCGTTGCCCCCGTGGCGTACGTAGGCGAGGGCGGTCTCCCGCATCCGCTCCCGGGCCTTCTCGGTGAGAGCCTCGAGCGGCTCCAGACGACGAGCCGCGATCCGAGTGGCAAGTGCGCTCCCTTCGAACAGCAGTAGATCGGCGAGACGGTCCTCAGCGGACACGAGGCCGGTGGCAGGGGGCAGCGCACCCGCCTGCACGGCGCGCAGCGTCGCCTTGGCCAGAGCCCAGGAGGCAGGCAAGTCGCCCAGCGCTCCAGTGGGACCCTGCGCCAGGGGGAAGTCGGCGGCCGCCTCGGCCGCCTGTTCAAGCAACGCGGTGCGCCCCGGTCCTTCCGGGTCGGGGAAGAGGACGCAGCCGCCGCCGTCGAGGACCGTCGCCAGCGAATCCGCCGGCAGCCGTCGTGCGACCGGCCCCAAAGCCGCCTCGGGAAGAGCCAAAGCCGCAACCCGGCCCGGCGGGGCCCAGCCGCCGATCTCTGCCGCGGCGCGGACGTCCGCCTGCTCGGCGGGTGGCTCGCGCACGAGCAGTGCCGCCAGCTCGGCAGTGCGGCGCCGGCGCTGGTCCTCCAGCTCGGCCTGCGCCTCGGCGTAGCCCTCGACCGAGTCGGCTGAGAGTTCGTCGATATAGGCGAAGATCGCCTCGGCAAGCAGGCTGAGCACCTCGGCGTCGAGATTCGCCTCCCGGCCGGCCAGCGAGAGTCGCCGCCAGGCGACCCGGGCACCTACCCGGTAAGCGGCCTGCAGCGAATCCAGGGTGCGACCCTGACGCAACTCGCCCCGGCCGAGCTCGACATAGACCTCGCGGCCACCACGGCCGGCCGCCGGGTCGCGAATCAGAGCAACGAACTGGCGCAACGCCTCGCTGACCCCCCTGCGCACGCCGCGTCCGAAATCTCCCTCGAGCGGCCGGGCGTAACCGGGCACGTCGCGGGCGATTGCGGCGAGGATCTCGGCGGTCGCGGCGTCGAGCTCAGGCTCGATCACGTCGGCGACCCGGACAGGAAGGGCACGCCAGGCCTCGGCTTCCGCAGATATTGTCATCTATCTAATAAATAGTGACAGAAATAAGTTGCCTCAAGCCTAAAAGTTCTCATCAAAAGCAGCATAGATTGATACCCATGCACTCAGAGATGGGCAGAGCCGAGAAGATCGCCAATTTGGGCGCCGTGGTGTTCCCGTTCGTGGCGACGATCGCGGCGGCTGTACTCTTCTGGAACCGCCTGGTCAGTCCGCTCGATCTCCTCATCGCCGCAGCGATGTACCTCTTGACCGCCGTCGGGATAACGGTTGGCTATCACCGCTTACTCACCCACCGTTCCTTTCAGACCGCGAAACCCGTTGAGTACCTGTTTGCCGTCCTGGGGTCGATGGCGGTACAAGGTCCGGTGATCTCCTGGGTCGCGGACCATCGCAAGCACCACGCTCACGCCGATAGGGACGGCGATCCACACAGTCCGCATGTCGGACACGACGGTGGTGTGGGCGGTGTGATGGCAGGACTCTGGCACGCTCACACCGGCTGGTTGATGTCCACCCAAGGGCGAGCCGACTGGAAGCGATATGCGCCGGACCTGTACGAGGATCCGGGGATGCGAAAGATCAGCCGTCGCTTTGTGCCGCTTTTGCTCGCCGGTCTGACGCTTCCTGCCCTCGCCGGCTATCTGGTCAGCGGTACCGCCGCGGGCGCTGCGACGGGCCTGCTCTGGGGCGGCCTGGTGCGGATCTTCTTCGTCCATCACGTCACCTGGAGCGTCAATTCCGTGTGCCATTTCCTCGGCAGCAGGCGCTTCGATACCGACGATCGCTCCACCAACGTCTTCTGGCTGGCACTGCCATCCCTGGGTGAGTCCTGGCACCACAACCACCATGCCTTCCCCCGGTCCGCAGTACACGGACTGAAGCGCTGGGAGATTGACCCCTCTGCGCTGATCATCACCGCGATGGAGAAAGTCGGCCTTGCCCGGAATGTGGTGCGAATCTCACCCGAGCGACAAGCAGAACGCGCTGCCTGACACTCCCGGACTTTCGAGGTCTGTCTAAATAGTCAGTGTGTAATAGGCCAATGCGGCCAGGTTGCATTTCGTAGTGAAAGTGCCTCTGCGAGACTGCCGTGGGACTGTGCAACACTGCGGTTCGCAATAACTTGCTTACCAGTATTCGGTGCGCAACGTGCGGCCGGACGAAAGGAACGAGATGCCAAGCACCACTCACGTACTCGACGAGGCTCGCGATCTGCTCAAGAAGCGCCTTGCCGAGCTGGATGACGAGCGCCAGCGCCTCGAGCGCGCCCTCGCCGAGTTGGGCGGGAAAGCAACCGGCCGCACCGGTCGCCGCCCGGGCCGCCCCCCCGGCTCTGGCAGGAAAGCCGCCGGTCGTCCGCCCGGTCGTCCGAAAAAACGGCGCCGCCGCAGTGGCACCCGTGCCGACCAGGCGGTTGGCCTGGTCGAGGGCAGCCCGGGCATCAGCGCTTCTGCCATCGCCAAACAGATGAAAATCAAGCCGAACTACCTCTACCGGGTCCTCGGCGACCTCGAGAAAGAGGGTCGCGTCAAGAAGAAAGGGCGCCAGTACTTCCCTTCTAAATAGGGGTGGCTGGAAGGGCCGGATCCGGTAGGGCTTTCACTTAACTTTTTCGGTGGATCGCCAGTGGGCTGACGCCCAGGGGGCCATCGGCGAAAAAGTACAAGACGTTTCAGCCCTACCGGATCCGGCCTAGACGAGGCCCAGGTTGCTGACTGCCTGGCGCTCTTCCTTTAGCTCGGAGATGGTTGCTTCTATCCGGAGGCGGGAGAAGTCCGGTACTTCGAGACCCTCGACGATGCTCCACTCGCCGCCCGAGCAGCTGCACGGGTGTCCGGCGACGACGCCCTCCTCGATCCCGTAGGAGCCGTTGGCGGGCACGCCCATCGATACCCAGTCGCCCTCGGGGGTGCCGAGAACCCAGCCGTGGACGTGGTCGATCGCGGCGTTGGCAGCTGAGGCCGCGCTGGAGGCACCGCGAGCGTCGATGATCTCGGCACCGCGTTTGGCGACCCGCGGAATGAACTCCTCGCCGATCCAGGCCTCGTCGTCGACTGCGTCCCAAGCACTGGCGCCGTCGACCTTGGCGTTGACCAAATCCGGGTACTGCGTGGTCGAGTGGTTGCCCCAGACCGTCATCTTGGTGATCGCCGTTACTGGCTTGCCGAGCTTGTTGGCAAGCTGCGCGATCGCCCGGTTGTGATCGAGGCGCATCATCGCGGTGAAACGCTCGCGCGGCACCCCGTCGGCATTCGACATCGCGATCAGGCAGTTGGTGTTGGCCGGGTTGCCGACCACGAGAATGCGCACGTCGTCGGCCGCCCCGGCGGCGATCGCTTCGCCCTGCGGCTTGAAGATGCCACCGTTTGCCTCGAGCAGGTCGGCGCGCTCCATTCCCGGTCCGCGCGGGCGGGCCCCGACCAGCAGGCCGACGTTGCAGCCCTCGAAGGCGGCCTTGGCGTCGTCGAAGATGTCGATCTTGCGCAGCAGCGGGAAGGCGCAGTCGTCGAGCTCCATGGCAGTGCCCTCGGCGGCGGTGACCGCGTCGGGGATCTCGAGCAGGCTCAGCTCGACGGGGGTGTCGGGCCCGAGCATCTGGCCACTGGCGATGCGGAAGAGCAGGGCGTAGCCGATCTGGCCGGCGGCGCCGGTAACGGTGACTTTGACGGGGGTGCTCACGTATTCGTCTCCTGAAGTCGTGGTTTGAGTGGGGAAGCTTTAGGACGCCATGGCGCTCTTGAGACGCTCGTCGATCGCGGCGAGGAACTCCTGCGTGGTGAGGAACTGCTGGTCGGGCCCGACGAGAAGTGCCAGGTCCTTGGTCATCTTGCCGCTCTCGACCGTCTCGATGCATACCTGCTCCAGGGTGGCCGCGAACCGGGAGACCTCGGGGGTCTCGTCGAGGCGACCCCGGGAGGCGAGGCCTCGCGTCCAGGCAAAGATCGAGGCGATCGGGTTGGTGGAGGTCGGTTTGCCCTGCTGGTGCTGGCGGAAGTGGCGGGTGACGGTGCCGTGCGCAGCCTCCGCCTCAACCGTCCTACCGTCGGGGCTCATCAGCACGCTGGTCATCAGCCCCAGCGAACCGAACCCCTGCGCGACGGTGTCGGACTGGACGTCGCCGTCGTAGTTCTTGCAGGCCCAGACGTAACCGCCTTCCCACTTGAGCGCCGCGGCGACCATGTCATCGATCAGGCGGTGTTCGTAGGAGATCCCTTTCGCCTCGAACTCGGTCTTGAACTCGTTCTCGTACACCTCGGCGAAGAGGTCCTTGAAGCGACCGTCGTAGCGCTTGAGGATCGTGTTCTTGGTCGAGAGGTAAACCGGGTAGCCGCGGTCGAGTCCATAGCGCATCGAGGCGCGAGCGAAGTCACGGATAGAGGCGTCGAGGTTGTACATCGCCATTGCTATCCCCCCGCCGGGAAAGTCGTAGACGTCGAGCTCGACCGGCTCGGAGCCGTCCTTGGGCGTGTAAGTCAAGGTCAGCGTCCCCTCGCCGGGGACGACCATGTCGGTGGCGCGGTACTGGTCGCCGAAGGCGTGACGGCCGATCACGATCGGCTTGGTCCAGCCCGGAACCAGGCGCGGGATGTTGGAGATCACGATCGGCTCGCGGAAGATGACGCCGCCGAGGATGTTGCGAATCGTGCCGTTCGGCGAGCGATACATCTCCTTCAGGCCGAACTCCTCGACCCGTGCCTCGTCCGGCGTGATCGTCGCGCACTTGACGCCGACCCCGTGCTTCTTGATCGCTTCGGCCGCTTCGACCGTGATCCGATCTTCGCTGGCGTCGCGGCTCTCGATCCCGAGGTCGAAGTAAGCGAGGTCGAGGTCGAGGTAGGGAAGGATCAGCTGCTCTTTGATGAATGACCAGATGATGTGGGTCATCTCGTCGCCGTCGAGCTCGACCACCGGGTTCTTGACTTTGATCTTCGCCGCCATTCGCGCGGCGATGCTATCGATGCGACAATCCGGTCGATGGCCACCGCCGAGCGCAGGACTACCCAGACGCACGAGGTCTTCAACCAGGCCACCCCGCTCGAGGACTACAACTCCTTCGATGCCGATCGCGTCCTGACCGAGGCACTTCAGCGCGAGGGAGCCGGCTGGGCCGAGGAGAAGGCGCGCGAGCTGGGAGCCATTTGCGGCTCCTCGCAGACGATCCGCTGGGGCTTCGAGGCAAACGAGAAGAAGCCCGAGCTGCGCACCCATGACCGCTATGGCCACCGCATCGACGAGGTCGAGTTCGACAGCTCCTGGCACGAACTGATGCGGATCGGGGTCGACCAGGGGCTGCACGCGGCGCCCTGGCGCGAGCCCGGGCCCGGTGCCCACGTCGCCCGCGCGGCGATGTTCACCCTGCTGATGCAGGCCGAGAGCGGCGTTGGCTGCCCAATCTCGATGACCTACTCGGCGATCCCGGCGCTGCGCAAGCAACCCGAGCTGGCCGAGGAGTGGGAACCGCGCTTCCTCTCGCTCGACTACGACGAGCGTTCGCTGCCCGCCGAGCGCAAGCGCGGCGCCCTCTGCGGGATGGCGATGACCGAGAAGCAGGGCGGCTCCGACGTGCGCGCCAACACGACGACCGCGACGCCGCTGAACGGCGGCGGCCCAGGAGCCGAGTACGAGCTCGTCGGCCACAAGTGGTTCTGCTCGGCGCCGATGTGCGATGCCTTCCTCGTCCTCGCCCAGACCGACTCGGGCATCTCCTGCTTCCTGATGCCGCGCTGGACGCCAGACGGCGAGCGCAACGCCTTCCAGATACAGCGGCTCAAGGACAAGCTCGGCAACCGCTCCAATGCCTCCAGCGAGCTCGAGTTCCGCGGCGCCTGGGCGCGCATGGTCGGCGAGGAGGGCCGCGGGGTGCCGACGATCATCGAGATGGTCAACCACACCCGGCTCGACTGCGTGATCGGCGCCGCCACCGGTCAGCGCGCCGGCGTCGCCCAAGCGCTCAACCACGTCGCCCAGCGCTCTGCCTTTGGCAAGGAGCTGATCGAGCAGCCGCTGATGCGCAACGTCCTCGCCGACCTCTGCGTCGAGTCCGAGGCGGCGACGATCGCGGCGATGCGACTCGCCCGTGCCTACGACGAGGTCGCGGCCGGCGACGACGATGCAGCCGAGTTCCGTCGCCTCTCCAACGCCGTGCTCAAGTACTGGATGTGCAAGCGGGCACCCTGGCACGCGGTCGAGTGCCTCGAGTGCCTCGGCGGCAATGGCTATGTCGAGGAGTCGGGCCTGCCCCGCCTTTACCGCGAGGCGCCACTTGCGTCGATCTGGGAGGGATCGGGCAATGTCCAGTGCCTCGATGTGCTGCGGGCGATGGTCAAGGATCCGGCCTCGGTCGAGGCCTTCTTCGCCGAGGTGCTGGAGGGCGCCGGGGCCGAACCCAAGCTCGACGACTACGTCTCCTCGCTGCGGGCCGAGATCCCCGGTGACATCGAGACGGTCGAGTCGCGGGCACGGCGGATCGTCGAAAAGATGGCGCTTGCCCTTCAAGCCTCACTGCTGGTTCGCTACGGCGATCCGGCCGTGGCCGACGCTTTCTGCGCGTCGCGCCTGTCAGGCGACTGGGGCAATGCGTTCGGCACGCTTCCGGCCGGGACCGACTTTGGCCGGATCATCGAGCGGCACCAGCCGGTCGGCTAGCTCGGCGCCGGCAGGCGGGCCGGATGCACAAGCCCTTGCGTGGCTGCCGGCTACTTGAATTGCTCAGCGGATGTACCCACTATCGATGAATGCGCCTGGCTCGCAGAATCGGCGCGTTGGCGCTGATCCTGACTGCGCTCGTCGCACCCGCGCCCGCCGATGCGTCACCCGCGAAAGTCGCCGCACTGCAATCGGCGCTGCTGGGCCTGCGGCTCTACCACGGCTTCGTCGATGGGATCAACGGGCCGCTGACTCGGCACGGGATTCGCGCCTTGCAGCGTCGGCGCGGGCTGCACGTCGACGGGATAGCCGGCCCTGAAACCCGGCGGGCGCTCGGCTGGCGCGGTAGGCACGGGCTCGAGAGCAGGGTGATGCGATATGGCGAGAAGGGCTGGGACGTCGCGGCGCTCCAGTTTCTGCTCCAGCGCGCCGGTCACGGTCCTGGCAGGGCCGATGGCCTCTTCGGTCCGCTGACCAGGGCGGCGGTGGTGCGCGCCCAGGAAGCGGCCGGGATCGGGGTCGACGGACTTGCGGGACCAGCCACGATCCGCTCGCTCCGGTCCGGATCCGGCGGGAACAGCGGAGAAGCGCCCAGCGGCCCAGTCCGGTTCCTGCGACCGGTCCCGGGTCCAATCGGCGACCCGTTTGGCGCACCGCGCAACGGCTACACCCACACGGGCGTCGACTTCCCGGAGCCGGAAGGAACCTCGATCGCCGCGGCCGGCGTCGGAACGGTCATCTATGCCGCATACAACGGCGGCGGCTACGGCAACCTCGTCGTGATCCAGCATCGCCTCGGGTACACGAGCTGGTACGGGCACATGTCCAGGATCGCCGCCTATGTCGGGGAGGACGTGGTCGGCGGGACGCGGATCGGGTACGTCGGCTCGACCGGGGATGCGACCGGGCCCCACCTGCACTTCGAGGTCCGTCACTACGACACGCCGATCAACCCGGTGCCGCTGCTGCTCTCGGCGGTCGCCGCGCGGGCGGCGACCGCCGCGCGGCGCGGCCCATCCGGCGGCTGCGACGGCGACAATCGCAGCCGCCGCGGCTCCCCCCGCCGCGACGACTGGATCGCAGCCGAGCGCCTCTGCGCGGAGCGGTAGCTATCCGGCGGCGTCGCGGAGGGCCCGCCCGACCTGCTCGGCGGTAATGACACCGGAGAGCTTGCCGTCGGCATCAACGGCGAAGACGGCGCCGAAGCGGCGCAGGGAACGGTTGGCCAGGAGAGTGTCCAGGGGGGCGTTGTCGCGGACCTGGAAGGTGCCGTCGTCACGCTCCAGTACGTCGGAGACCAGGGACGTTGCCCGCGATGTCTCCGGGACCTCGTCGGCTTTGTCCCGGACGACTAGGCCGAGGAAGCGGTGGGCGGTGTCGATCACCGGGAACCAGGGCCAGCGGTAGCGGAGGAAGTACTCGTCGAGGGCCTGCTCGACCGTGAGCTGGTCGGAGATCGTCACGGGCTCCCGGTCCATGATGTCTGAGACAACAAGCTTGCTTATGCCGCTGGTGATTGCGGTTTGGGCGGTGGCGGCTCGGGCGGAGCCGTTCACCACGAATCCGATCAGGGCCAGCCAGACGCCGCCGAAGACGTAGCCGTCGAAGACCAGCAGCAGGCCGGCGCCGACGAAGAGGTAGCCGAAGACGCGGCCGAGATTGGCGGCGAAGCGGGTCGCGGAGGCGCGGTTCCCCGTTCGCCACCAGGCGATCGCACGCACGATCCGGCCGCCGTCCATGGGGAAAGCCGGCAGCAGGTTGAAGACGAGTACGAGGAGGTTGATCGATGCCAGCCAGGCGACCATCGCGAGGACACCCGAGGTGCCGCTGTTGCTCTCTACAAGGGCGGCTTTGCGGAACTCGTCCCAGCCGGCGGCGCCAAGGCCGATCGCGGTCAGGACGATGACCAGCGCGAGCGTCACCAGCGGACCGGCGATCGCCACCTCGAACTCGGTTCGCGGCGAGTCCGATTCGCGATTCATCCGTGCCATCCCGCCGAAGATCCAGAGCTGGATGCTGGAGATGCCGATTCCCCTGCGCAGCGCGACCATCGCGTGGCCGAGCTCGTGCAGGACGATCGAGCCGAAGAAGCCGAAGGCGCTGAGCAGGGCCAGCAGGAAGGGCGTCGAGGCGGAGCTGCTCTCGCCGAGCACGTCGCCGTAGAACTGCGAGAGCCAGAAGATGACGAGGAAGAGGACGAAGAACCAGGACCAGTCGACGGCTATGCGGATGCCGCGCACGTGGAAAAGGGTGATTGGTTTGCCACCGAACATGGATCAATGGTAGGGGGCTATCCCGGTAGGGGTTTCACTTAACTTTTTCGGTGTATCGCGGTTGGGCTGACGCTCCGAGGCCGTTGACGAAAAAGTACAAGACGTTTCACCCCTACCGGGATAGCCCGTACCCAAGGACGCACAGGGCATGGCACACCCTTATAGGGTCGCGGCAGATGAGCACTGACAAGAATCGACTGCGGAGCTGGTTGGAGGAGCTGGAGCGGATCGATAGGCCGTCCGCTTCGGAGGGCGAGCGGCGGGCTGCTGAGTGGTTGGTGGGGCATTTTGGGGAGCTTGGGGCTGAGGCGCGGATCGAGGCTGAGCGCGCCCACGGCACCTACTGGTGGCCGCTGGGAATCGGGGCGGCGCTGGGGGCGCTGGGCGGAATCCTCGGTCTGCGTGGACGGCGCCTGCTCGGCGGGGCCCTGGCCGGGGCGGCGGCGGCCGGAATGGCCTCGGACTTCCCGCCGGGCAAGCGCCGGCTGCGGCGGGCTCTCCCCCGCCGCACCACGTACAACGTCCTCTGCGAGCTGGGCGCTGCCGACGCCGAGCGCACCGTCGTCGTCATCGCCCACCACGACGCCGCCCACTCCGGTCTCGTCTTCCATCCCGAGCTGCCAAACATCGCCGACCGCCTGGGACTGATCGAGCGCACCGACACCAGCCCGGCGCTGATGGCGCCCGTGGTCGGGGGGCCCGTTCTCGCCGCGCTCGGCGCTCTCACCGGCCGGCGCCTGCTCGCCAAGTTGGGAATCTTCCTCGGTCTCGGCTCGGCCGCGGCGATGGCCGAGATCGGTGCCCGCAAGGTCGTTCCCGGCGCCAACGACAACGGCACCGCGGTCGTCTCGCTGCTTGCTCTGGCCGAGGAGCTGATCGAGCAGCCGCCCGAGAACCTACGCGTGATCCTGCTCTCCGTCGGCTCGGAGGAGTCCTTCAGCGAGGGCATCAAAGCCTTCGGCGAGCGTCACTTCCCCCAGCTCCCACGCGAGAGCACGTTCTTCCTCTGCCTGGAGTCGATCGGCTCGCCGCATCTGCTGGTTCTGCGCGGCGAGGGCTTCCTGAAGATGCGCGATTACCCGGCTCGCTCCCTGGCGCTGATGGACGGGCTGGCGGAGGAGCTCGGCATCGACCTCTTCCCCAACCTGCGCCTGCGCAGCGGCACCGATGGCCTCGAGCCCCTGGCGGCCGGCTATGAGACCGCGGTCCTCTGCAGCTGCACCGACCTCAAGCAGCCGGCCAACTACCACTGGTGGCACGACCTCGCCGAGAACGTCGAGTTCGACACCGTCGCCGACGGCATCCGCCTCTCCGAGGCCGCGATCCGCCGCCTCGACCAGCGCTGGCTCTGACCACGCCGCCGATGGGCCGATTTCCCACGTAATACGTGGTAAATCGGCCCATCGGCGGGCAGTTTGAATCCCGACTGCGGGGTCGGATTTGGCATCTATAGAGTCCGCGCTCGTGCCTTGTGGACACGCCACCCACTCCGCCCGCACTCTGGCGGCTGCAAACCTTCGCCCGGCGGCGTCCTCGGACTTGCCTTTGGCACCACCAAAGGCTGCGCCCTGCGTCCTAGCCGTGCTCGGTTTTCGCGCGCCAGAGCACGAACGGAGTGGATAGCGTGCCCACTCATGACGTATTGGTGATCGGCGCCGGACTTGCCGGACAGAGGGCCGCCCTGGCCGCCGCCGAGCAAGGAGTCTCGGTCGGGATCCTGAGCAAGGTGCACCCGGTGCGCTCGCACTCCAACGCCGCCCAGGGCGGGATCAACGCCGCGCTCGACCCCGGCGATTCCTGGGAGTCGCATGCCTTCGACACGGTCAAGGGCTCCGACTACCTGGGCGACCAGGACGCGATCTCGATCATGTGCGAAGAGGCGCCGGAAGAGATCCTCCACCTCGAGCACCTCGGCGTCACCTTCCATCGCAACGAGGAAGGCAAGCTCGGCACCCGCGCTTTCGGCGGCGCCTCGGCTGCCCGCACCTACTACGTCGCCGACATCACCGGCCAGGCGATCATGCACGTGCTCTACGAGCAGCTGATGAAGTACTCCGACGCGGTCGCCCGCTACGAGGAGTGGTTCTGCACGGCGCTGGCGATGGACGAGAACGGCGAGTGCTGCGGCGTCGTCACCCGCAACGTCGCCGACGGCTCGATGCAGCTGTTCACGGCGAAGGCGGTAATCCTCGCCTGCGGCGGCAACGGCCAGGCCTGGAAGCCGACCACCAACGCGCTGATCTGCACCGGCGACGGGATCGCGATGGCCTACCGGGTCGGGGCCAAGCTGATGGACATGGAGATGATCCAGTACCACCCGACGACGCTCGCCGGCAAGGGCTTCCTGATCACCGAGGGCGCCCGTGGCGAGGGCGCGCACCTGCTCAACTCCAAGGGCGAGCGCTTCATGGAGCGCTACGCGCCGAACAAGATGGAACTTGCCTCGCGCGACGTCGTCTCCCGCGCCGAGCAGACCGAGATCGACGAGGGCCGCGGCTTCCCCGACGGCACCGTCGCGCTCGACATCACCGTGGTGCCGAAGAAGCGCATCCACGAGGCGCTGCGCGAGATCGTCCTCGTCGGCCGCGACTTCGCCGGCGTCGACATCACCAAGGAACCGATCCGGATCAAGCCAGGCAACCACTACACGATGGGCGGCGTCAAGACCGACGTCGACGGCCGCACCGAGGTCCCCGGCCTCTACGCCGCCGGCGAGACCGCCTGCGTCTCGGTCCACGGCGGCAACCGCCTCGGCGCCAACTCGCTGCTCGACACGCTGATCTTCGGCCGCCGCTCCGGCGTCGACGCCGCCGCCCGGGCCAAGCGGATCGAGGGGTCGCGGCCCTCGGCGGGAGCGCTGGAGGCCGAGCAGGCGACGATCGACGCGATCTCGGCTCGCGAGAAGGGCTCCGGCCGGCGCGTCTCGGAGATCAAGTTCGACCTCGGCACGGTGATGGACAAGCACGTCGCCGTCTTCCGCGACGAGGCCGGCATCCAGGGGGCGCTGGAAAAGGTCCGCCAGCTCAAGGAGGAGGCCGGGTCCGCCTACATCGACGACAAGGGCAGCGTCTTCAACCAGGACCTACTTGGGGCGATCGAGCTCGGCTACATGCTCGACAACGCCGAATGCACCTGCATCGCCGCGCTCGAGCGCAAGGAGAGCCGCGGCGCCCAATACAGGACCGACTTCCCGAAGCGCAATGATGAGGAGTGGCTCAAACACATCGACCTGCAGCAGGGCGACGAGGAGCCGGAGATCTCATACTCAGAGGTGACGATCACCCAGTGGGAACCCGAAGAGAGAAAGTACTGAGAGGGCGCTAGATGGCCACCTACACCTTGAAAGTCCGCCGCTACCAACCGGAGAGCGGCGAGGGGCCCTACTGGGAGGAGTTCAACGTCGACCTCGACCCCTCGCTCTCGGTCCTCGACGGGATCCTGCAGGTCAAGGATCGCGACGACGGCTCGCTCTCAGTGCGCTGTTCCTGCCGGGCGGCGATCTGCGGTTCCTGCGGGATGAAGATCAACGGCCAGTCCGGCCTCGGCTGCAAGACGCAGATCGGCGAGGCCCAGGAGCTGGCCGATAAGAGGGCAAGCGTCGGCAACGGCAGCACCGAGGGCAACGTGATCGTCGTCGAGCCGATGGGCAACATGCCCGTGATCAAGGACCTGATCACCGACATGGAGTCGACCCACTGGGAGAAGATCCGCCGTGTCACCCCGTGGCTCCTCCCCCACGGCGACCCACCCGAGCGCGAGTACGTGGTCGAGCCGGAGTCGATGATCGACATCACCCAGTCGATGGCCTGCATCCAGTGCGGCGCCTGCGTCTCCTCCTGCCTCTCGATGGAAGCCGACCCGGACTTCATCGGCCCCGCCGCGCTGGCCAAGGCCTACCGCTTCGTCGGCGACCCGCGCGACGCCGAGACCAAGGAGCGTCTCCACGATCTGGCCGAGGATCCGCACGGGATCTACGACTGCACCCACTGCTTCAGCTGCATCGATGCCTGCCCCAAGGGCGTCGCGCCGATGGACCAGATCATGCGCCTGCGCCGCAAAGCCGGCGAGGAGGGGATCGAGGATCCCCACAACGGCCACAACCACGAGGCAGCCTTCGTCAAGATCATCGAGACGAAGGGCACCCTCGACGAGGCGCTGCTCCAGCAGGAGTCCTACGCGCCCGGGGTCAAAGGCAAGCTGAAACCCACCAAGGGGGCAATCGAAGGCCTGGGCAAGTCGCTGCCCACCGTGCTGCGCGCGATCAGGAGCGGCAAGGCCCGCTCCCTGTCGAAGCTGATCCCCGGCGTCCACCCCAAGCTGCCCGGCGACGCCCAGGACGAGGTCAAGGCGATCTACAAGCACGCCGAGGAGCACCGCGAGGAATTCAACATCTACATCCACGGCGAGGACGACGTCGAACCCGAGCCCGACGAGCCGACCGCCGCGATCCTGGCGGACGAGGCGAAGGCAGCCGCGGAGACAAAAGGAGAGTCGTGATGAGCAACGGTCAGATCAAGGTCGCCTACTGGCCGGGCTGCGTCTCGCGCGGCTTCACCTCCGAGCTGCACGGCTCGATGGCGTTCACCGCCGAGAAGCTCGGGATCGAGCTGGTCGAACTCGACCGCGCCAACTGCTGCGGCGCCGGCGTGATCGCCGAGCACAACCAGGAGCTCGCCGACACGCTAAACGCCCGCACCTTCGCCCTCGCTCAGCAGACTGGGCTGGCGATGATGAACATCTGCTCGACCTGCCAAGGCGCTCAGTCGGAGTGTCAACAACGGTTGGATGCCGATTCTTCGTACCGCGCCCACATCAACGAGGTGCTGAGCGGCCAGGGCCTCTCCTACGAAAAGGGCAAGGACGGCTTCACCAACAAAAACTTCCTCTGGCTGCTGGTCGAGGACTACGGGCTCGACCGGCTCGCCGAGAAGGTCACCCGGCCGCTCTCCGGGCTGCGGGTCGGCCCCTTCTACGGCTGCTACGTAGTCCGTCCCAAGGAGCGGCTCGGCTACGACGAGTACCCCGAACGCGACCTCTACCTGGAGAAGGTAATCGAGGCGCTCGGCGGCGAGGTGGTCGAGTACGACGGCGCCCGCAAGTGCTGCGGCTTCCCGGTGATCACGATGAACCGCGATACCTCGCTGCGCCAGGCCGGCACCCATGTCGGCGACGCGCTCGACGCCGGTGCCGACTGCCTGGTCACCCCCTGTCCCCTCTGTCACCTCAACCTCGACATGCAGCAGCCCGAGGCGGCCAAGGTCGTCAACCGCGACCTCGGCCTCGCCGTCCTGCACCTGCCGCAGCTCGTCGGCCTCGCCCTCGGCGCCGAGCCGAAGCAGCTCGGCATGAGCAAGCACATCGCCTCGACCAAGTGGGTCGAAGAGCGGTTGGCGTCAGTTCCCGCCTGAGCGGTCAGCCACTGGGCGAGAAGGTGCCGCGCAGCCACTCGACCAGGAGGGGATCGAGGAAAGCCCAGCGTCCTCGCCCGACCGTCCTCAGATGCCCGCTGACTTCGAGCGAGTGGATCGCCCGCTGTGCCTGGGACTTGCTGAGCCCCAGCCGGTCCAACGTCGCCCCGGCATAGACACTCGGCTGCCCTCCCGCAACGGAGGCCAAGACGGCTCTCTCCGCGGGCCGCAGAGCTCGCAGGGCGGCCTCGAAAGGCTCCTCGAGCTCAGCGAACGTCTCCTCGATCGCTCGATCGATAGCGGACAATGGCTCCTCGGTCAGCGCGAAGGCACGCCAGAGGTGATGCGCCACGAGCATCGCCCGTTGAGGGTGACCGGCAACCAACCCCAGATAAGTGTCGAGTATCGGCTCGATGTCAATGCCGGCACGCCCGAACCGCGCACTCACGTACGCCGCCAGGGCATCCTGCGGCAGCGGATGCAGCTCGACCGGCTGCGCCTGCCCATACAACGGGCGCTCGCGATCGGTAAACAGCTCGCGAAGGGGCGACGACTGGGAACCGGCGAAGACATAGCTGGCTGCCTCCCCGTGATGCTGGATGCGGCTGCGCACCAACCCGTCAAGCCCGTCGCGAAGGGAGAGCAGATCCTGAAACTCGTCGAAGAGCACCAGCGTGGGCGAACCGGTGCGGCGGAAGATACGAGTGGGTAAATCGAGCAGCTCGATCAATTCGGCCTCTGCCGAGCCGTCCCGCGACCCGGTCGAAGCCGCGAGCGGCCCGGCGCTGACGCCGATGCGCAGAGCCCGCAGGGCCTCTCCCGCGACTCGCCTGGCCGGCCCCTGAAGAGCACGGTACGCGGCCGCAACCCGCGCCACCGCATCGGCAAGCGAATAGACGGTCGAGAAGTCGACGTATGCTGCGGCAATCCCCTGCTTCTCTGCCTCTAAGCCGAGCCTTCCCAGCAGAGTCGTCTTGCCGTAGCGCCGCGGTGCCTCGAGACGTGCCGCTTGTCCCACCTGGGCGAGCTCGAGCATGCGTGCAAGCTCTGACTCCCGATCGATTATCTGCTCTGGAGCAACCGGACGCGAATAGACGAAGGGATTGGCGCCGAGGCTGATGGTCATCCATTTAGTATACCAATAGCGATACTAGAAGTATCTTCAATCCATTACCGTTCGCGCGCGATCAGGGTGCCAACGGAGGTGCTCCCTCGGTTTTTCTCCGGTCGCCGTCGAGACGCACCCGACGGGCCATCCATTTGGCTCCAATCGTGTCAGTTAATCCGTGGGCGACGATCGAGCAGATGATCGTTATCGCGGCTACGTCGAAGATCAGCTCACCCTCGCCGACCTTCGACTTGAGGACGAAGAGGGCGAAGAGCATCGAGGCGACGCCCTTTGGGCCGAACCAGGCCATGAAGGCCTTCTCGGCACGCGGTAGGCCCGTGCGCATGAAGGAGATCTGGACCGCGACGGGGCGCGCGATCAGCAGGGCAAAGACGACGAAGGCCGCCAGCGGCGGGATGCTGTGGTCGAAGCCGGTGGTGACGATCAGGGCGCCGAAGACGAAGAAGGTCAGCACCTGAAAGATCGTGCTGGCGTTCTCGGCGAACTCGACGAACCCCTGCGGGACTTCACGCTCGGTCGCGGCCATCGCGATGCCGCAGACGAAGGCGGCAATCAGCCCGTTGCCGATCGTCACTTCGGACAGCCCGAAGGCGACAAGCGCGAAGCCAACCGAGTAGATGCCCTCGTAGCGCGCCGTCAGACCGCCGCCGGGGAGACGTGGGTGGAGGCGGCCGCCGAGAGCTCCGAGGCCCACGCCGATCAGCCCACCGGCGATGGCCTCGCCGACCAGCTTCGCCGCTTCCCCGCCCGGATCGCCACCCGGGCCCGCGAGAACGAGGAAGAAGAGGACGAAGGGCAGCGCCAGGCCGTCGTTGAGACCGGACTCGAGGTTGAGCGTGTGGCGCACGGCGCTTGGCACGAGGCGCGAGGTGACCACCGCGGAGGTGACGACCGGGTCGGTCGGCGAGAGCACCGCCGCCAGCAGGAAGGCCTCGGCCCAGCTGAGACTCGGGAACAGCGCTTTCCCCGCCAGCGCCAGCAACGCCAGCGTGATCGGCATCGCGATCACCAGGGCGCGGGCGACCGGGCTCCAGTGGCGGCGCAGCAGCTCGCGCTCGACGAACATCCCGTCGGAGAAGAGGGTGAGGATCAGCGCCAGCTCGACCAGCTCGACGATCGACTGATCGGTCGCATCGACGTTGACCACGTCAGCCGCCGCCAGGCCAATCCCCAGCGCAACCGAGAGCACCGATGCCGAGAGCACGGTGCCCCGGATCAGCCCCGAGAGCGCGCCGACGAGCGCGAGCAGTCCACCGAAGAGCAGCACCGCCTCGCCGAACCCGATGTCCACAGGACTCAGCCTATGAGGCCGCGCTCGACCAGCAGCTCAGCCACCTGGACGGCGTTGGTGGCGGCACCCTTGCGCAGGTTGTCGCCTGCAACCCAGAGGTTGAGGCAGCGCTCGTGGCTGGGGTCGCGACGGATGCGACCGACCAGGACGTCGTCGCGGCCGGCGGCGTCGATCGCCAGGGGGTAGCGACCCGAGCCGGGCTCATCGACGACGGCGACGCCTGAGGCGTCCGCCAGCAGCGCGCGGCAGTCCTCCGGCGAGAGATCCTCGCGGGTCTGCACGTTGACCGACTCCGAGTGGCCGGTGAAGACCGGCACCCGGGCGCAGGTGGCGGAGATCCCGACCTCCTCGCCGAGGCCGAGGATCTTGCGGGTCTCGGCCATCACCTTGCGCTCCTCGGTGGTGTAGTCGTCGCCGTCCAGGAAGGCCTCTACTTGTGGAAGCACGTTGAAGGCGATGCGGTGGGGGTAGACCGAGGCAGGCGGGTCCTCATCTCCCTCCAGCACTGCCTTCGACTGATGCCGCAGCTCTTCGATCGCCTTCTGGCCGGTACCCGACACAGCCTGGTAGCTGGAGACGACGAGCCGCTCGAGACCGGCTGCGCGATGGATCGGCCCCAGCGCCATCATCGCCACCATCGTCGTGCAGTTGGGGTTGGCGAGGATTCCCTTGTGGGAGTCGGCCGCCTCGGGGTTGATCCCGGCGACCACCAGCGGCACGTCGTCGTGCATGCGCCAGTAGCTGGTGTTGTCGACGACCACGGCGCCAGCCTCGACCAGCTTCGGCGCCCACTCGGCGCTGACCGAGCCGCCAGCCGAGGAAAGGACGATGTCAAGGCCCTGGATCGACTCCTCGCTCAGCGCCCGAACCTCGAGCTCGTCCTCTTCCCACTCGATTGCCTTCCCGGCGGAGCGCTCGGAGGCAAACGGGACGACCTCGCAGGCCGGAAAACCACGCTCGGCAAGCACCTCGAGAATGGTCGAGCCGACCGCCCCGGTGGCGCCCAAAACGCCGACTCTGTACCCGTCGCCTGCCATCGATCCGAGTATGACGGCCGCGGCTAGCCGCTCACCGTGGGGCGCTGCTGAGCGCCCATCGGGTCTTCGGCGCGAACCGCGTCGGTCCCTAGCTCGAAAGCTTGATGGAGGGCCCTGACCGCGTCAGGGACGCGGTCGGCGGAGATGACGCAGGAGATCTTGATCGGGGAGGTGGAGATCATCTCGATGTTGATCCCCTCGCCACCGAGCACCGCGAAGACCTTGGCGGCGACGCCGGGGTGGGAGCGCATGCCGGCGCCGACGATCGAGACCTTGCCGATGCGCTCTTCGCTGCGGACGCCCTGGCTGACGTCGAGGGCGCCGACGGTGTCGGTTGCCGCGGTCAGGTCGGAGCGGTCGACGGTGAAGGAGAGGTCGGCCAGGGCGTTGTCGCCAACCGGCTCGTTCTGGATGATCACGTCGACGTTGATGCCGGCCTCGGCCAGCGAGGTGAAGATCCGGCCGGCCACGCCCGGTTCGTCACGGACGCCGGTCAGCGTCACTCGCGCCTCGCCGTCGGAGTGGGTCACTGCGGTCACGAATGGTTGCTCCATGATCTGCTGCTCGCTCTCCTCTTCGCTGACCACGAGGGTACCGGGGCCGTCCTCGAAGCTGCTGCGGCAGTGGATCCGCACACCGTTGTTGCGCGCGTACTCGACCGAGCGCAGCTGCAGCACCTTGGCGCCCGAGGCAGACATCTCGAGCATCTCCTCGTAGGAGGCGAAAGGCAGCTTGCGCGCCTCGGGGACGATGCGGGGATCGGCACTGAAGATGCCGGCGACGTCGGTGTAGATCTCGCAGACGCTCGCGTCGAGGGCGGCGGCGAGAGCGACCGCGGTCGTATCCGATCCTCCCCTCCCCAGGGTGGTCACGTCGCGGCTGTCGGTGGAGACTCCCTGGAAGCCGGCGACGAGGACGATCCGGTCCTCCCCCAGTTTCTCGCGGATGCGATCGGCCCGCACGTCGATGATCTTCGCCCGGGTGTGGGAGGAATCGGTGACGATTCCCGCCTGCGAACCGGTCAGCGAGATCGCCTGGTGGCCCATGTCGTGGATCGCCATCGCACAGAGCGCGCAGGAGATCCGCTCGCCGGTGGAGAGCAGCATGTCCATCTCGCGCGCCACCGGCCGCTCGGATATCTCCAGCGCCTGCGCGACCAGCTCGTCGGTCGTCTTGCCCCGCGCCGAGAGCACTGCGACGACCCGGTTGCCGGCTTCGCGCGCGGCGACGATCCGCCGCGCCGCGCGCTTGATCTCCTCGGCACCGGCGACCGAGGTGCCGCCGAACTTCATCACGACGATGTCGGAATTCGCTTCATTCATGGGACGCCTGAGGATAGACGCGGCCGAACCTGGCGTGTGGGTGCTTCCTGCCTGGCTAAAGGGTCGACGTCGGGAAACCGATGCGTTTCCCTCATGGAGCCGAGCGGCATCGACATAACCATGCTGGGGCCACCGGGGACCTCGGAGCGCGACGAACGCCTCGTGGTCGCCAGCCGCCTCTCGACCAAGCTCGCGCTCGCCCACAGCGTCGAGGACGTCGCCTCGATCGCGGTGCGCCAGCTGCACAACTCCTTCGACTACTACCTGGCGGTAATCCAGCGCCTCGACCCGGATGGCTCGCTGCGGGTCGTCGCCGGCGCCGGCCCGCTGGCCGAGCAGGTGGACAACTTCCTCGCCCATGAGCAGCCGGTCGAGGTCGGCGTCAACGGGCGGGTCGTACGAACCGGCAAGCCGGCGATGGTCAACGACACCCGCCTCGACTCCGACTACCTGCACCGCAACGCACGCACCGACCCTGGCTCGGAGCTCTCGCTACCGATCCTCGTCGCCGGCTCGGTCTGGGGTGTGATGAACCTCGAGCAGGTCAAGCGCGACGCCTTTGCCGACGAGGATCTGCTGCTCGCCCACATCGTCGCCGGCCAGATCGGCTCGGCGATCTACCGCTGCACGCTGGTCGACGAGCTCGAGGGCGCCTTCCTCAGCACGCTTGGCGTGATCGCCGACGCGGTCGAGCTGCAGGATCCCTATACCGCCGACCACGCCAATGAGGTCGCTGAGCTGGCGGTGCGGGTGGGCCAACGGCTGGGAATTGCCGGGGCAGAGCTGGACCGGCTCCGCTACGGCGCGCTGCTCCACGACGTCGGCAAGATCGGCGTCCCCGGCGAGCTGCTGCGCAAGCCGGGCCCGCTCAGCGCCAACGAGCGCAAGCGGATGGATGCCCATACGGCGATCGGCGCCCGCATGCTGGAGCGAATCCCCTTCTTGGCTCCCGTCGCCCCCTTGGTGCACTCCGCCCACGAGCACTTCGACGGCGGTGGCTATCCCGACGGCCTCGCCGGCGCCGAGATCCCCCGCGGGGCAATGATCATCGCCACCTGCGACGCCTTCCACGCGATGACCTCAAACCGCCCCTACCGCAAGGCGATGGAACACGGGGAGGCGGTCGTCGAGCTGCGCGCCAGTGCCGGCGCACAGTTCGACCCCGAGGTCGTGACGGCGCTGATCGCCGAGCTGAGCTGAGCCACGGGGCTCAGTTGTTATCCAAATCTTCTCAATTTCGACACAGAGAATTCACCGTTTCGGGGCAATGCTCGGCGAAGGTCCCTCGCATGCTGGTAGAACCGCCGGCCCCGGAATCGCCTGAGACGGCATTCCGGATCGCAAATCTCGAGGTGAGGCCCGCCGAGCTGCAGGTCCTGGTCGGCGATCGCCGGGCCGGATTCACCGTGCGCGAGTTCGAGCTCTTCTTTCTCCTCTCGCAACGAATCGACAGCGTCGTCCAGCGCCCGGAGATCTATACCTCGATGTGGGGAGGCGAGATGCCGCGCCGCAACCGCTCCGTCGACGTGCTGGTGCGAAAGGTGCGAGCCAAGCTGGAAGTGACCGCGCCCGACTGGCGCTATGTCCACACTCACTTCGGCATCGGCTATCGCTTCATGCCGGAACGAATTCGCTGACCCAGCGATGCAGCAGGACATAAGTGCGCTAGATCACACATCTAGATATATCTAGAAGATATATCTAGATGACGATGGACCTGAGCGCAACCGCCTATGTGATCCTCGGCATGGTTCACCGCGAACCACGCTCGGGCTATGAGATCAAAGCGCTGGTCGACAACACGACCCGCTTCTTCTGGGCGGCGAGCTACGGGCAGATCTACCCCCAGCTGAAACGACTCGCAGAAGCCAGGTTGGTTGAGGGGATCGACGCCTCCCGGGGTGACCGCAAGCGAACCGTCTACGCGATCACCGCCGACGGCGAGGCAGAGTTGAAGGACTGGCTGCGAAAGCCGCCGGAGACCGCCGAGATGCGCGAAGAAGGGCTCTTGAAACTCTTCTTCTCCGGCGTGCTGAAGCCCGCCGAGGCGGTCGAGACGCTGCGAACGATGCGCGCGATGCGCCTCGAGCTGAGCGAGCGGCTGCGCTCGATGCAGCCCGAAAAGACCGAGTTGAAGGACCCCTTCCCGCTGATGGTGCTGCGGGCGGGGATCGAGTTCAACGAGTGGTTCGCCGAGTGGTGCGAGCGGATGGAGACCCAGCTGCTCGAGCCGGCAATCAAGGAAGGGAGCAGCTGATGTTCGACTCACTCGCACGCCTTGCAGATGGCCACGCCCGCCGGGTTGGTCTCTTTGCGATCGTCTTCTTCTTCCTCGCCGGCGCGCTGGGCGGCTCGGTCGCCGAACGGCTCGACCCCTACGGCGCCGATGACCCTGCAACCGACTCGGTCAAGTCGAGGGAACAGCTGCATGATGCCGGGCTGCATATCCCGGCGGTAGAGGTCGTCATCGAGGACGCGCCCGTAGCCAAAGCCTCGACCCGCCGCCGCATCGCGGCGCTCGAAGGCGAATTGCGCCAGCGCGGCGACGTCGAGTCGGTCAACGGCTACTACACCACCCACTCTCGCGACTTCGTCTCCAAGGACGGCAACTCCACCTACCTGGCGGTCGCGCTCAAGTCAGATGACGACAAAGAGTGGCAGGAAGCCGGCGCCGACGTGGCCGACCAGCTCGCCGGCCGCCCAGGCATCCTCGTCGGCGGTGCCGCCGTCGCCCAGGAGCAGGTCAACAAGCAGGTCGAGGAAGACCTCAAAAAAGCGGAGATGCTCGCCTTCCCCCTCCTTTTCCTGCTCTCCTTCGTCTTCTTCCGCAGCCTGGTCGCGTCGCTGTTGCCGGTGATGATCGGCTTGCTGGCGATCGTCGGCACCTTCTTGATCCTGCGGGTGGCGAGCGAATTCGGCTCGATCTCGATCTTCGCCCTCAACCTGACCACCGGGCTGGGACTGGGACTGGCGATCGACTACAGCCTCTTCATCGTCTCCCGCTACCGCGAGGAGATCGCCAAGGATGGACCCGGGCTGCCGGCGATGCGGCGCGTCCTGGCGACGGCGGGGCGAACCGTGTTCTTCTCCTCGCTGACGGTCGCCGCCGCGCTCGCCTCGCTGCTCGTCTTCCCGCAGCGCTTCCTCTACTCGATGGGGCTGGGCGGATCGCTGGTCGTGCTGCTCGCGGCGCTGATCTCGCTGACTGTCCTTCCCGCCGTGTTGACCCTGCTTGGGACGAGGGTCAACTCGCTGTCGCCTCGCTTCTTGCGGCGCCGTGCCGAGGCCGACACCCGGCCCGACGAGCACGGCTTCTGGTACCGGCTCTCGCGCTTCGTGATGCGCCGCCCGGCACCGATCGCCACGCTCAGCGCCCTGCTGCTGATCGTCCTTGGCATTCCATTCTTCAGCATCAAGTTCGACACCGTCGATGCCAGGGTGCTGCCGAACGACGCAAGCGCGCGGGAAACCTATGACGTGGTCACCGCGGAGTTCCCGCCCTACCGCGAAGCGCCGATCTGGGTGTCCGTCAAGGGTGGAGATCCCAAAGGAATCGCCGAGCTCGTGGCCCGGGTCCGCCGGACCCCGGGGGTCGCCGCGGTCTATCCACCACAGAAGCTGCGCGAAGGGGTCACGGCGATCCAGGCGATCTCGGCCAACCCGTTCAACTCGGAGGCAAGCAAGACGACCGTGAAGCAGATGCGAGAGATCCCGCCCCCTCCGGGCGGCACCGCGCTGGTCGGGGGGGCGACTGCCGACTTCGTCGACTTCCAGGGCAGCCTCGCTCGCCACCTACCGATCGCCTTCGCGATCATCGTCATCGCCACCCTGGTGATCCTCTTCCTGATGACCGGCTCTGTGGTGCTGCCGATCAAGTCACTGATCATGAACGTGCTCAACCTCAGCGCCGTCTTTGGCCTGCTCGTGTTGATCTTCCAGGACGGTCGCTTCGAAGGGCTGCTCGATTACACCAGCGCGGGCGCAATCGAGCAGACGATGCCGATCCTGCTCTTCGCGGTCGCCTTCGGGCTCTCCACCGACTACGCCGTCTTCCTGCTCTCGCGGATCAAGGAGGCGCGTGACAGCGGCGCCTCGGACTCAGAGTCGGTCGCGATTGGCCTGGAGAGAACGGGGCGGATCGTCACCGCGGCAGCGCTGCTCTTCGCCGTCGCGATCGGCGCCTTCGCCACCTCCCAGATCATCTTCATCAAACAGAACGGGGTCGGCACGGCGCTCGCCGTGCTGATCGACGCCAGCATCGTCCGCGCCCTGCTGGTTCCGTCGCTGATGGAGCTGCTGGGCAAGTGGAACTGGTGGGCGCCGGCGCCGCTGCGGCGGCTGCACGAGCGCTTCGGAATCAGCGAGGCGGCGACGCCTGGGGCGGCGCCTTGACCGTCGATTCTTCTGGCGAGGCGTCGAACAGAGAGGGTTCAAAGCCGGTCAGCGCCGGTTCCGCTGCGTAGCCGAGCGGTTCGAGGCCGAACAGCTCCTCGACGCTGCGCAGGAAGGAGAAGTGGTTGTAGTAGGCGTCTTCTTCGACCGTTCCGGGGGCCAGGTATGGGGAGATCAGCAGCATCCCGACCTGGCCACCCCCGCCGGTCGATTTGATCGGCCCAGAAGTAGTCGGTTCCGCGCTCGTTGGTGCTGGGGGCGCGGGTAAGTTCGGGTATTCCGGGGTGGCGCAGCAAGAGCTGGTGTCGGGTTCAGGCTCCCCCTGGAGAGCCTGGTCGAAGGTGATCGCGATCAGGCCGCCTTCTTCTTTGTAGGCGGGTGAGGCGGTGATTGCCGGCACCACGGCTTCGAGGAAGCCTTCGGCGGTGGCCAGGCCGGCGGGCTGTTCGGGGGCGCACGGCGTTTCGCTGCCGTCGTGGCAGGCGTTGGGCACGATGTATGAGAATGACGGGGTGTCCTCCGCTTTTTTCAAATCCGGGGCAAGCTGGTCGAAGCCGACGTCGCTTTCAGCGCATTCCGGACTTTCGGTGAGGCTGGCGAAGTAGACGAACGGGTTGCGCCAGGTCTCAAAAGCGTCACCGGGGAGAGATACGGCGTTTGGATCGGCACCGCCAAGACCGGGATGCCGGCAGGTGGTCGGCTGACCCGCCGCAGCGCCGTTGGCGATGTCCTCCACGTAGGCCTTCCAGCTGAGTTCGGCTGCAGCCAGCTGCCCTGGCAGCGTTTTCGCTTCAGCCGAGTAGAGGCAGCCATCGCCTTCAACCTGCCCTTCGGCGCTCACCGTCCCGGGCGTGATCGCGGTGTATTCCGGGCAGTTGAGCACGGTTTGCGGAGTCGGCCCTTGGCCGCTGAGCAATGCGATCTCGTTGGCGAGCCCGCTCTGGGCCACCGCGTAGTAGTTGGCGAGCAGCTTGCCTTCGCCGGCAAGCGTCTTGGCCAGGTAGGGCGCAGGCGATTCCTTGCCGAAGGCTTCGTCGTAGCCATGACCGTCGAGCATGATCAGGAAGACGTGCTTGATTTCCGGCAGCACTTCTTCTTCAGGGAGTTCCGGCGGCAACTGAGCAGGGGGCGGCGCTGCTTCGGGTTCGGCCGGGGCTTCGAGAGGCGCGGCGAGGGGGACTTCAGGGGAAGCGCCGAGGGTCGGCGTTTCCGCAGCGTAGCCCGACGCTTCCGCCGCAGGCTCTTCCGGCTCGCTTTCCGTGGCTCCCGACCCTCCCATTTCGAGGATGATCGATGCCGCACCGGCTCCCTGGGCAAGTGGGTTGGTGACCGAGCCAAGCACGACACCGGCCGCGAGCAGCGCCATCACAGCTATCGCCGCAACCTGCGGAGATGGCATGAAGCTCCATGGTCCACCTTTCTCGGAATCGCCCTTTGCCCCCGCGGAGACATCTGCGGGGGCGGCGGGCTTCCCGTTCGCCCTATCGGTCCCGTAGCGGCGTCCGCGCTCCTTCAGTGTCTCGACACGATCTGCGACCACCGCCGGCAACGGACCGCTTCTTGCCCCGCACTGCAGGCAATAGCGCTGACTCGACGCAAGCGCGGTACCACAGTCCACGCATGTCTCGGTCCCTGCCCTCTCGGAACCCGCATCGTCGCTGGAGTTGGTCACTGACGTGCAGTCTCATGACACACCAAAGCCAGCTTGTGAAGATCTTGAGTACGCGTTTTAACACTCTGGTTACCAACCGTTTACAGATCGACAACACCTCGCCTCAGGGGGTCGCGACAATCGCTCTGCCTTGACCGACGTTTCGCTTCCTCCGGTTCCGCAGCCCGATCTCACGCCGTCACAATCTGAGGCGCCATCGGCACCACATGAGCTGGAAATGGCGGCTCCGATCCCCCCGTCCGCAGTGCAGAGCGGGGATCAATGTCCGTCCTGTGGGGCGGCGTTGGCGGCGGACCAGCGCTACTGCCTCGAGTGCGGGCAGCGGCGCGGCGACCCACGTCTGCCATTCATGGACGCCGTCGTCCTCATGGACGCCGTGAAACAGCCCCGGCAGACCCCTCTCCCACCCCCGAAGAGGAAGAGGACGGGCATCTCTCCCAACGCGGCCCTGATCGCCGGGGTCGGCACGCTGCTGCTGGCGCTTGGCATCGGTGTACTGATCGGGCGCTCGGGCCACCAGGAAGTCGCCCAGACGGCGGCGGCTCCACAGATCATCAAGGTGGGTGGCGGCAGCGGCGAAGCGGAAGCAACCACCTCGAAAGGCAAGACGACGACCGGCGGCGGTGCGGCAAACGCGAAGACGAAGAAGCAGAAAGCGGCCGCACTGAAGCAGGCCGAAGAGCACCCTGCTGCCGAAGAAGTCCTCAAGCCGGCAGGGGACGTGAAGCTGGCGCCGCCGACGGTGAAGCCGGGCGACAAGTGCGAAAAGGGCGCAGCCGGCTGCGAAGGTGGCGAATTCACCGGCAACTTCTTCGGCGAATGAGTACGAAACCGAAACTCGGCGACGATCTGATGGTCGACCTCGAACGCCGGCGCGACCAGCTGATCGCACGGGTGGCCGAGCTGCAGTGGGACCTCGGCGGCCTCGTCTACGAGATGGCGATCCGCAACCAGGTCAAGGTCGAGGTCCTGGTAAAGCGCGCTGTCGCCTTGCAGGACGCCGACGCCGAGTTGGGCGAGGTCGAACGCATCGTGCGGACGGAGGAGACCGGGACGGCCGGCACCTGCTCCAGCTGCAACGCGCCACACAGCAGCGGCGCGACCTTCTGCTGGCAGTGCGGACAGCCGCTGCTGGCCCAGGTCTCCAGCGACGCGATCCTGCGCCGCTGAGCGCAGCGCGGCCTTAAGGTCGTCTGACCAAGCAGATCAAGGACGCAGGGAGCGCCGTGTGCTCTGCACACAAGCGACCGAGGACGCCGAGATGCGCCGGTCAGACGGCCTTAGCCGAAGCGGCCGCTGACGTAGTCGCGAGTGCGGGGATCGACTGGGTGGGCGAAGATCGTCTCGGTGTCGGCGAACTCGACCAGCGTGCCCGATGGCTCGCCCGTCGCGGCGTCGAGACTGAAGAACGCCGTGTGGTCGGCGACGCGGGCCGCCTGCTGCATGTTGTGGGTGACGATGACGATCGTGAAGCGGCCTTTGAGGCTGTGCATGAGCTCCTCGATCGACGCCGTCGCGATCGGGTCGAGCGCGGAAGCGGGCTCGTCGAGGAGCAGGACGTCGGGTTCGATCGCGATCGCCCGGGCGATGCAGAGCCTCTGCTGCTGACCGCCGGAGAGTCCGAGGGCGCTGTCCTTGAGCCGGTCCTTGACCTCGTCCCAGAGCGCGGCCCCGCGCAGTGCCTGCTCGACCCGTTCGTCGAGGCCATGCTTCAGGCCCAGGTTGCGAGGCGCCCAGGCGATGTTGTCGTAGATCGACTTGGGGAAGGGATTCGGTTTCTGGAAGACCATCCCGATCCGCCGCCGCACCTCGACCCGGTCGACGTTGCCGGCGTACATGTCGTGCCCGTGGTAGAGCACCTGTCCCTCGATCCTGAAGCTGGGGACGGAGTCGTTCATGCGATTCAGGCTGCGCAGGAAGGTCGTCTTGCCGCATCCCGAGGGTCCGATCAGAGCGGTTATCTGGCCGCGCCGGATTCGCAGCGAAACGCCGGTGAGGGCCTTTTTTCTGCCGTAGAAGACGGAAACGTCCTGGGCGTCGAAGACCGCCTCCGGCGTCACGCTCCGGTGGCCGTTGGAGTCTGCGGCGGCGGCCCCGGGCAGCGGCTCGCTCTGGATCCGAACCCGTGACGACGGCGCAGCCGGCTCGCGCCGCTCGGTCCAGTCATACCCGTTCACGAGGCCATCTTCCTTTTGCTGCGAGCAAGCAGGGCTCTAGCGCCGAGGCTGGCGAGGAGAATCAGCGACACCAGCAGCAGGGACAATCCCCAGGCCTGGGTGAAGCCTTCCGGATTTCCTTCTTCCGAAAGCGTGTAGATCGTCACCGGAACGTTCGGCAGCGCTTCCAGCGGATTGATCGAGAACCGGCTGGCGTCGAACACCGAGCTGGCGAAGATC
>Ga0193699_10000036_pt1 | contig 94427 bp, 86 predicted proteins | sample L3c2metaG_FD_160095 | JGI IMG/M metagenome (GOLD analysis project Ga0193699, IMG submission 160095) | Soil microbial communities from a riparian zone of the East river system, Colorado, United States - L3c2 | ecosystem: Environmental > Terrestrial > Soil > Riparian zone | place: USA: East...
CGCCAGCTCGGGCTCGGGCTCGGGCTCCGGCTCGGGCTCGACCACCGCGACAGGCTCGGGCTCGGCCACCGCGACAGGCTCGGGCTCGACCACCGCGACCGGCTCGGGCTCGGGCTCGATCACCTCGACCACCTCGGGCTCGGGCTCCACCACGGCGGCCGGCTCTGGCTCGGGCTCTGCAGCCTCCACCGCGGCCGCCGTGATCGTGACCTTCGTCCCCCAGCCGGACGCCTCGAGCTCCACTGTGCCGCATGCGCGGTCGCCCTCCCAGACGACGGTGGTCTCGTTCTCCAGCCGGGTGATGCGGATCTCGCCGAACTCACCGAGGTGGCGCGCCAGGGTGCTGACGTCGCTGATCTCGGCCCACAGCTCGGGCGGGGACTTCACCAGGGTGCGCTGCACTCGGGGCTCGGACATCAGGTCGGGTTTCGCCCCGGCCCAGGGCGATCCCTTCCCGTGGTCGAAGGCCTGCAACCGCTGTCCCGCCCGAGGGGTCTTCCAAGTGCGGATATCCGCACGTCCGGGGTGAACCAGGGATCTCCCCGATGTACGGACAGCCCCCCTTCACGCACGCTTCACCCGGAATTAGGTTCCTCGCTCGGCACCCAGCTGCAGGGGCGGGTCCGGTCCAAAGCCCCTGTAACTCAAGCGTTGGGAGTCGATATGCACCGCAGCTCCAAGTTCGCCTTCGCGTTCGCCCTGTGCAGCCTCGCGCTGCCCGGCGCCGCGTCGGCCGCGACGAAGGCCGTGTCGGCAGGTCCGCCGCTGAAGAAGCCGCCGCCCGGCGTTCCGAAGGACGCCGACGTCAACCGGTTCTATCCGCAGTCGATCAAGGTGCACGCCGGCGACAGCGTCAGGTTCACGATCGCGGGCTTCCACACGATCAACTTCCCCAAGAAGGGCGAGGGCTCCCCGCCGCTCGCGGCGCCCGATGCGACGCGCCCGATCTCCGCGGTCAACGACGCGGCGGGCGCCCCGTTCTGGTTCAACGGCCAGGGAACGCCGGTGATCCCGCCCATCGTCGGACTCGGGACCGGCAGCGGGAAGGCCTACACGGGCGCCGCGGCCGTGGGCTCGGGCCTGCCGTCGGGCTCCGGTCCGCCGAAGCCGTTCGTCGTCAAGTTCCCGAAGGCCGGGAGCTTCACCTACTACTGCGCCGTGCATCCCGGCATGAAGGCCTCGGTGTCGGTCGTGTCCAAGAGCACGCCGGTGCCGTCCGCCAAGGTCGACGCCGCCCGGGCCAAGACCCAGCTGGACAAGGACATCGCGACCCTCAAGAAGCTCGACAAGGCCAAGGGCCCGGCGGATCCCAACACCGTGGAGGCCGGTCCCGACACCAGGGGTCCCGGTCCGGTGCTGCTGCGCTTCACCCCGGCGTCCCTGACCACGAAGGTCGGCACCCCGGTCACGCTGGAGATGACCCCCGGCACGACCGAGGACCACACGTTCACGTTCGCCAAGGACGTCAAGGCCGCGGGCAAGCAGGCGGAGAAGACGTTCGTCGCGCCCCTGCCCGGAACCGGTCCGCCGACGCTGGCGTTCGACCCCAAGTACGCGTTCCCCAGCGAGGCTCCCGGGACGCCCGTGAGCTACGACGGCAGCAACCACGGCGACGGGTACCTGAACTCCGGCGTGCTCGACGGAGACCCGAAGACCGTGTTCCCGCAGAAGTTCACCGTGTCGTTCAGCGCGCCCGGCACGTACTCGTACTTCTGCGCCATCCACCCGTTCATGACCGGGAAGATCACCGCCGCGTCATGACGCACCCCGTCCGCCTGGCCGTCGCGCTCTCCGCCCTCGTGGCGGGGAGCGCGGCGGCCGCGCTGCCGGCGCTCGCGCCGGCAGCCGCCCCGACCGGCCACCAGGCCGCGACCGGCAAGACCCGCACGGTCGGCGTCTACACCGATTACTACGACCCGCCGAAGACGACCATCCACGTCGGCGACCGCATCAAGTGGGTCTGGCACTCCAGCGGCTTCGCGCTGCACGACGTCTACACGGAGTCCGGTCCCGAGGAGTTCAACTCGCCGACGCAGGCCGGCGGCAGCTGGACGCACCGCTTCAAGAAGTCCGGGACGTTCAAGCTCTACTGCACGGAGCACCCCGAGATGACGATGGCCGTCACGGTCAGGAAGGTCCGCCGGTGAGCCTCTCGCAGCGCGGCGCGACCTCCTGTGCCGCCTAGGCCCCGGGCTTGGCCACCATGAAGAAGATCGCGACGAGCACGAGGCCGCTGCACGCGGCGGCCACGATCGCGACGCGGCTGAAGAGCGCGGCGTACTCCGGGCCGAGCTCGCCGCCGGCGTCGAGGTCGCGGCGGGCCAGCTCGGTGAGGCGGCGCTCGTTGGGCGTGAAGAACATGCCGCCCAGGCCGCCGATGATCAGCAGGATCACGAGCGGGACGGTGACCCACACCTCCGACCACACGTCGAGCTTGCTCGCGAGGTAGATGCCGGCGATCAGGATCACGGCCATGCCCGGCATGATCAGCCGGCTGCTGACCAGGCCCTGGGCTTCGTGCACCGCCGGCATCACCTGCGGGTGGTTGCGCCGCAGGTACGGCAGGAACACGGGGTAGGCGAACGTCACGCCGAAGGCCGCGACCACGGCCATGACGTGGATCGCGACGACGACGCTGGTGAAGTCCACGGCGAGCATCCGCCGGACCCTAGTTGATGGGCCGGGTGGCCCCCGCCGCTAGAACGTGGGCGCGTATTTCCCGAACACGTCCTGCATCGCTCCGCAGACCTCGCCGAGCGACGCGCGGTCGCGCAGGGCGTCCTTGATGAACGGCAGGAGGTTGTCGGTGCCGGCGGCCGCGGTGCGCAGCGCGTCGAGACGCGAGTCGACCTGGGTCTGGTCGCGGTCGGCCTTGAACTTCTTCAGGCGCGCGACCTGCTGGTGCTCGGACTCCGGGTCGACGCGGAGGAGGTCCGGGACCTCGATCTCGTCCTCCTCGTACTTGTTGACGCCGACGACGATGTCCTGGCCGAGGCGGTAGCGCTCCTGGTAGCCCCAGGCCGACTCGTCGATCTCGCCGGTGATGAACTCGATCGCGTTGACCGAGCCCCCGAGCTCGTCGACCTTGGCGATCAGCTCCTGCGCGCGCGACTCGATCTCCTCGGTCAGCGACTCGACGAAGTACGAGCCGGCGAACGGGTCGACGGTGTCGGTGGCGCCGGACTCGTGCGCGATGACCTGCTGGGTGCGCACGGCGATCTTGGCGGCCTTCTCGGTCGGCAGCGCGAGCGCCTCGTCGTAGCCGTTGGTGTGCAGCGACTGCGTCCCGCCGGCGACCGCGGCGAAGCCCTGCAGGGCGACGCGCGCGATGTTGTTCTCCGGCTGCTGGGCGGTCAGCGTCACGCCGCCGGTCTGCGTGTGGAAGCGCAGGGTCATCGACTTGGGGTCCTTGGCGCCGAAGCGGTCGCGCATGATGTGCGCCCACATCCGCCGGGCGGCGCGGAACTTCGCGACCTCCTGGAAGACGTTGTTGTGGCCGTTGAAGAAGAAGGCGAGGCGCGGGGCGAAGTCGTCGACCGCCAGGCCGGCGGCGATCGCCGCCTGCACGTACGCGATGCCGGAGCAGAGGGTGAAGGCGACCTCCTGCACTGCTGACGAGCCCTTCTCGCGGAAGTGGTAGCCGGAGATCGACACCGTGTTCCACTTCGGGATGTTCTCGGCGCAGTAGGCGAAGAGGTCGGTCGTCAACCGCATGGTCGGCACGGGCGGGTAGATGTAGTTGCCGCGCGCGATGTACTCCTTGAGTACGTCGTTCTGCGTGGTGCCGCGCAGCTTCTGGGACTCGACGCCCTGCTCCTCGCCGACCAGCTCGTAGAGGAGCATCAGGCAGGCGGCGGGCGCGTTGATGGTCATCGACGTCGACACCTGGTCGAGCGGGATGCCGTCGAACGCCGTGCGCATGTCGTCGATCGTGTCGATCGCGACGCCGGTGCGGCCGACCTCGCCGAGGCAGCGCGGGTTGTCGGAGTCCAGGCCGAGCTGCGTGGGCAGGTCGAAGGCCATCGACAGGCCGGTGCCGCCCTTGGAGAGCAGGTAGCGGTAGCGCTCGTTGGACTCCTTGGCGCTGGCGTAGCCCGCGTACTGGCGCATCGTCCAGAACTGCTTGCGGTACATCTCGCGGTGCGGGCCGCGGGTGTAGGGGAACTCGCCGGGCTCGCCGAGCTCGAGCTTGTCCGGGAGGTCCTCGGCGGTGTAGAGCGCCTTGACCTCGATGCCGGAGTCGGTGAAGCGCCTCGGGTCGTCCGGGCCCACGATGGGCGCGACCGTCAAGCGCTCCTGTGCAGGAGTCGTCGCCATGTGGCGAAGGTTACGACGCGGCGATCCGGCGGCGCCCTGCGCCTTGGTCCGGCGGCGGCGCGGCGGGGAGCCGCGCACCGGAGGCGCTCCGTACTCTCTTCGGGGGTGAGAGTGCGTGTGCGGTTGTTCGCGGGACTGCGTGAGCGCGCAGGGCGGGACGAGCTCGAGCTCGACCTCCCCGACGGCGCCCGGGTCGCCGACGCCCTGGCGCAGGTGGAGCACCTGGCGCCCGGCGTGTCGCTCGTGCTCGCGGTCAACCGCGAGTACGCCGACCCCGACGTGGTGCTGTCGCCCGGCGACGAGCTCGCGGTCGTCCCACCGGTGAGCGGCGGCGCGGTGCTCGACGGCCCGCTGTCGGTCGACGACGTCGCGGCGCGCGTGGCCGACCCGCGCGCCGGCGCGATCGTCACGTTCAGCGGGACGACGCGCGACGTCGGGTTCCTCGACTACGAGGCCTATGCCGAGATGGCCGCAGAGCAGATCGAGCGGATCGTCGCCGACGCCGTCGAGCGCCACGGGCTGTGCGCGGCGGCGGCCGACCACCGGGTCGGGCGCGTCGCGCTGGGCGAGGCGTCGGTCGTCGTGGCGGCCAGCGCGCCGCACCGCCCGGAGGCCTTCGCGGGCGCCCGCGAGATCATCGACCGCATCAAGGCCGAGGCGCCGATCTGGAAGAAGGAGGACGGTGGCTGGGTGGCGGGGACGGTGCCGACCGAGGCGCCGGCGCCGGGGCCCGCGGCCGGGGCGCCGGACGACGACCCGCCGACCGCGGGCCCCGTGCTTGACGTCGCCGTGGACGCCCGGCTCGAGCACGGCGGGCGCGTGCTCGTCGTGCTCGGGCAGGCCGAGGCGGAGGCGCGCGTCGGCTGGCTCGGAGGGCGCTTCCATCAGCTGCAGTGCACCGAGCCGCTGAGCGTCGGCCAGGGCGACGTGGTCGAGATCCGGCGCCTGCGCGACGACGAGCTGCTCGGCGAGGCGACCGTGCTCGACCCCGACGCAGCGCGGCACGGTCCGACCAATGACGCGCTCGTGCGGCTCTCGGCGCTGGAGCGCGGCGAGGTGCTCGGCGACGACGCCGAGGTCGCGCCCCCGCTGCTGGACGCCGAGGCGCTGGCGCTGGAGCGCCGCTACGTCGAGGCCGGCGCGGCGCCGCCGGCCGACGCGGAGCTCTCGATCCCCGAGCGCGCCGCGCTCTTCGCGCTGCGCGAGGCGGGCCGCGTGGTGCTGCTCGAGCGCGGCCGTCACGTGCACGTGACGTTCGCGCAGGGGTGAGCGGCGACGCCCGCGCCCGGCCCACCGGTCAGCCATGTGGTTACGCTGTCGCGCATGGCTACCGCTCTCGTCACCGGCGGCGCCGGCTTCCTCGGATCGCATCTGTGCGACGAGCTGCTGCGCCGCGGTCATCGCGTCATCTGCGTCGACAACCTCGAGACGGGGTCGCTGGCGAACATCGCCCACATCCGCCAGCCGGAGCTCACGTTCCTGCAGGCCGACATCGTCGAGCCGTACTTCGTCGACGAGCAGGTCGACGTCGTCTACCACCTGGCGTCGCCCGCGTCGCCGATCGACTACCTGCGTCTGCCGCTGCACACGCTGAAGGTCGGCTCCTACGGCACGCACCACACGCTCGGGCTCGCCAAGCGCCACCGCGCGCGCTTCCTGATCGCCTCGACCTCCGAGGTCTACGGCGACCCGCAGGTCCATCCGCAGCCCGAGAGCTACTGGGGCCACGTCAACCCGATCGGCCCGCGCGGCGTCTACGACGAGGCCAAGCGCTACGCCGAGGCCCTCACGATGGCCTACCACCGCCAGCAGGGCGTGGACACGGCGATCATCCGCATCTTCAACACCTACGGCCCGCGCATGCGCCCCAACGACGGCCGCGCGATCCCGACCTTCCTGCGCCAGGCGCTGTCGGCCAAGCCGATCACGGTCTTCGGCGACGGCAGCCAGACGCGCTCCTTCACGTACGTCAACGACCTGATCGCGGGCATGATCGCGCTGGCGGAGTCCGGCTACCACGACCCCGTCAACATCGGCAACCCCAACGAGTTCACGCTCCTGGAGCTCGCCGAGGCGGTCATCGAGGTGACCGGCAGCGACTCCGAGATCGTGTACGAGGCGCTGCCCACCGACGACCCGAAGATCCGCCAGCCGAACATCGACCTGGCCAAGCAGATCCTGGGCTGGGAGCCCACGATCGGGCTCCGCGAGGGCCTGCAGCGCACGCTCGACGAGTCGGGCGCAGACGTGCTCGTCGGCCCAGCACGCTAGCGTCACGGGTGCCGGTCCCAAACGGGACCGGTCCTGAAACACATCTCGCATGACGAACCCGCGACATCTGCCACCCTCACACGTTGAGGAAGGGGAGATGCCGAATCTGAAGCCTGCGGACCTGAAGCCGGTGGATCTTCCGCCGTTGGACGCCGCGCTGCCCGACAAGGACATGCGCGCCAAGCGGCCGCCGGGCATGAGCTTCCTCCTCCGCTGGTCGACGCTTCGGCGTGGCGCCCGAGTGGTCTCCCTGCTCGCCCTCGATCTCGGGGCGATCATCCTCGCGATCTTCACGGCGCTCTGCCTGAAGGCCGCCGCGCGCGACGCCTGGGAGCCGAGCGTCTCGTGGGCGCAGGCCAAGGACTACGTGCCGTTCGCGTTCCTGGTCGCATCGCTGCTGTTCGCGCGGTCCGGGCTGTACGCCGAGCGCGCGCAGCGTCCGGGGCTGACGCGCATCGTGGCGTCGCTGTTCCAGACGACGCTCGTCGCGCTCATCTTCGCCGTCGTCAACGGCGAGGAGTTCTCGAGCTACTACATCTTCTACGGGACGCTGTTCTTCGCGGTCGCCTACGTCTCGACGGCGCGCTTCGCCTACGAGCAGCTGACGGGCCTGATGCTCCGGGCGGCGGGTTACAAGCGCCGTGCGATCCTCGTCGGCAGCGGCGAGCAGATCGAGGCCGTCGCGCACGCGCTGCTGGCCTCCGGCGGGCACAGCCCCGTGCAGGTCATCGGCTTCATCTCGCTGACCCCACGCCCCGACAACGGCCTGCGGTCGCTCGGCGCGCTGGCCGACATCGGCGCCATCGTCGCCGACCACAAGGCCGACGAGGTCATCATCGCCGACCCGGCGTTCCCCCAGCAGCAGGCGGTCGACCTCGTCGACACCTGCCACCAGCAGGGCGTCGTCGTGCGCATCGCGCCGTCGACGATGGAGATCCTGATCCACCGCGCTGAGTTCGTCCCCGGCCAGTCGGTGCCGCTCTTCGAGCTCAAGCCGCCGGTCTTCGACGGCATCGACTTCGCGCTGAAGCGCTCCTTCGACGTGGCGGTCGCCTCGGTGCTGCTGCTCGTCCTCAGCCCGCTGCTGCTCGCCATGGCGCTGGCCGTTCGGCTCACCTCGCGGGGACCGATCTTCTACCGCTCGTGGCGGCCCGGCATCGGCGGCGTGCCGTTCCCGTGCCTGAAGTTCCGGACGATGTACCACGACGCGGACCGCCGCCAGGCCGAGCTCGAGGGGCGCAACGAGGCCACCGGCGCGCTGTTCAAGATGCGCGACGACCCGCGGGTCACCCGCGTCGGCCGCATGCTGCGCCGCTTCTCGCTCGACGAGCTACCGCAGCTCATCAACGTGCTGCGCGGGCAGATGTCGCTCGTCGGCCCGCGGCCGCTGCCGCAGCGCGACTTCGACCGCCTCGAGAACTGGCACAAGAAGCGCTACCTCGTGCTGCCGGGGATCACCGGCCTGTGGCAGGTCTCAGGCCGCTCGGACCTCGACTTCGACGACCTCGTGCGGCTCGACTTCCTCTACCTCGAGCGGTGGTCGGTGTTCCTCGATCTGACCATCCTGGTCAAGACCGTCCCCGCGGTCTTCACGCGCCGCGGCGCGTTCTGAGCGCTCGGGGAACACTGGCCCAGAGGGCCAGGTTCCCTTGCGGATGAGGGACCTCCTAGGCCGTGACCGGCTGCGGCTCGCCGTCGCCGAGCAGCAGCGCTGCGTGCGCGCGCACTGGCTCGCGGTCGCCGTAGTAGATCGCGACGTCCACGTGCAGGCCCTTGCGCAGCGGCTTGATCCCGCGCGGGCCGATGCGGACGGGCACGACCGTGGTGCCCCGATCCAGCGCTCCGTGGGCCTGGCCGAGGCGGAGCTCGCGGCGCGCGACGACGACCCGGACGGCGACCTGGGTCGCGGCGCTGAGCCGCACCTCGATCGTCCGGTCGGTCCGGACGAGCGTCGCGCTGCGGAACGCCAGCGGCGGCACGTGCGGCGGGCCCTGCGCGCCGGCCGGCGCGGCCGCTGCGGCGACGAAGACGGTGAGCAGGGCGGCGGCGCGACGGCGCACGACTCCGATGCTAATGGGCCACGCGGGAACGTCTCACCGGATCCCCCGGCGAACGTTCCCGCGCGACCCACTAGACCGCGTCGATCAGCCTGTCGCCGACGTAGCCGCCCCGCCGCACCCCCGGCGCGATCGCCCAGAGCCCGGAGCCGACGTGCTTGATGTACTCGTTGAGCGCGTCGTGGGCGCCGAGGTGGTTCTGCAGCGTGATGAACGCCGCGGGGTCGCGCATGTAGGCCAGGAAGAACAGGCCCGCGTCGAGCTGGCCCAGCTCGTGGTCCAGGCCGTCGGTGAAGGAGTAGCCGCGGCGCAGGATGCGGGCGTCGGCGTTGTTGGAGGGATGCGCGAGGCGCACGTGGCTGTCGGCCGGCAGCGTGCCGGGCTTGAGCGTGGCGAACTCGTCGGTGCCGCCCAGCGGCGCGCCCGCGACCTTCGTGCGGCCCATCGTCTGCTCCTGGTCGGCCAGCGACGCGCGGTCCCACACCTCGATGAGCATGCGGATCCGGCGTGCGACGAGGTAGCTGCCGCCGCGCAGCCAGGCCGGCTCGGCGGCGGCGTCGCCGACCCAGACGTGCGCGGCCAGGGCGCGGGCGTCCTCGGCCTTGAGGTTGTTCGTGCCGTCCTTGAAGCCCATCAGGTTGCGCGGCGTGGCCTGCGCGCGGCTGGTCGAGGACGTGCGCCCGAAGCCCAGCTGCGACCACCGGACGGTCACGACCCCACGGCCGATGCGCGCCAGGTTGCGCACGGCGTGGAACGCGACCTGCGGGTCGTCGGCGCAGGCCTGGACGCAGAGGTCGCCGTCGCTGCGCGAGCGGTCCAGCGCGTCGCCGGGCAGGTCCGGCAGCCGGGAGAGCGCCGCGGGGCGGTGGGCGGCGAGGCCGAAGCGCTCGTCGAACAGCGTCGGGCCGAAGCCGAACGTCGTGGTCAGCCGCGCCGGCGTGAGGTCCAGCGCCTCGCCGGTGTCGTCGGGCGGCGCGAGCTGGGCGCCGGCGGCGCCGGTGCCGATCGCGTCGCCGCCCGCCATCGTGGCGGCCGCCGTGGTCCACGCGCGCAGCAGGTCGCGCAGGTCGGTGCGCGTGACGTCCGGCTCGAGGTCGAAGGCGGCGAAGTGCAGCCGATCCTGGGCGGGCGTGACGATGCCGGCCTGGTGCTCGCCGTGGAAGGCGACGACGTGGGCGTCGGCGTCCGGGGGCGAGCCGTCCTCGTGGTCCTGGCCGGCGGCGAAGCCGGCGCCGGCCGCGGCTGCGGCGAGTCCGGCGGCGCCGCCGGAGGCCAGGAGTGCGCGTCGAGTGAGGGCCATGGGAAGCGGTCGGGCGCCCCGTGTTAGGGCACCCGAACACAGATGCTAGCGGCCCGTGCGGGCGCCGCCTGCACGTGGGACGCGCGGGCGCTACGTCGCGGTGCCGTCGTGCAGGCCGCGGCGGCGCAGCTCGGCGCGCTCGCCCGGCAGGACCTCGAGCAGCAGCTCCTCCATGCGGTCGGCGTAGACGTCGCCGCCGAACCGCTCGGCCGCCTGCCGGGCCGCGGCGCCCATCACGTCGCGCTGGTCGAGCACGCGGAGGACCGCGACCGCCAGCGCGGCGGTGTCGCCGGGCTCGACGAGGGCGCCGGTGACGCCGTCGGTCACCAGCTCGGGCAGGCCGTCGACGCGCGTGGCGACGACCGGCGTGCCCGCGGCCATGGCCTCGGCCACGACCGTGCCGAACGGCTCCTGGCGCGAGGGCAGGACGAGCACGTCGAGGTGGGCGAGGATGCCCGCGGCCTCGGCGACGCGCCCGACGTGGTGGACGTCGGCCGACGCGCGCACGGCGATGGCGTAGTCGGAGTCCTCGTCCTCGTACGGGTCGTCGCCGACGACCACGACGCGCACGTCGGGCCGCGCGGCGCGGATCGCGGGCGCGGCCTTGACGAGGTCGAGCGCGCCCTTGCGAGGCACGAGCCGGCCGACGAAGCCGACGACGGGGCCGCCGCCGTCCTCGCGGGTCGGCCACGGCGCGGGCGCCCGCGGTGGGTCGAGCTCGACCGGGCAGCCGATGACGTGGACGTCGAGCGGGTGGAGCCGGCCGCCGACGGCCTTGGAGTCGGCGAGCACGAGGTCGGCGCCGTGCCAGTGGCGCGGGACCCGCTCGACGATGTCGTGGACGTGCAGCGCGGTCACGTGCCCGCGCAGCGCCGGCAGCAGCCGCCCGGCGACCGTGCCGTTGAGGTAGGTGACGTCGGTGTCGCGCGACAGCCGGCGGGCGCGCGGCCACGAGGCGACGGCGCGGGCGCCAGCGCCGTGGGCCAGGCCACCGACCTCCAGCGGCTCCCACGGGAAGCCCGCGTCGGCGAGCGCGGTCTCCTCCTCGCCGGGCGACGTGATCGTGATCTCCCAGCCGCGCGCCTCGAGGCGGCGCAGCAGGCGCAGGAGCCCGATCTCCGGGCCCCCGGGCCGGTCCACCTGGCAGACGGCGAGCAGCCTCACGGCAGGGGGCGCCTAGCCGGCCTTGCGGCGCTGCTTCTTGGACTTTGCCTGCGCGTCGGCCTTCGCCTTGGCCTCGGCCTTCGCCTTGGCGTCGGCCTTCGCCTTGGCGTCGGCCTTACGCTGGGCCTGCTGCTGCAGGAGCCGCAGTGCGTCGAGGTAGTCCTGGGCGCCGGTCGGCGACTTCGGATCGAGATACAGCGCGGGGCCCAGGAGGCGCAGCGCGAGCTTCGGATCGTTCTCCTGGTCCAGCGCGAAGCGCGAGAGGTACTCCCACGTGGACGGGTTGGACGGCTGCAGTCGCACCGCCGCGACCAGCGCGGCGCGGGCACGGTCGGGGTGCTGGTGGGAGCTCTCGACGACGGCGAGCGTCAGCAGCGGATCGATCGACAGCGGGTTGCGGGCACGGGCCGCGCCGGTCAGCGTCAGCGCCTTGGGGTAGTCCTTGGCCGCGGCGGCGATCGCCTGGTTGTCGGCGGAGACCGAGCGCAGCGGCTGCCACGCCGTCCATGCGGCGACGAGTCCGAGCGCGACGGCCAGGCAGGCGCCGGCGACGCGCCAGGGCGAGCGGATCCCCTCGCGCAGGCGGCCGCCGAGCAGGCGCGGGTCCGGCGCGCGCTCGTCCAGCGGGCCGCGCCCGGCGACCCAGCCGGCGGCCAGCAGCGCGATCACCGCGGTGCCGGGGACGAACCACGTCCAGTCCACGAACGAGTGGATGCCGAAGACGAGCACGACGGTCGCGAGCGTCGCCATCGCGACGTGCTCGGGCCCGAACGTGATGCGCGGGTCGGGACCGGCGGCGGATGCGGGGCGCCGCAGCGCGCGCCGCGCGGGACCGGGCAGCGGGATGCGCCAGCCGAGCGTACGCCCCGTGGCGACGAGCCAGGCGAGCAGGAGCGCGCCGCTGGCCGCCAGGCCGATGATGCCGAGGTCGGCGGCGGTCTGCACGCCGTAGCCGTGGGAATGGGTGACCGTCAGGCGATCGGTGCGGTACCGCAGCCGCGCGGTCTTGTAGCCGCCGGCGCCGACGCCCTTGAGCTTGTGCGCGTCGAAGATCTTGAGCGACTCGTTCCAGTAGCGCGCGCGGACGCTGCCCACCGAGGTCAGGCGGCTCGGGTCGTTGAAGATGCGCGTCTGGTCGTTGGGGTCGGTCAGCGACTTCCAGCCGCTGGAGATCGAGCCGCCCAGGCCCTTGGACGACATCGCCAGCGCCACGACCAGCACGACCGGGACGAGCGCGACGCCGACGAGGATCACGGCGCCGGCGCGCCGGCGGGCCGGCTCGGAGGGCGCACGGCGCGCGGCGGCGAACCCGACCGCAAGGCCGAGCGCCAGCAGCAGCAGCGCCATGACGACGACGACGAGCCCGAGCTCGTGGCCCGAGGTCGCGCGCTCGGAGATCGGGACGTTGTCCTTGGTCAGCGTGTCCTGGGCGAAGACCCAGCCGGTCGCCGCGAGCGCGCCGATCGCTCCGCCGGCCAGCACCGCGACGCCGCGCAGGCGCAGCGGCACCACGACGAACCAGAACACGCAGCCGACGACGACGGCGAGCAGCGAGCCGCGCGAGTAGGCCAGCAGGACGGTGAGCAGCAGGATCCCCATGACGGGGTAGGCGAGCGCGTTGATCGCGGCGTGGCCGGAGCGGCGCGCGCCCAGCCACAGCGCGGGCGGGACGCCGAGCGCAGCGGTCAGGCCGACGGCGTTCCAGTAGCCGAACGGCTCGCGGAGGCGGGCGTAGATCTCGTCGCCGGCCAGCGCGCCGGGGAACACTTTGGTGAGGATCGCCCAGATGCAGATCGCGGTCGTCGAGACCACGATCGCGCCGATGGCCGCGCTCCACCAGGCGCCGCCCGTCCGGGCGAAGACCACGCCGCCGGCGAACACGGCGAGGTAGGAGATCGTCCGGTTGGCCTCCAGCCACGCGTCGGAGGGCTGGACCGCCCAGGTGATCGACAGCGCGGTCACGGCGGCCAGGGCGACGAAGAGGCCGATGCTCAGGCCGCCCCACCAGCGGCGCCCGCTGGCGGCGAGCGCGGCGAGGGCCGCGAGCAGCCCGCCGAGCACGTCGAGCGGCATCTCGACCTTGGTGGTCGAGCCCAGCGACAGCCCGCCGCCGGCCCGGAGGCCGACGGCGGTGAGCGCGACGGCGAGCGCCGCGCCGAAGAGGAGCTCGGCGCGCGGGAGCCGCGGCGCCCGGCGCTCCCCCAGGAAGCTGGTGCTAGGCGGTGCGGCGACCGTCGACAAGGCGTTTCGTTCCGAGGGCGGCCGCGCACACCGCGCCGGCGGCGAGCAGCGCGAGCATGACGAGCAGCGGGGTCGGGAGATCGGTGATGCTGCTGGACTTCGCGCCACCGAGCGTGCCGGGCGTCAACGGCCGGCCGTCGAGCTTGACGGGCGCGTTGCCGGCCACGACGGCCTTCTGGAACGCGGCGCGCTCCTGGGGCGAGGCGGTCGCCAGCGGATCCACGGCGCCACCGCCCGCGGTGCCGGTGTCGCCGCTGCCGCCCGTGGTGCCGCCGCCGGTGGTGCCCCCGCCGGTGGTGCCGCCGCCGCCGGAGCTGGAGCTTCCGCCGCTGCCGCTGGCGGCCAGCTGCGCCCGCTTGATCTGATCGCGGCAGTCGCTGTACTCGTCGACGTCGGCGGGCAGGTTGGCCAGCGCGTCGGCGTAGTCCTTGGCCGAGTAGGTCTTGTTGATCACGCCGTCGAGCGTGCAGTCCCTGATGAGCGCGGAGCCGCTGGCGTGGGCGAGCGCCGGGAGGGCGAGCGCGAAGACGAGGGCGAGGGCAGTGAGGAGGCGGAGGCGCATGGCGCGACGCGGGCCTCCGGGATGGCGTTCGTGAAGCTGGAGTCCCTGCTGAAAAGACACGTTAGCGATCCCCTTCGTGGCCCGCGCCCACGCTCACCAGTGCCTCCGAGAACCCGGCGGCCCACGCGGCGAACGTGTGGGCGGCGGCGTCCTGCGCGGCGGCGGCGCCGAGGCGCTCCCGCAGCGTGGGGTCGTCGCGCAGGGTGCGCAACGCGCGGGCGAGCGCGGCGGTGTCCCCGGCGGGGACGACCAGGCCGTTGCGCTCGTGGCGCACGAGGCCCCCGGCGGCGGCGCCGACGGCGGTGGTGGCGATGACGGGCAGTCGTTGATGCATGGCTTCGTTGGCGACCAGGCCCCAGGGCTCTCGGAACTCGCGGGTGGCGATGGCCGACATCACCAGGACGTCTGCACCGGCGTAGAAGTTGCGCAGGGCCGGGGCGTCGAGGCGACCGGCGGCGTGCACGCCCGGGACCGGGTCGCGGTCCGGTTCGGCTTCCCCGGCGAGCTCCAGCGCCTCCTTCGGTGGTCCGAAGCCGGACATCTTCCAGGCCGCCAGCAGCTCGGTCAGGCCCTTGTAGCGCGCGGGGCGCCCGACGTTCAGCGCGACGAACTCGGCGCCCGCCGGCCGGTGGGGCGCGCCGGCGGGCGCGCTCCAGAAGTCGACGTCGACCGCCTGGGGCGCGACGTGGACGTTGTGCGCGCCGCGCGCGGCGACGAACGCGCTGACGTGCGGGCCGTAGGTGACGACGGCGTCGGCGCCGCGGTAGATCGCGCGCAGCAGCGGCACGCCGGCGAGCACATGCGCGGGCGTGCGCGGGTGCGACCAGAGGGCCGACCAGAGGACGAACGGCACCCCGGCGCGGCGGGCGCCGCGCCACGCCGCGGGCAGCGCGGTGCGCCCGGCGGTGCCCGCGATCACGGCGCGGTAGGCGCCCGACGCCGCCAACCCGTAGGCCTCGCGCTGGGTGATCGCGCGGTGCGGGACGCCCGGGTCGTCCACGGCGCCGGTGGCGTGGTGCGAGCGGCCGCCGAACAGGGCCAGCTCGATCCCCTCGCGCTCGTGCAGCGCCCGGAACGCTCCGGCGCGATCGGGTGGCACGTGGTTGGTGACGACCACGACCGGACGGGTGTCCGCGCTCATCCGCGCAGCACCTCGCGGTCCGCCGTCACGGTGACGACCAGGACCGGACGGGTGTCCGCGCTCATCCGTCGAGGGCCTCGCGGTAGGCCGCGACGGTCGCGGCGCCGCACGCCGGCCAGGTGAAGTGCGCGGTGACCGTCGCCTGGGCGGCGGCGCCGATGCGCGCGCCCCAGTCGCCGTCGAGCAGCGTGTCGATCTCGGCCGCGAGCGCCTCGGGGTCGCCGGGCGGGACGAGCCGCATCCCGTGGCCGAGGCGCGCGATGTCCTCGGGCCCGGGCTCGCCGCGCGACCCGATCGCCGGCAGCCCGGCGGCCATCGCCTCGACGTAGGCCACGCCGAACGCCTCGTCGGTCGAGGGCATCACGAACACGGACGCGTCGCGGCCGCGGCGCATCGCCTCCTCGTGGCTGAGCGACCCGGTGAACTCGACGCGGTCGCCGAGGTCCAGCTGCGCGGCCAGGAGGGCGAGCGCGTCGCGCTCGGGCCCGTCGCCGATCAGGCGGTAGCGCAGGTCGGGACGCCGGTCGCGCAGCACCCACATCGCGCGCAGCACGTCGGCCTGGCGCTTGCGGGCGATCAGCTGGCCGACGGTGACGAGCGTCGGTTGCGCCGGCGGGCGGCGCTCCATCGGCGTCAGGTCGGTGCCGAGGTGCACGACGCGGGTCTCGGTCGCGCCGAGGTCCTGGACCGCGTGCTCGATCCCGAGCGAGTTGGCCAGCACGATGCGGGCGGCGCCGAACGCGCGCTGCACCTTGGCGCGACCGGCGGGCAGGCGCGCGGTGTGGAAGACGTCGCCGCCGTGCTCGGAGATGACCAGCGGGACGCCGGGGCGCGTGCGCAGCACGGCGTCGGCCGCGGGCAGCGCGTAATGGGCGTGGATCAGGTCATAGGGGAACGTGCGCCGGATGCGGCGCAGCGCGAGCGCGAGCGCCGGCGCGGCGAACGCGCCCCAGTACGGGTAGCTGCGCCCGCGCGGTGGCGAGACGAACTTCACGTAGCGGACGTCGAGGCCGTCGAGCTCGGCGCGGCCGGGCTGGGCGATCGCCTCGCGCCACGCCTGCGGGTCGCCGATCCGCGCGGCCGGCGCGATCGGGCGGTGCAGGACGACGACGCGCACGTCGGCGCCGGCGTCCCGCGTGGCGAGCGCCTGCCGGTGCGCCCAGACGCCGAGCACGGGGTCGGCGACCCGCGGGTAGAACTCGGCGACGACCAGAACTTTCATGGGCGAAGCCTCGCCCAGGGGGCTCGTTTCGCGGGCGCGAGCTCGCCCAGGGGCTCGCTCGCACGGCGGCGGAGGGCCGCGGCGTCAGTCATGTCGCTCTTTCGCCGATCCGGTGGCTGCTCAGCGTGCGGACCTCGCCGCGCGGGACGTAGGCGCGGCCGTCGAGGAAGCGGCGCGCCTCGGCCGCGGCGGTCGCGCGCGGGTAGCCCTCGGCCGCAGGGCGGATGGTGTGGCCGATCGGCGTCGCGTCGACCACGCCGATGCGCCAGCCGCGCTGCCGGGCCACCGCGCTCCAGTGCGCGTCCAGGCCCCACCCCATCTTGAGGTTCTGGGGAAACGGCAGCAGCACGGCGGCGGCCTCGCGGTCGAAGGCGGTGACCGGTCCGATCTCTACGAACGTCGTCTCGCGCCAGTCGCCGCCGGCCTGCCGCCGCGTCACGTCCCACGCGGCGTGCGAGTGGCGCCGGTGCGCGGGCTGGGCCACGCGCAGGCCGCCCGCCTCGGCGCACGCGACGAACGTGTCGACGAAGTCCCGCGGAAGGGCCACGTCGTCGTCCATCACGATGGTCCAGTCGAAGGACGGAAGGTCGTGGTGGCCGAGCAGGACGTCGAGGTTCTCGAACTTGCCGAGCGTCCCCGCGGGCACGATGTCGACCGTCACGTCGTGGCGCGAGCGGGCCAGCTCGGCGCGCGCGTGCGGGATCAGGTTGGCGACGTCGAGGCGCTCGATCCCGACGACCAGGACCCGGCGGCGGGGCGTGACGCGCGCGGCGCGGGCGCGGCGGGGCCGGGCCGGGAGGTCGGCGAGGTCGAGCAGCGCGTCGTGCGCGCGGAGCAGCCGGCCGCGCCGGCCGGCGACGAAGCCGCTGCGGCCCGAGAGGAAGTCGTCGACGCCCGGCGTGGCGGGCGGCACGGCCGGCAGCGCGACGCGCTCGTCCAGCAGCGAGCGCAGGCGGCCGAGGGAATGGGCGCTCAGGATCGGGCCGTTGGCGCAGCGGAAGCGCGGCCCGTGCAGCAGGCAGCCGGCCAGGATCCGCAGCTCCTCTCGGGGCGCCGGGGCCGTGCCCTTGAAGACGTCGAAGCGGCGGCTCGCGCGCCCGCGCGCGTACGCGGCACGGGCCAGCGAGGCGATGCGCGCGTCGTCCTGCGCGCGGCGGTGGTCCAGCGCGGCGCCGGCCACGTAGCGGATCCGGCCGCCGCCGGCCTTGAGGCGCGCCTGCCACTCCTGCTCGTCGCCGTAGAGCTCGCGCGTCTCGTCGAACGGCCCGACGCGCTCCAGCGCGCTGCGCCGCACCGCCATGTTCGCGCCCCAGGCGTGCTCGCAGTCGCGGTCGCCGGGGCCGAGGTCGAGGTGCGTGATCGGCGGGTCCTCGCGGCCGCAGAGGGCCAGCGGACGGCCGTCGAAGCGCGCGCGGATCGGGCCGGTGAAGACGCCGACGCCGGCGGGCTGGGCGGCGTCGGCGACGATCAGCGCGGCGAGCCATCCGGGCCGCACCTCGACGTCGTCGTCCACGTAGGCCAGCAGCGGTGCGGTCGTCTCGCGCGCGCCGGTGTAGCGCGCGGCGTTCAGGCCGCGGCCGCGGTCGTGGGCGACGTAGCGGGCGCCGTGGCGGGCGGCCACCGCGCGGGTAGCGTCGCTCGGCCCGTCGTCGACGACGAGGACCTCGGCACCGAACGCGGCGGCCTGCGGGGCGATCGACGCGAGCGCGACGTCGAGGTACCCGGGGCGCCCGGCGGTGGGCAGGATGACGGCGGCGGGCGCGGGCACGGACGGGAGGACGTTACGACGTGGCGAAGTCGTTGCGGGGTCAGGCCCCGCTACGGGTGGCGAAGGTCGTTGCGGGGTCAGGCCCCGTTACGAGGTAGCGTCGCGGCGCGTGATCCTCTTCCTGCACAACCGCTATCGCACGCCTGGGGGCGAGGAGCGGGTCGTCGAGGACCTCGCCTGGCTTGTGCGCGAGCGGCTCGGCGAGGACGCCGAGGTGCTCGAGCGCGACAGCGCGGCGCTCGGCCGCGCGCGCGCCACGGCGGGGCTGTTGCGCGGCGGCCTGGACCCCGAGGAGGTCGCCGCGGCGGTGCGGCGCAGCGGCGCGCGGATCGTCCACGCCCACAACCTCACGCCGGCGCTCGGCTGGCGCGCGCTTGCCGCCGCGCGGGAGGCCGGCGCGCGCACGGTCTTGCACCTCCACAACTACCGGCTGGTCTGCGCCGTCGGCACCTGCGTCGACCCGGCCGGCGCGGACTGCACGCGCTGTCACGGGCGCGACACCCGGCCCGGCGTGCGCTTGAACTGTCGCGGGTCGCGGGCCGAGGCGGTGGCCTACGGCGCGGCGCTGGCGCTGTGGCAGCGCCGGCTGGTCGCGCTGGCCGACGTCGTCGTCGTGCCGAGCGCGGCGGCCCGCGAGCGCCTGATCGTGCTCGGCGCGCCGCCGGCGGCGTCGACCGAGGCGCACGTCGTCGGCCATGTCGTGCGCGAGCTCGCCGACGCGCCGCCCCCGCGCCCCGCGCAGCCGTCGGCCATCGTCGCGTCGCGGCTGGCGCGCGAGAAGGGCGTCGAGGTCGCGATCGACGCATGCGCGCTCGCCGGCCTCCCGCTCACGATCTGCGGCGACGGACCGCTGGAGGCCGAGCTGCGCGCCCACGCCGCGCGTGCCGGCGCCGACGTCACCTTCGCCGGTCGCGTCAGCGCCCCGGAGCTGCAGCGCCTGCGCGCCCGCGCCTCCGTCGCGCTCGTCCCCTCGCGCGCCGCCGAGACGTTCGGCCTCGCCGCGCTGGAGGCGATGGCGGCGGGCGTGCCGGTCGCGGCGTCGCGCGTCGGCGCCCTCGCCGAGCTGGCGCCGGACGCCGCGCTGGTGGCTCCCGGCGATGCCCGTGCCCTGGCCGACGCCGCGCTCGCGGTCGTCGCGGACGCCGGCGCGCCACGCCGCGCCCTGGCCGCCGCGCGCCGGCGCGCCGCGCCCGACGTCGTCGCTCCGCAGTTGGCCGACGTCTACGAACGCGTCGCCCGCGGCTGAGCGCCCACCGAGGACCCTGAGCGGTCGTCGTGGGCCTCGACGTGCCCTATAGCCTGCGGCGCCCATGCGTGCACTCGTCACCGGCGGCGCCGGCTTCATCGGATCGAACCTCGTCGACGCGCTCCTGGCGCAAGGCGCCGAGGTCGACATCGTCGACACGCTCGTCACGGGCCGGCGGAGCAACCTGGAGGCCGGCGCGCTGGAGCGCGGCGCCCGCCTGCACGAGATCGACATCACCGATGCGCCGGCGCTGAACGCGCTGGTCGCCGACGCCGCGCCCGAGGTGATCTTCCACCTCGCCGCCCAGATCGACGTGCGCAAGTCGATCGACGATCCGGCGCTCGACGCGAGCGTCAACGTGGTCGGCACGATCAACGTGCTCGAGGCCGCCCGCCGCGCCGGCGTGCGCCGCGTGGTCAACACGTCGACCGGCGGCGCGATCTACGGCGACGCGCAGCGCATCCCGTCGCCCGAGGACGAGACGCCGCTGCCGATGGCCGCCTACGGCCAGAGCAAGTTCTGCGCCGAGCGCTACCTCGGCTGGTACGGGCGGCTGTACGACCAGAGCAACGTCACGCTGCGTCTCGGCAACGTCTACGGCCCGCGCCAGGACCCGCTGGGCGAGGCCGGCGTCATCGCGATCTTCTGCGGCAAGGTCAAGTCGGGCGAGGCGCCGACCATCTACGGCGACGGCAGCCAGACGCGCGACTACGTCTACGTCGGCGACGTCGTCCGGGCCCAGCTGGCGGCCGGGCAGTCCGACATCACCGGCGAGGTCAACGTCGGCACCGGTCGCGAGAGCAGCGTGCTCGACATCGTCGCGGTGATGAAGGAGCTCGTGCCCGAGGCGGCCAGGACCTTCGACCCGCGCTTCGAGGACGCGCGCCTGGGTGAGATCGATCGCTCCTGCCTCGACGTCACGCGCGCGCGCGACGCGCTGGGCTTCGAAGCCCAGACCTCGCTGCGAGACGGGCTGCGGGCGACGCTCGAGGCGACGCTCTGAGCACGCGCTCCTAGGCCACGCCCGCCGGGGCCGGCGGCACCGAGTTGACGCCGGCCGGCGCCGCGCGCTCGTCGTGCCTGTGGCCGCTGCGCTTCTTGACGACGACGGCCGCGGTGCCGACCGCGACGGCCGGAGCGGCGACCTTGGCGGCCTTCTTGCCGGCCAGCCAGGCGATCCGCGCCTTGGCGAACGTGACGGCGGCCGAACCGGCGGTGCCGGCCATGCTCAGCGCGCGCTGCTTCCTGGACGGCTTGCGGCGGATGGAGAGATGAGGCATGCCCCTTGCGCTACCCGGCCTTCGGGCACGCAAACGCCCTGCGCGGCCGGCGTTCAGGAGGGCGTGACGACGCCGCGCAGCCACTCCGCGGTCTGGCGGACGCCGTCGCGGACGCCGATCTGGGCCTTCCAGCCCAGCAGGCGCTCGGCCTTCTCGACGCTCGGCCAGCGCCGCACGACGTCGACCGGATAGGTCGGCAGGTGCTCGAGCGCGAAGGCCTCCGGATCGCGCCCGCACTCCTCCCAGATGACGCGCGCGATCTCGGCGACCGTCATCTCCTCGGCGGCCGAGATGTTGAAGTCCTCGTGCAGGCCGGCGGGCGACGCCATCGCGGTGACGATGCCGTCGGCGATGTCGTCGATGTGGGTCAGCGTGCGGGTCTGGGTGCCGTCGCCGAAGATCGGCAGCGGCGCGCCCTCGGGCAGCGCGAGGACCTTCTTGATGACGTCCGGGACCATGTGCGCGATGCCCGGCTCGTCCTCGGGCATCTCGCCCGGGCCGTAGGCGTTGAACGGGCGGCAGATGGTGTAGGGGAACCCGTGCTCGTCGTGGGCGGCGCGCACGTAGACCTCACCGGTGAGCTTCGAGAACCCGTAGGCGCTCGCCGGGATCGGCGTGTCGTGGATGTGCGCCTCGGTGGTCGGGTACTCGGTCGCGCGCTCGAAGACCATCGAGCTCGACACGTACACGAACCGCTCGACGGAGTGATCGAGCGCGGCGCGCACGACGCCGTTGTAGAGCGCGTTGTTGACCTCGGTCAGCGTGTGGGGCAGCTTGTGGAAGTTGCCGATGCCGCCGACGATCGCCGCGAGGTGGATCACGTGCGAGCAGCCCTGCGTCGCGGTGCGCGCCTCGGCGAGGACGCGGAGGTCGCCGTGGTGGACCTCGCAGCCCTCGCGCATCCACTGCGGCGCCTCGCGCTGGTCGCTGACGCGGACCTCGTAGCGAGGATCGCTGAGCAGGCGGCGGACGACCGCCGCTCCGATGGTGCCGGCACCGCCGGTGACGAGGACGCGGTTCATGGTCTGCGAGGGGTTCCTGACGGCTCGGGTGGGGGTTCAGCGGGCGCCGAGGCCGGCGAGCACGACGACCTCGTCGGTGTGGGCGAAGACCGTGGCGGCGCCCCAGCAGTTCCACGGGTCGACGAGCAGCGCGTCGGTGCGCGCGCCGTCGACGATCTGGCCCAGCGCCTCGGGCGTGCAGAACTCGGGGTGGTTGGTGGCGACGACGACGGCGTCGGCGTCGGCCACCGCGTCCTCGAGGGACTGCGTCGGCGTCGGCACGCGCGGGTCGTGGATCGCGACGTCGGCCAGCTCGCGCTCGAGCATGCGGATCAGCTTGTAGGACAGCGAGTCGCGCTCGTCGTCGGTGTCGGACTTGAACGCGAGGCCGAGCACGGCGACCTTCCTGCCCTCCAGCGAGCCGACGCGGCGCTTGAGGCCCTGCACCAGGAACAGCGGCACCGACTCGTTGACGCGGCTGACGGCCAGCAGCATGCCGGGAGCGTTGGAGCGTTCCTCGCTGAAGGCGAAGTCCTTGCGCAGGCAGGTGCCGGCGGTGAGGCCCGGGAGCCTCATGCCGCCGCGCGGGTAGTCGCGGTTGATGAGGTCGATGACCTCGAAGACGTTGGCGTCGTACTGCTCGCAGTCGACCATCAGCAGGTTCGGCAGCGCGAACGTCGTGTAGCGCAGGATGTTGGTCCAGATCTTCGCGAGCTCGGCCTGCACCGGCGTGGTCTGCACGATCGGCGCGCCGAGGCGCTCGAACAGCTCGGCGGCGACCTCGCCGGAGCGCTCGCCGACCCCGCCGACGATGCACGGCAGCGTGGAGATCTCCTCGAAGAACCGCGCCGAGGCGATCCGCTCGGGCACGTGGGCGACGAAGACGTCGGTGCCGATGTCGAACCCGCGGTGCTTGCGCAGGTAGCCGGCGACGAAGTGGGTGGTGTTGGGCGCGATCGTCGACCGCAGGTGCAGCGCGTGGCCCTCCCGCAGGTGCGGCAGGAGGTCGTCGAGGACCGCGCGGATCTGGCGCAGGTCGATCTCGATGTGCGACATCGCCGGCGTGCCGAGCGTGAGCACGATGTGGCGAGCCCGGTGCGCGTCGGCGGCGTGCTCGGCCAGCTCCAGGCGGCCGGCGACGCGGTCGAGCACCTCCTGGGCGCCGGGCTCCTCGAACGGCATGAGGCCCTCGCGCAGCGCACCGATGCGCGCGGGATCGATGTCCACGCCGATGACCTCCAGGCCCGCGTCGGCGAACGCGAGCGCCAGCGGCAGTCCGACCCTGCCCAGGCCGATGACGGCGACATCCTTCATGCGCCGGACCCTCGCCCAGAGGGCTCGGTCATCTTCCGGGAAGCTCGCCCAGAGGGCTCGTTCCCGGGCTCTCTGGCGGCGGGGCTCATCGCCCGGGAGGCTAGCGGTCGGTTAGGAGCGTGGGTCGCGGCGGGCAAGCAGCCGGCGGTGCCGGGCGTACTGGCGGGCGAACCCGAACACGAAGCGCGGGTTGTAGGTCAGGTACCGCTTCCACAGCCGCCGCGGCTCCTTGGAGAGGCGGAAGAGCCACTCCAGGCCGGCGGCCTGCATCCACGACGGGGCCTGCGGCACGAGGCCGGCGTGGAAGTCGAACGCGGCGCCGACGCCGACGAGCACTGGCGCGTCGATGCGGTCGCGCAGCGTGGCCATCCACTTCTCCTGCTTGGGCACGCCGATGCCGACCCACACGACGTCGGGCTTGGCGTGGTTGATCTCGGCCACGACGGCGTCGATCTCCTCGCTGCTCAGCGCGCGGAAGGGCGGCGAGTAGCCACCGACGATCTGCAGGCCGGCGAAGCGGCGGCGCAGGTTGAGCGCCAGCTGCACGAGCGCACCCTGGTTGCGCCCGCCGTAGAGGAACATCCGCGCACCGGTGAGCGCGCTGCGCTCGCAGTAGTGCGCCATGAGGTCTGGGCCGTACACGCGGTGCGACAGGTCGTGGCCGAGCGCGTTCATCGCCCAGACCAGCGGCTGGCCGTCGGGAACGACGAGCGACGCGCCGAGCACGGCCGCGCGCAGCTCCGGATCGTCCTGGCAGGCGACCACCGTGTGGGTCGCCGCGACGCAGATGTAGCCCTTGCCCTGCGCCTGGACGGTGGCGTCCATCCAGTCCATCGTGCGCTCGTAGTCGGTGAGCGCGAGTGGGACCCCGAGGACGTTGGTGGCGGGTGGCGGCACGGAGAGATCGGCGGCAGCGGCCGTCCGGGCGTCGTCCAGGGGTGCGGGGGTGGAGGAGGGCATGCGGCTGTTACAACGCTCCAACGCTCGCAAGGTTTCGCGAGTCGGTAGGACACGCGTCCAGTTCCCAGGCTGGACGGCACCGTAACCCGGGCGCCGGTCGGAGTCCCGTAGGCTGCGCGCGGTGCGACGGTCCGGACCAGTGTGGCAGAAGGCGTGAGCCCGCGGCGCGCGCTCGTGACCGGGATCTCGGGCCAGGACGGCTCGTATCTGGCCGAGCTGCTGGTCGCCGAGGGCTATGACGTCAGCGGCGTGGTCCGCGATCCGGTGGATCGCGAGCTGCCCAACCTGGCGGCCGTCCGCGACCGCCTGTCGCTGCTGCCCGGCGACCTGCACGAGCCCGGCACGCTGGCCGACGCGCTGAGCGCCGTCCGGCCCCACGAGCTCTACCACCTGGCCGCGCCGACGTTCGTGCCGACGTCGTGGGACGACCCGCGCGCCGTGCTCGACGCCATCGCCGGCGCCACCGCCGACCTGCTCGGCGCCGCGCGGGCGCTGGACCCCGAGATGCGCATGTTCGTCGCGACGTCGGCCGAGATCTTCGGCGACGCCGGCGAGGCGCCCCAGGACGAGCGCTCGCCGATGCGGCCCCGCTCGCCGTACGGCGTGGCCAAGCTCGCCGCCCACGGGCTCGTCGGTGCGCTGCGCGAGCGCTTCGGCACCTTCGCGGTGTCGGGCATCACCTACAACCACGAGTCGCCTCGCCGCCCGCAGCACTTCCTGCCGCGCAAGGTCACGCGCGGGGCGGCGGCGATCGCCCTCGGGCTCGAGGACGAGCTGGTGCTCGGCGACCTCGGCGCGGTGCGCGACTGGTCGCACGCCGCCGACGTCATGCAGGGCGCGTGGCTCTCGCTGCAGGCAGCGACGCCGCACGACTTCGTCTTCGCGTCCGGCACGGGGCGCACCGTGGGCGACCTCGTCGACGTGGCGTTCGCGGCGGCCGGGATCTCGCCCGAGGGCCGCATCCGCGTCGACCCGTCCTTCGTCCGCCCGGCCGAGCCGACGCCGCAGATCGGCGACGCCTCCCGCGCCCGCCGCGAGCTCGACTGGACGCCGAAGATCACCTTCGAGGCGATGATCGGCGAGATGGTCGCGACCGACCTGGCGGAGCTGCGGGCCGCCGGCGACGGCTAGGAGACCGTGTCGCTGTCGCGACTGGGGACCCACCTCCGGCGGCGACGGCTGGCCGTCGTGGGCCTCGGCCTCGCTGGCCGCCTACGGCACCCCTAATAGGCGTCAGCGTCCGCCCGCGACGCGCGTCAGCGTGTCGCGCAGCGTGATCGACGAGTCGACCGCCGCGGGCAGCATCGCCAGGCGCGGACGCCCGGCGGCCGTGTGCCAGCCGCGGACGCGGGACTTCAGCGGGATCGTCGTGCGGTGGCGCACGAGGCCCCAGCCGACGACCATCGACTCCAGCAGGAGCGTGCGCGGCGCCGCGGCGGTGTGCAGCACCCCGTAGCGGCGCAGGCCGTAGCCCCGCGCGAAGCCGGCCATCTCGCGCTGCCACGGCGAGTCGATGCCCGCCGTGGCCCCGCCGACGTGGATGGCCCGCGCGCCGCGCGCCTCACGCGCCTGCCAGCCCTCGGCCCGCATTCGCAGCGCGACGTCGATGTCGTCGCCGTAGGCGAACAGCGCGTCGTCGAAGCCGCCGACCTGCTCGAAGGCCGCGCGCCGGTAGGCGCCGGCGCAGCCGCTCGGTCCCGCCAGGCGCTCCAGCGCCACGTCGGCGTCGGGTGGCAGCCCGCGCAGACGGCAGTGCACCAGCAGCGTGCGGTCGATCGCCAGCCCGAGGCAGTCCACGCGCTCGGGCCGGCCCGGAGCCAGCACCATGGAGGCGACCATGCCGACCACCGGCTCGTCGAACGGGGCGACGATGGCTCGCAGGAAGCCGGGCTCCACCTCGACGTCGTTGTTGACCAGCACGAGGATCTCGCCGCTGCCGGCGGCCACCGCGGCGTTGACGGCGCGGCCGAAGCCGACGTTCTGCTCCAACTCGACCACCCGCACGTGCGGATGGTCGGCGCGGAGCATCGCGACCGTGCCGTCGCCAGACGCGTTGTCGGCGACGACGACCGTGTGCTCGACGTCCTGCGTCGCGAGCGTGCGCAGGCACCGATCCAGCAGCTCGCGGCGGCACCAGGTCGGGATGATCACGTCGACGCTCGGGGTCATGGTGGCTCTGGCGCGAAGCTACTCCGGCCGGCTCACCACTTCCATCCGAGCCATTGACAGCCCGGCAGATGGCGCGCCCTCAGGGCTTGAGCAGCTCGAGGTCGGCGCGGGTCATCAGGCGGATGAGCTCCTCGAACGTGGTCTGGGGCGCCCAGCCGAGGTCGCGCTTGGCCTTGCCGGGGTCGCCGATCAGCTGGTCGACCTCCGCGGGGCGCAGGAACTGCGGGTCGAGCTTGACGTACTGCTCCGGGTCGCCGGTGAGGCCGGCTTCGTCGAGCGCGATCTCCACGCACTGGCGCACCGTGTTGGTGCGGCCGGTGGCGATGACGTAGTCGTCGGCCTTGTCCTGCTGGAGCATCAGCCACATGGCCTCGACGAAGTCCTTGGCGTAGCCCCAGTCACGCTCGGCGTCGAGGTTGCCCAGGGACATGTGGTCGCGCAGGCCGTGCTTGATCGCGGCGGCGTGCCAGGTGATCTTGCGGGTGACGAACTCCAGGCCACGGCGCGGCGACTCGTGGTTGAAGAGGATGCCGCTGGTGGCGTGCAGGTTGTAGGACTCGCGGTAGTTGACGGTGATGAAGTGCCCGTAGGCCTTCGCCACGCCGTAGGGCGAGCGCGGGTAGAACGGCGTGCTCTCGGTCTGCGGGACTTCCAGCACCTTGCCGAACATCTCCGAGGACGACGCCTGGTAGAAGCGCGCCTCGGGGCAGACCTCGCGCATCGCCTCCAGCACGCGCGTCACGCCGACGCCGGTGAACTCGGCCGTCAGGGTCGGCTGGATCCACGACACGGCCACGTAGCTCATCGCGGCGAGGTTGTAGAGCTCGTCGGGCGCCGAGTGGCGCAGGGCGTCGGTCAGCGACCGATGGTCCAGCAGGTCGCCCTGATGCAGGGTGATCCGGTCGCGCAGGTGCTCGATCCGGTCGAACTTCTCCGTCGAGGCCCGGCGGACCATGCCGTGGACCTCGTAGCCCTTGTCGAGCAGCAGCTCGGCCAGGTAGGAGCCGTCCTGACCGGTGATTCCGGTGATCAACGCGCGTCGTGGAGCCATGTGGGCGGGGACGCTATCGCGGCGAGCCGCTGCTACGCCGCCGGGTGAGAGCGACCTCGTACGCTGCCGCCTGACATGCGCATCGTCTACTTCACCGACACCGAGCAGATCGGCGGCGCCGAGCGGCACGTGGCCGACCTCGCAGCGGGCGTCGCCGCGGCGGGGCACGACGTCCTCCTGCTGGCGCCGCAGGACGAGCTGCTCGAGTTCGTCCGGGCGACGAGCACCGACGTCGAGGTGCGCCGCGCCGGCGATCGGTCCTACCACGGCACGGGCGGCGCAAGCCGTGCCGTCGCGCTGGCCCGCGGGCTGCCGGGACTGCGCAGCGCGCTGCGCGGCGCGGGCGGCGATCTGCTGCACGTCAACAACGGGGGGCTGCCCGGCTCGGACCTCTGCCGCGTGGCGCCGCGCCTGGTGCCGCGGCCACGGGTGATGACCATCAACTCGATGCCGTGGGATCGCGGCGGCTCGCGCGTGCAGGCGGCCGCCGATCGCTTCGTGTGGTCGGCGATCGACGCCGCGCTGTTCCCGTCGCTCATCGTCGCCGAGGCCGCGATCGCGCGCCGCGGCATGCCGCGCGGCCTGCTGCGCCACCTCCGCTACGGCGTCCGGATGCCGGACGCCGCCGGCGCCGAGGAGCTGCGGGCGCGCCTGGCCCCCGACGGCGAGCTGCTGGTCGGCATGGTGTCGGCGCGCGCCGTCCCCGAGAAGGGCTACGACGTCTTCGTGGACGCGCTGGCGCAGGTGCCCGGGGTCCGTGGCGTGCTCGTCGGCCCGCACCTCGGCGCCCCGCTGGAGCAGCGCATCCGCGACCGCGGGGTCGAGGAGCGCCTCGCCCTGATCGGCGCGGTGCCGGCGGTCAACGCCTACGACCACGCGATCGACGTGCTCGTGATGCCGTCGGTCAAGGAGGAGGCGATGCCGCTCGTGATGCTCGAGGCGATGGCCGCGGGCAAGCCGATCGTCGCCTCGCGGCTCTCCGGGACGCCCGAGGCGATCGAGGACGGCGTCACCGGCGCGCTCTTTGCGCCCGGCGACGTCGATGCGCTGGCCGCGCTGCTGCGGGCCGCCGACGCCGACCGCGACCTGCTGGCCCGCCAGGGCGCCGCCGGCCACGCGCGCTGGCGCGAGCTCTTCTCGCCCGAGGCGCTCGTGTCCTCGCACGTCGCGCTCTACGAGCAGCTCGTCGGGCGGCGCTAGGGGTGCCGTAGGCGGCCAGCGAGGCCGAGGCCGACGATGGCCAGCCGTCGCCGCCGGAGGTGGGTCCCCAGTCGCGATAGCGACACAGTCTCCTAGCCCGCCGGCGTCTGGAAGACCGTCAGCAGGTACGGGCTCGCGAAGCCGCTGTTGAGCTTCTCGGTGAAGCCCAGCCGGCGGAAGCGCGCCTCGGCGAGGACGAGCGGCGTCACCCACGGCTTGCCCATCTTGATGATGATGGGGTCGGGGCCGCCGATGTACTCCTGGTGCAGGCGCTCGAGGCCGTGCTCGTCGCCGAGGCGGCGGTAGAGCGCCGGGTCCATCGCCCGGAGGTTGTGCAGCGCGAGGTAGGCGGGGTCCGACCAGCGCTGCAGCGTCTTGTTCAGCCCGCGGAAGTTCGGGACGCCGACGACCAGGCGGCCACCGGGGTTGACGAAGTCCAGGTGGCGGGCGAAGACGCCCTCGAGGTCGGCGAAGTGCTCGATGAACCCGAAGGACAGGACCACGTCGTAGCGCTGCGCCTCGGTGGTGAAGAAGTCTGCGTGGTGGATCCTGCCCTCGAGCCCAAGCGAGTCGAGGTTGGCCTGCGAGAGGTTCGCGCCCTTCTCGCTGTACTCCACGCCGTCGGCGATCACGCCGAAGCGCTGCGCGTAATAGGCCAGCCACTTGGCCGGCGCGCAGCCGATCTCGATGACGCGCTCGCCCTTCTGCGCGGGCGCGAGGCGCTCCAGCGCGTGGGCCATCGACTGGTCGAAGGGCATGTCCAGGTCCGGGAGGCACGGCGGCTGGACGTTGGCCCAGTAGTACTCCTGCTCCCAGAACTCCTTCTCGACCAGCGTGTCGCCCCCGGTTCCCACCGGCGTGTCGCTCATCGCTCGACCGTACCGCGTCTGCGCAGCCGCGCCCGGGCCACGACGGCGCGCGCGAGCACGGCCACGTCGCGCGGACGGGCGCCGCGCGCCACGGCCTCGGCGGCTTGCGCGAGGGCAAGCCGGTCGCGGGCGATCACGGTCTGCTCGCCGTCGAGCCGGCCGCGGTCCAGCGCGCGCCGGAACGTGGCCTGATCGGTGCGCGCCATGCGCGTGCGGCTGGAGGAGATGGAGCCCTCGGCGACGCGGTAGAACACGAGCGGCTCGTCGACGTAGACCACGCGCTGGCCCGCCTCGACGATCCGCAGCCACAGGTCGTGGTCCTCCGAGCCCCAGCACTCGGTGGAGAAGCCGCCGGCCTCGTCGACCGCCGCGCGGGGGCAGAGCGAGGCGATCAGGATCGGGTTGTCGCGCAGGACCTCGGTCACGCCGGCGCCGCCGGCGCCGCCCTGGCGATCGCGGTAGCGCCCGAGGCGCGTGCCGGCGGCGTCCTCGAGCCACGCGTCGCAGCAGACGATCCCGACCCCGGGCGCCTCGGCGTCGTAGCGCGCGACCATCGTCTCGAGGTACTCGGCGGCGAAGCGGTCGTCGGCGTCCAGGAAGGCGACGAGCTCGCCGGTCGCCGCGGCGAGCGCGACGTTGCGCGCGCCGGCCGGGCCGAGGTTGCTCGGCGCACGGACGAGGCGCACCCGCGGGTCGGCCGCGGCGGCCGTCTCGACGCGCTGCGGCGTGTCGTCGTGGGATGCGTCGTCGCAGACGACGAGCTCCCAGTCCGCGAAGCCCTGGGCGACCACCGACGCGATCGTCGCATCGATCGTCGCCGCGTTGTCGTGGGCCGGTGTGATGACCGAGACGCGGGGCATTGCCCTACGCTGCCGCCTGGATGCCATCGTCGGCCATGGGTCAGCGAAGCCTGGCACAACGTCCGCTCTGGCTGCTCGACGATGGGGGAGCCGTGCTGGGCGGTGGACAGCTCTTCGCGCTGCGCCTCGCACGCAGCGCCGATCGGCCTGTGGTGCTCGCGTGCCCTGCGGGCTCGCCGCTGGCGCGCGCCGCCGCGGCCCAGGGCACGCCGTGGGTCGACGTCCCGTTCCCCGCGCCCCATCCGGCGCAGGCCGGCGCGCTGCGCGCCGCGGCTCGCCGGCTCAGCGCGGTGGTGCCGGCCGACGCCGCGGTCGTCAGCGGCGCGATCCGCGCCTCGCTCGTGGCGGGGCTCTCGCGCATCCGGGGACCCGTCGTCCACCTGCTGCACGAACGCGACTCGGCCGCGCGGCCGACGGTGCGCCTGGCGCTGCGGCGCAGCCGCGTGCTCGCCGTCGGCGCGATCGGCGCGCAGACCTACCGCGCCGCCCTGCCGCGGGCGCGCGTGATCGCCGTCAACAACTTCCTGGCCCGCGACGAGCTGGCCGCGCTGGCCGGGGTGCGCCGCACGCGTACCGGCGGCGTGCTCGGTGTCCTGGCGCGGCTGATCCCCGAGAAGGGCATCGCCGAGCTGGTGGACGAGCTGGCGGCCGCCGGCGGCGCGTGGACCGAGCTGCGCGTCGCCGGAGCGCGGCAGGACGAGGGCTACGCCCGCCACATCGAGGAGCGCGCGGCGCGGGCCGGACTCGCCGACCGCGTCACCCTGCTCGGCGCCGTCGACGATGTCCCGGCGTACCTGGGCGCGATCGACACGCTCGTCGTCCCCAGCACCGGCCGCGAGGGCCAGCCGACCGTCATCCTCGAGGCGCTGGCCACCGGCGCGCCCGTCGTCGTCCGCCGGCCGATGATGTCGGCCGACTTCGCGGGCCTGCCCGTCTTCGCCTACGACGACCCGCCCCAGCTGGCGGCCGCGCTGGCGCACCGCGCCGGCGCCGACGTCGCCGACCTGGAGGCCCGCTTCGGCGTCGGCCAGGTCCTCGCGGCCATCGACGAGGCGCTCGTATGAGCAGCCCGGAGGTCTTCCCGGAGCCCGACCTCGGCGAGGTCGGCGCGGGCGCGGGCGGCGGCGGAGAAGGCTTTGACGAGCGGCGGATCGCCCGCGGCGCGCTCCTGCAGCAGGCCTCCCAGGTCTGGGGCACCGCGTGCATGCTGCTCGTCGCCACCCTGCTCGGCCGCCGGCTGTCGCTCGACGCGTTCGGCGTCTACGGGCTGCTGATCTCGCTCGTGGCCTACCTGGTCACCGTCCAGGTCAGCGTCGAGGGCGCGGCCGTCCGCATGCTCTCCGAGGCCGAGGTCGAGCCGTCGCGCCGTGCGGAGGTCCTCTCGACGACCATGGCCATCTACGCCGTTGGCGGCGTCGTCGCCGCCGCGCTCGTCGCCTCCGCCGGCGTCGCGCTGGTGGGTGTCCTCGGCATCCCCGACGACCTGCAGGAGGACGCTCGGCACGCGGTCCTGGCATTGGCCGCGATCACGGTGATCGGCTGGCCGTTCAAGGCCTTCCAGGACGCGCTGCGCGGGATGCAGCTCTTCGGCGCGGCGGCCGCGGCGGAGATGGCGGCGTACGGGACGATGGCGGCGGGGATGACCGCCGCCGTCCTGCTGGATGCTCCCCTCTGGGTGATCGTCGCGATCGGCGGGTCGCTGGCGGTCATGACGGGGCTCTGGGCGCTGGTGTCGCTGCGCGTCTTCCGCGTCGGCCTGCGCTTCCACTGGTCCGAGATCTCGTGGCCGCTGGCGCGCCGGATGCTCCGCGTGTCGGCCTACCTGTTCGTGGCCGGGCTGGCCGACCTGGTCGTCTACTCGCTCGACCGGGTGATCCTCGCCGCGTTCCGCTCCACGGCGAGCGTGGGCCTCTACGAAGGCGCCGCCCGGCCGCACAACCTGATCCGCCAGCTCAACGGCACGCTCGTGCTGACCGTCGTGCCCGTCGCCTCGCGCTACATCGCCGAGGGCGACGACGTGCGGCTCCGCGAGTTGCTGGTCCGCGGCACGCGCTACGTGGCCGCCATCGTCGCGCCCACCACGGTGGTGCTGATCGTCCTCGCCGCGCCGCTGCTGGACGTGTGGCTCGGGGATCGATACCGCACGGCGGCGCTGGCGCTCGCGCTGCTGTCGAGCTACTGGCTGATCGGCTGCGCCACGGGCGTGCTCGCCTCCATGGTCGTCGCGGCCGGGCGCGTTCGGTTCCTCGCGCGGTACGCGTGGGTCGTCGCGATCTCCAACCTCGCGGTGTCGCTGGCGCTCACCCCGTCGCTCGGCCTCGACGGCGTCGTGCTCGGCACGACCGTTCCCTACCTGCTGGCCCAGCCCTGGTTCCTGGTCAAGGCGAGCCATGGCTTCGGCGTCTCGCTGGGAACGCTCGTCCGCAGCGCGCTGGCGCCCGCCTACACGGCCGCGGCGGTCGTCGCCCTGGTGCTCGTCCCGATCCGGCTGTTCGCCGAGCCGCAGAACCTGCTGAGCCTCGTCGCATCCGCCGTCGGTGCGCTCGCGCTGGGCTGGGGCGTGCTGTGGTTCTGCTTCCTCACCCCGGGCGAGCGGCGCCTGGTGGCGTCGATGGTGCCGGGTCTGGCCCCGCGCGCCTGATCGGCGCTGGCCAGCTCAGAACGTCTTTCAGAAAGAGCACGGTCTGAGCGGGGCGCCTCGCGGCGCCGCAGTCCCTGGCCGCGGATCGCCGGGCCACCAGCACGACTCGCCGCGGCCAGGGCCTGCGGCATCCCCGAATGCGCGCCGCTCAGCCCGCACGCTGATTCTGAAAGACGTTCTCAGGCACGGCCCGCCCGCGCCAGCGACGAGACGAGGTCGCAGACGCGCTCGATCGCGTCGGTCCGGGCGCCGAGCGCCTCGCGCGCCGGAGCGTCGGCGGCCGAGGAGGCAAGCTCACCGGTGACGTCGGCGATCCGGGGGAGCCCGTCCGGCGAGCCGTCGAACGGCCACGGTCGCGGGGTCGAGGTGACGTCGAGGAACGTGGTGGGCACGCCCAGCGCCGCGGCCTGCAGCGTGGCGGTCGACAGCGCCCCGACGCACGCGCCGGCGTCTGCGAGCAGGGTCTCGATGGGCGTGACCGCATCGACCGTGACGTGCAGGTCGCGGCCGGTGGCGAGCGCGAGATAGGACGCCGGGGCGACGTCGGACGGATGGGGCCGCACGATGACGTCGGTCCCCGGCCGCTGCCGCTGCAGGACGTCCAGCGCAGTGGCGACGTGCCGCTGGCTGATGCGCGCGTCGATGCGCGCCGAGATCCGCGTGTGGTAGTCCACCAGGACGACCGTGGGCCCCGCCGCGGCGCCGGCGCGGACACTGCGCGCCGGAGGCTGCGCCAGGTGTGCGGCGCCCGGGTTGCCCGTGACGTGCAGGGCGCCCGAGGCCCGTGCCGCCACGGGAGCGACGTCGCGCTCGGCCCAGAGCGCGACGTCGTCGGCGAGCGACTTGTCGGGGTCGTTGAGCTGCGAGTCGAAGCCATGCTGGACCAGCAGCGACGGGAGGCCGGCCTCCCGCGCGACGCCGAGCAGGATGCGCTGGTCCTCAGGCGAGTCGAATGGCAGCACGATCAGGCGCAGCGACCGAGCCGAGAGCACGCGGCGCCAGTGCGCGGCGCGGGCGAGCGTGTCGTGCGCGCGGTCGCGCAGCATGCGCAGGGCCAGCGCGTCGAGGGCGTCGAGCGGTGGCCCGGCGCCGTCGAGCACAGCGGCCAGGCGCTCGGCGGAGCGGCGTCGCGCCGCCGCGTTGGGGTGGCCGCCCCAGCCGCCGTGCAGCCCGGCGCGCATGGCGCCGGCGCGGCCGACGCCCGGCAGCAGCACACCCGCGGGCACGAGCTGCGGCCGGCGTTGCGCGGCCAGCCGGCGCCACACCGGCTCGAGATGCCAGTAGGAGAGCGCGAGCACCTCGCCGCGGACGCGCGGAGGCACGCCCACGTCCGACACCAGGCGCGCCAACGGCGCCGGCGGCGCCTTGGGCAGGGCGGGCGCGGCTCCCGCGCCGCTGCCGGTGCGGGCGTCGATCCCGGCCTCGGTGACGACTGACAGGAGCTCCTCGCTGAGCCCGGCGCCCTCGACGGCCGTGACCCCCGCGCGGGTCAGCGCGTGGCGCAGCCGCGTCGCCGGCAGGAAGCAGCTGGCGAGCAGCTCGATCTCCCAGGCGAAGCCGAGGTCCACGCCGTCGACCGTCAGCGACGTGGCGCGCGCGGCGCGCCAAGCCGCCATGGCGGCGAACGCGTCGCGGTCCGCCGCCGCCCGCGCGGCGTCGTCGAGGTGGTCGTCGACCGCCACCCCGGCGGGCAGCGCGAGCCCGTGCTCCGGCGAAGGGTCCAGCACGAGGTCGGCGCCGGGACGCAGCACAGCGGCGTCGAGGCCTGCCGTGCCGCGATGCAGGCGCACCGGGGCCGTCACGCGCGCTCCGGGAGGAGGTCGCGGCGCTCCAGCGCGGCGAGGAGGTCCGCGAGCCCGAACGCCGGGTCGCCGGCCAGCAGCTCCTCCAGGAGCGAGCGCACGAGGTCGAGGTCCTGCTGCGTGTCCACGGTGATGCGCACATCGCCGAGGTCGCGGTCGAGGTCGACGGTCCGCACGCGCCAGCGCGGGTCGCGGTGGAAGCCGAGCGTCACGTGCTCGCGCAGCGCGGGGTCGGTCGTCGCGGCGTCCAGCGCGTCGAGGCTGGCGCGCGAGAACGCCTCGGCGTCCAGGCCGTCGGGCCAGGTGCGGCCGGCCGGCGGGGCGTTGGTCGCGAGGTCGGCGCCGCCTTCGCGCAAGGCGGCGAGCACCGCCTCGATCGGCTCGGCGCCGATGAGCGGGCAGTCGGCCGTCAGGCGTACGACGGTGCCCGCGCCGGCCTCGGCGGCGGCGCCGGCGTACCGCCCGAGCACGTCGTCCTCGCTGCCGCGGAACACGGGAACGCCCGCGCGGGCCGCCGCCGCGGCGACCACGTCGTCGCGCTCAGCGGTGGTCGTCGCCACCCAGACGGCGTCCAGCGCGCCGACGCGACGGAGCCGCTGCAGCATGATCTCGAGCATCGTGCGGCCGTCCACCGGCGCCAGGGACTTCCCGGGCAGGCGCGTCGAGCCCATGCGCGCCTGCACGATGGCCACGACGGGGCGGGCGGGCTCGCTCACCCGGGCGTACGGCGGTCGTCGAGCATGGCGCGCACAATACGGCGCGTGAACTCCGAAGGATCTTCTCCGGCCCGCCGCGTCGCCTTCCGCTGTGACGGCGGCGAGCGCGTCGGCGCGGGGCACGTCGCGCGGTGCCTGCCACTGGCCGCCGCGCTCGCCGCCGGCGGTCATCGGCCGGCGTTCTGCGGCGAGTACGACGGGCTGGCCGCGTGGCTGCTGGAGCGATCCGGCCTGCCCGTGGCGCCCGGCGCGGCGCTGGACGACGGCCCCTGGGCGGCGGCGGTGATCGACTCCTACACCATGTCCGAGCCCGAGATCTGCGCCGTGGCGCAGCGCCTGCCAGTCGCCACGATCGGGGAGGCCAACCGCTGCGAGCGCCGCGGCGTCCTGGTCGACCCGCACCTCGACCGGCGCGGCGAGGCGCCCACCGACCGCCTCCTGCCCGGTCCGGACTTCGCCCTCGTCGACCCCGCCTTCGCGACGGCCCGGCGCGACCGGACGGGCCCGGTGCGGACCGTGCTGGTCACCGTGGGCGGCGGCAGTGCCGGGCGTCCGCTGGCGGCCGCGGCGGTCGCCGCGGTGCGCGCGACGTTCCCCGAGGCGCGGGTGCTGACCGCCGGCGGCGTGGCGTGCGACGGGACCGAGCCGCTCCCGTTCCCGGGCACGCTGCTGGACGCGATCGGCGCCGTGGACGTCGCCGTCTCGGCCGCGGGGACCACGGCCTACGAGCTGGCCGCCGCGGGCGTCCCGGCCGTCGTCGTCGCGGTCGCCGAGAACCAGCGCCGTGTCGTCGACGGCGCGCGGCGCAGCGGGTTCGCGCTGGCGGGCGACGACTTGGCGGCCGCCGTCGGTCACCTGGCCGACCCCGCCGTGCGCGCGCGCCTGCAGGACGCCGGACCTGCCACCGTCGACGGGCGCGGGGCCGAGCGGACGGCTGCCGCTCTGGCACGGCGCTGGTGGGCGCAAGGAGGCTGACCGGGCCGGGGTCCCGGTAACGTCTCGCCGCGACATGGACCTCACCGGGAAGACCATCCTCATCACGGGCGCGACGGGCTCGTTCGGCAAGGCCTGCCTTGACGTGCTGCTCTCCGCGCACGAGCCGAAGGCGGTCCGCATCTTCAGCCGCGACGAGCTCAAGCAGTCCGAGCTGCAGGTCAAATACCGCGACGACGACCGCGTGCGTTTCCTGCTCGGCGACGTGCGTGACCGCGAGCGGCTGGTCCGTGCCACCAAGGGCGTCGACCTCATCATCCACGCGGCGGCGCTGAAGCAGGTCCCGGCGTGCGAATACAACCCGTTCGAGGCCGTCCAGACCAACATCATCGGCGCCGAGAACGTCGTCGCCGCGGCGATCGAGAACGACGTCCAGCGCGTCGTGCAGCTCTCCACTGACAAGGCCGTCAACCCCGTCAACCTCTACGGCGCGACGAAGCTCGCCGCCGAGAAGATCGTCACGCAGGCCAACACCTACGCGACCGACACCGACGCCCGCTTCGCCAACGTCCGCTACGGCAACGTCGTCGGCTCGCGCGGCTCGGTCGTGCCGATCTTCCTCGAGCAGGCCAAGACCGGGCGCCTGACGATCACCGACGACCGCATGACGCGGTTCTGGATCACGCTGCCCCAGGCGGTCGAGTTCGTGCTCTCCAGCCTGCACATCATGGAGGGCGGGGAGGTCTTCGTCCCCAAGATCCCGTCGATGACGGTCGCCGACATCGCCGAGGCCATCGCGCCCGACGCCGAGCGGGTCATCACCGGCATCCGGCCCGGCGAGAAGCTCCACGAGGTCATGGTCACCGAGGACGAGGCGCGCCACACGCAGGAGCTCGAGGACCGCTACGCGATCGTGCCCGAGTTCCCGCTCTGGCGCACCGAGCCCTACGGGCACGGCCCGGGCGTCCCCGACCTCTTCCGCTACTCGTCGGACAACAACACCCAGTGGCTGACCGCCGACGAGCTACGGGCGATGCTGCCGACGCTGCAGACCGCGGTATGACCGAGCCGTTCCTGCCCTACGGCCGGCAGGAGATCGACGACCACGACGTCGCCGCCGTCGTGGAGGCGCTGCGCGACCCCTTCATCACGCAGGGCCCGCGCGTCGATGCGTTCGAGCGCGCGTTCGCCGACGCCCACGGCGCGCCGCACGCGGTCGCGTTCGCGAACGGCACCGCCGCGCTGCACGCCGCCGCCGCCGCGGCCGGGCTCGGGCCGGGCGACGAGGTCCTGACCACGCCGCTGAGCTTCGTCGCCTCGTCGAACTGCGCGCTGTTCGTCGGCGCGCGCCCGCGCTTCGCCGACGTCGATCCGCACACGGCCAACCTCGACACCGCGCGGGCGGTGGCCGACGGGCACGCCGACGGCGTCAAGGCCGTGGTCGCGGTCTCGCTGGCCGGCCTGCCGGTCGACCTCGAGCCGCTGCAGGGGCTGCGCGACCGCGGCGTCGCGATCATCGAGGACGCCGCGCACGCGGTCGGCGCCCGGCGCGCGAACGAGCCGGTCGGGGCCGGCGGCCTGGCCGACATGACGTGCTTCTCGCTGCATCCGGTCAAGTCGATGACCACCGGCGAGGGCGGGATCGTCTCGACGGCCAGCGCCGAGCTGGCCGATGCGCTGCGCACGTTTCGCACGCACGGCATCGTCCGGCGCAGTGAGCCCGACGACCCGCTGCTCGGGCCGTGGCACTACGACATCGACACGCTGGGCTTCAACTACCGCATCACCGACTTCCAGTGCGCGCTGGGCCTCAGCCAGCTCGAGCGCCTGCCGCAGTGGGTCGCGGCACGCAACCGCATCGCGGCGCGCTATCACGAGCTGCTGGGCGGCACCGCCGGGCTGCAGCTGCCGGCCGAGCCGCGCGCGGGAGAGGTCCACGGCCGGCACCTGTTCGTCGTGCGCTTCACCGAGGGGGCGCGCCGGCGCCGCGCGATGTTCGACGCGCTGCGCGAGGTCGGCGTGGGGACACAGCTGCACTACATCCCGATCCCCCGCCACGGCCTCTACCGCTCGCTGGGCTACGGCGATGCGACGATGGCCGAGCTGCCCGAGGCCCAGGCCTATTACGAGCAGGCGCTGTCGCTGCCGATGTTCCCCGGCCTGACCGACGGCGACGTCGAGCGGGTGGCGCGGGAAGTCCGGCGGTTGCTGCAGGCGCCGCTCACGCAGGCCATATGGTGAAGCCGTGGCCGCTCGCACCGACACCTCGGACCTGACCGAGTCCCAGCGCTGGCTCGCCCGCTCGCGCGCGGTGATCCCCGGCGCGTCGCAGACGATGTCCAAGGGCCCGACCCAGTGGGTCCAGGGCGTGGCGCCGAGCTTCGTGGTGCGTGCGCGCGGCGCCCGCGTCCAGGACGCCGACGGCCGCTGGTACGTCGACCTGCCGGCCGCGCTCGGGCCGATCATCCTCGGCTACGGCCACCCCGGCGTCGACGCCGCGGTCCGCGCGCAGCTCGACGACGGCATCACCTTCACGCTGCCTCATCCGCTCGAGGTCGAAGTCGCCGAGCGCATCCAGGCGCTCGTCCCCTGCGCCGAGCGCGTGCGCTTCGGCAAGTCGGGCTCGGACGCCACGAGCGCCGCGGTGCGCATCGCGCGCGCCGCGACGGACCGCGACCACGTGATCGTCGCCGGCTACCACGGCTGGCACGACTGGTACGTCGGCTCGACCTCGCGCCGGCGCGGCGTGCCCGAGGCGGTCAAGGCGCTGACGACGACGGTCGCGCCCTGGGACCTCGCGGCGCTGCGCGCCGCGCTGGTCGCCCACACCGATGAGGTCGCCTGCGTGGTGGTCGAGCCGATCGGGACGCGCGAGCCGGGCGAGGGCGAGCTGCAGGCGATGATCGACCTCGCGCACGAGCACGGCGCGCTGGCGGTCTTCGACGAGGTGATCTCCGGCTTCCGCGTCGGGCTCGGCGGGGCGCAGGAACGCTACGGCGCGGTGCCCGACCTCGCCGCGTTCGGCAAGGCGCTGGGCAACGGCATGCCGATCAGCGCGCTCGCCGGGCGGGCCGAGGTCATGGAGGTGCTGGAGGATGTCTTCTTCTCGGGCACCCACGGCGGCGAGGCGCTGAGCCTGGCGGCCGCCCGCGCCACGCTCGACGTCCTGCAGGAGGAGCCGGTGCACGAGCACCTCTGGCGCCTCGGCCGGCGGCTGGCCGACGGCGTTCGCGAGCAGGTCGCCCGCCACGGCCTCCAGGAGTGGGTGACCGTCGGCGGCGCCGCGCCGTGGACGCTCGTGCTGGTGCGCGAGCCGCATCCGGGCGGCGCGGGCCTGCCGGCCAAGTCGCTGCTGCAGCAGGAGATGCTGCGCCGCGGCGTGCTCTACAACGGCTCGAACTTCATCTCCTACGCCTGGGACGACGCCGACGTGGACGAGGTCGTCGCGGCCTACGGCGGCGCCTTCGAGCGCCTCGCGGCCGCCCTGCCCGACGACGTCGCCTCCCACCTCGAGGGCGAGCCCGTCGGCACCGTGTTCCGGGCGGTCTCATGAGCGCGCGGGACCTCGCGCCGACGTTCGCGATCGCCGGCCGGCGGATCGGCGGCGGCGCGCCGTGCTACGTCATCGCCGAGGCCGGGTCCAACCACAACCGCGACCTCGGGCTGGCGCGCGAGCTGATCGACGTGGCCGCCGACGCCGGCGCCGACGCGGTCAAGTTCCAGATCTACTCGGGCAAGACGCTGTACTCGTCCAAGACGCCGCGCTTCACCTACCTCGAAGGCGTCGCCGACAAGGACACCCAGCAGCTGCTGGAGGACATCGAGACGCCGCGCGAGTGGCTGCCCGACCTGGCCGAGCACGCGCAGAAGGCGGGCATCGCGTTCTTCGCCGCGCCGTTCGACGACGCCGCGGTGCAGGAGCTGGCCGACGTCGGCGTCCCCGCCTACAAGGTGGCCAACTACGAGCTGATCGACGTGCACCTGATCCGGCGCGTGGCCGAGGCCGGGGTCCCCGTGATCCTGTCGGTCGGCATGGCGACCTACGGCGAGGTCGAGGACGCGCTGGACGCAGCGGTCGCCGGCGGGGCGACCGAGATCGCGCTGCTGCGGTGCGCGGCGCAGTACCCCGCACCGGCCAACATCATGAACCTGCGGGCCATGGGCACGATGCGCGCCGCGTTCGGCGTGCCGGTCGGGCTCAGCGACCACAGCGAGGGCATCCACGTCCCGCTCGGCGCGACCGGCCTGGGCATGGACCTGCTGGAGAAGCACTTCACGCTGGACCGCTCGATGCCGGGCCCCGACCACCCGTTCGCGATCGAGCCCGACGAGCTGCGCGCGCTCGTGCGCGGCGTCCGCGAGGTCGAGTCGGCCATGGGCAACGGGCGGCTGGAGGGCCCGACCGCGGAGGAGGCCGAGATGCACCGGCTGGCCCGCCGGTCGGTCATCGCGGCGCGGCCGATCCAGGCCGGGACGGCGATCCGCCGCGAGGACCTCACGATCAAGCGGCCGGGCTTCGGGATCGCGCCGAAGGAGCTCGACCACGTCGTGGGCCGGGTCGCGCGGGTCGACATCGAGTTCGACGACATCATCACGTGGGACATGGTCTGAGGGTCGCGGTCCTCGGGCAGGGCTCGATCGGCCGCCGGCACGCCGGGCTGCTGCGCGAGCTCGGCGCCGAGGTCGTGTCGTTCGACCCGCTGGCCGAGGCCGACACGGCCGACGAGGCCGCGGCGCTGCGCGGCGCCGACGCCGCGGTGATCGCCAGCCCGACGTCCGAGCACGAGGCCCAGGCGCTGCGCTGCGTCGCCGCCGGCGTCCCGGCGCTCGTCGAGAAGTCGCTGGCGCGCGACGCGTGGGGCGCCGAGCGGGTGGGGCGCGCCGCGGCTGCGGCGGGCGTCCCGATCGCGGTGGCGATGAACCTGCGCCACCACCCGGGCGTCCAGGGCGTGCGCGCGACGCTGCCGCAGCTCGGCCGCCCGCTGCGGGCCGCCGCGTGGTGCGGCTCGTGGCTGCCCGGCTGGCGTCCCGGCGCCGACTACCGCCAGGGCTACAGCGCCCGGCGCGCGCTGGGCGGCGGCGTGCTGCTGGACGCCATCCACGAGATCGACGAGCTCACCTGGCTGCTCGGCCCTGTGCGGTCGGTCTCGGCGCTGCTGCCGCAGGTGTCCGACCTGGAGATCGACGTCGAGGACGTCGCGCTCCTGCAGCTCGAGCTGGCCTCCGGGGTCCCGGCGACCATCACGCTGGACTATCTGGACCGCGGCTACCACCGCGGCTGCCGCGTCGTGGGCGCGGAGGCGACCGCGGCCTGGGAGTGGACCGCCGAGGAGGTCGTCGTGCACGGGGGCGACGGCCTGCGGCGCTCGGTGCCGGCGCCCGCGGACGCCGCGCCGACGTACCGCGACGAGCTGGCCGCGCTCCTGGAGGCGGTCGCGGGCGGCGCGGTCGCCGGCGCCACGCCGAAGGAGGGCCACCACGCGCTGCAGGTCGTCGACGCCGCGCGTGCGTCGGCGACGACCGGCCGGCGGGTGCCGATCGGCCCGGCCCTGCGTCGCGCGACCGCCGGCGACGCCGACCGGCTGCGGGCGTGGCGCAACGACCCGGCCGCCGTGGCCGGCTCGCTGACCACGGCGGAGGTCGGCGAGGACGAGCACCGCGCCTGGCTGGACCGCGTGCTCTGCGACCCGGCGCGCGCGCTCTGGGTCGTCGAGGACAGCGGGCGCCCCGCGGGCTCGGTCCGGCTCGACCGCGAGGCCGGCGGCGCCGCGGAGGTCTCGATCGCCCTCGATCCGGCTGCGCGCGGGCTCGGCCTGGCTGCGCGCGTGCTGGAGCTGCTCACCGTCGCCGCGGACGGCTTCGCCACCGAGCTCGTCGCGCAGGTGCGCGAGGCCAACGCGACGTCGCTGCGGGCGTTCACACGCGCGGGCTACGCCGAGCGCGGACGGGCCGGCGGCGTCGTCACGCTGCGCCGGCCGGTCGCATGACCCCGCACATCGGCCTCAACCTGCTGTACCTCGCGCCCGGCGACACCGGGGGCATGGAGACCTACGCGCGCGCCCTGGTGCCGCGGCTGCCGGCGGCGTTCCCCGGCGCGCGGTTCACCGCGTTCGCGGGGCGCGAGCTGACCGAGGAGTGGCGGCGGGCGCCGTGGCATCCCGACGTCCGGCTGGTCGCGTTGCCGGTGTCGTCGGCGACGCGGATCGTGCGCACCGCGGCCGAGCAGACCATGGTGGCGGGCGCGGCGGTGCGGGCGGGCGTCGACCTGCTGCACTCGCTCGGCAACACGGGACCGCTCACCGGTCCGCGACGTCGCGTGGTCACGATGCACGACCTGATCTTCCTGCGCCACACCGACACCACCACCAACGTGCTGGCCCGCGGGCTGGCGCTCCTGGTCCCGGCGGTGGCGCGATCGGCCACGCGGCTGATCGCCGACTCCGCCGCCACGGCGGCCGACCTGGACGAGCTGCTCGGCGTGCCCGCCGGCAAGGTCGACGTCGTGCCGCTCGGCCCGGGCGCGCCGCCGGCGGTGGCGCCGATGGACGAGGCGCAGCTGCGCGCCGAGCTGGGCCTCGGCGACCTGCCGCTCGTGCTCAGCGTCTCCGCACGCCGGCCGCACAAGAACCTCGCGCGGCTGATCGAGGCGATGGCGCGCCTGCCGCACGCCGCGCTCGTGCTGCCCGGCTACCCCGGCGCCTACGACGACGAGCTGCGCGAGATCGCGCGCCGCCACGGGGTCGAGGACCGCGTGCACCAGTGCGGCTGGGTCGGCGACGCGCAGCTCGAGGGTCTCTACGCCGCGGCGACCTGCCTCGCGTTCCCGTCCCTCGCCGAGGGGTTCGGCCTGCCGGTGCTCGAGGCGATGGCCCGCGACCTCCCGGTCGCCTGCTCGGGCGTCAGCTCGCTGCCCGAGGTCGCCGGCGACGCAGCGCTGCTGTTCGACCCCACGTCCGTAGACGCGATCGCCGGCGCGGTCGGGCACCTGCTGGACGACCCCGCGCTGCGGGCACGGCTCGTCGAGCGCGGCCGCGAGCGGGTGACGCAGTTCTCGTGGGAGCGGGCGGCGGCGGAGACGGTGGGGTCGTACCGGCGGGCGCTGGGGTAGGGGGGCCGCGGCGCGGGCGCGGCTGGCGTTCCGTGCGGGCGTGGGTGGTGCCGCGGGGCGGCACGGGCGCGGGTGGCGTTCCGTGCGGGCGTTGGGCGGTGCCGCGGGGCGCTCGTGGGGGCAGTGACAGGGAGGTTGCGAGTGGCGCCGGCGCCCGCTGTCTGCCGCCGGCCTCGCGGGGATCGTTCGGGCGTGAATTGCCGTCCGAGGCCCGCCTCATCGGTGAGCGGCACCTAGACGTTGGATGTCAACGTCCAGGTGCCGTTCGTGGCGAGAACGGATCGTTCGGGCGTGAATTGCCCGCCGGCGGGGACGGATGGCGACTTGGGGTCGCATATCGACCCCTATTCGCCATCCGTCTCGGACGACCCGCTCCCGGGCGCCCGCGGAGACCGAGGAGGTCGGCGCCTCCTCTCACCTCCCTGTCACTGCCCCCGAACCACGCCGCGCGCCGCGCGAACGGTGGAGCGGAACGCCAAGCTCGCTCGCCCCTGCCCTCGGGTTGCGCGGTCGCCGGTGGCGTTCCGCGCGGGCGCTCGGGTGCCGCGGGCGCCTCGTGGGGCAGTGACGACGGAGGTTCGAGCGGGCGCCGGCGCCCGCGGTCTGCCGCCGGCGTCGGGTGGGGATCGTTCGGGCATGAATTGCCACCCTCGCGGGACCCGGGTCGACTTTCCCTTGCATCTCAACGGTAAATCGACCCGGACCCTGGCGGACGCCTCCGGGCGCCGGTGCTGCCTCCCGCGCCCCGGCGCCGGCGGACGTCCTGGGCGCCGGCACCATCCGCCAGCGCTCGCTCTCGTCACTGCCCCCGAACCACGCCCCGCGGCCCAAAAAGCGTCCGCACCGAACGCCAACCGCGCCAACCGCGCCCGCGCCCCTACGAGCCGCCCGGCGCCTCGTCGTCCTGCGCGAGCGCCCGCCCCAGCGCCACGCCCACGGCAACGGGCACGCCGATCAGCGCCAGCAGCGCCACCACCCACACCGACCAGCCGCTCATGGGGTTGAAAGCGGCCATGTGGTCGAAGGTCGTGCCGAGGCGGCTGCCCAGCGTCTTCGACGGGCTGGTCAGCAGCGTGAGGCTGAGGTCGAGGTCAGACAGCGAGCCGTCGATCTTGGTCTGCGGCGCCGTGCCCTGGCGGCCGCCGGCCGATACGCCGTAGAACCCCACCTTGTGCTGGCCCTCGTTGGTGATGCACAAGGTGCCGCCGCGGACGTCGCGGGCCGCCGGCTTCAGCGGCACGACGATCTGCTGGTTGCTGCCGGTGCCGGGGGGCGCCACCGCGTCGGCGGCGTAGCCGGGTGCGCGCGCCTCGAAGCGCAGGCGGCCCGTCGGCTGGTCGGTGATCGCGGTGACCACGGCGTAGCGCGCGCCGGGGCCGAAGTCGAGCTGGTCGATGCACACGCGGCCGTGGCGCTTGACCGCGACGTTGCCGAGGTCGCCGGGCCCGGTGGGCTGGACGGTCGGCGTCGAGAACACCTGTGGGCGGGCGCTGTCCAGATACGGCTTGCCCTTCCACGCGAACCACAGCGCGAAGCCCACGACGACCAGGATCAGGGGCGTCTTACGCATAGAACCGCTCCACGCTGAGGGCGAGTCCGGCGATCGACAGCGTCAGCACGCCGACGAGGACCAGCGTGCCGACCACCACGCCCGCGCGCCGCGGCAGCCACTGCGTCAGCGCGGCGATCGCCACGCCGAAGATCCCACCCAGCGGCACGAGATAGCGACCGACGATCAGCGGGTTCTCGCCGCTGGTCTCCAGGAGCGACCGGTACGAGGCGATCTGCAGCAGCGCCATCAGCGAGACGACCAGCGCGCCGAGGATCACCACGACGGGCCAGTTGGCCCGGACGGTGCGCCAGCGCATCGCGGCCGCCGTGTAGAGCGCGATGAAGATCACCGCCGCGAGGACCTGCACGGTGTCGTAGACCCAGTAGGGGAAGTACACCTCGAAGGACCCGAACACGCCCGCGAAGTACTGCTGCACGAAGATCTGGCGATAGCCGATGCCCGGCCCGAGCCGGCCGGCGAACGAGTCGAGGTGCGGGAGGTAGAACTCCCAGATCGACGTCAGCATCTGACGGACGTTGAACTTGCCCGTGTGGCCCAGGTTCGTCTCCCCGCCGTACAGCGAGCCGCTGCCGACCGCGGTCGAGAACGCGAGGCGGTAGACGACGAGACCCGCGACCATCACGCCGACGCTGCCGGCGGCGGCCTTCAGCGTCTCGCGCAGCGACTTGCGGTGCACGAGCCACGCCACGAGCAGCGCGACGCCGAGCGCGGGGACGATCGCCAGCCCGCGCCCGTGGGTCAGGATCGACGCGACCGACACCGCGGTCAGGCCCGCCGCGCGCTGCCACGTCAGGCCGAGCCTCACCGTCCTCAGCGCCAGCCACGCGAACGCGGTCCACTCGGCCGCCAGCATGATGTCCGTGTTGACGATCCCGGCCATGAAGCCGTCCATGGGCAGCAGCGCCACGAAGCCCGCCGCGACGGTCTGCGCGAAGCGCCGGCGCCCGAAGATCTCTCCGGCCAGCAGCCACGTGAACGCCACGAAGGCCAGGAGCAGCAGCCCGCTGAACGCCCGCAGCATGAAGGCGCGCCCGAAGAAGTGCCCGCCCGGCGTGATCCGCCAGCCGATCGCCTCGAAGGCGTAGTACAAGGGCGGGTTCTTGCCGACCGACGTCGGGCCGTCGCCGATGCCCGGGGCGCCGGCGGGCAGGCTCTTCTCGAAGGCGCGGAAGCGCCGCTCGGCGTCCGGCGTCCACGGCGGGCGCGCCTGGCGATTGCGCAGCAGCGCTCCGTAGCCGAACTCGCTGAGCGCTCCGGCCTCGTCCGCGCCGTACGCGCCCTTGCCGCCGCCGTTGGCCGACGGGATGTGCCCCGTTTCGGCCAGGTGGGCGACGTAGCCGATGTGCTCGGACTCGTCGGGACCCTGCAGCGGGGCGGTGGCCAGCGACCAGCTGAGCGCGAGCACGGCAGCGACCCCCAGCAGCAGCGCGAGGGGGGCTGGGACGCGCGCAAGCCGGGCACGGACGCGTGACATCAGCGCGACAGCGTAGGCGCGAGGCCCGCGGGGGCGCGGTGCGACGTCCCCGCCGGTGGGCGGGCTGGGCGCGGTCGTCGACACGGCTCAGCGGGCGGGCCGGCCCCGGCGGGGCCCGACGCGGGACAGCAGCGGATCGGCGTGGCGGCGCACCTTCAGCGCGGCGCGCACGGCGAGCTGGGCCCGGAACGCCGCGTGCTCGTCGTGGGCGCCGGCGAGCTCGTCCTCCAGTTCGGCGTAGCGCCGCCGGTCCTCGCCTGCGCGCACCTCGGCGAGATCGAGGGCGGCGATCATCGCCTGCGCCCCGGCGGCGGCGCGGCGGCCGGCCGGCTGGGGCGCCGGCGGCGGCTCGGCGACCAGCGCGCGCATGACCTCGGCCATCTGCGCCGACGAGGTCTCCCAGTCGGGCCAGGCCCGCGCGGTCTCCAGCGCGCCCTCCCGGAGCCGGTGCAGCAGCGTGCGGTCGCGCGCCAGCAGGTCCAGCGCGCGGGCCGTGCCGACCGGGTCGTCCCAGTCCACCACGAGCGCGTTCTCGCCGTGGCGCACGTACTCCTCGTGGCCGGTGACCGGGTTGGTGACGCAGGTGCAGCCCATGTGGAACGCCTCCAGCGGCGGACCGTACATGCCCTCGGCGCGCGAGAGCTTCAGCAGCACGTCGTGGCGCGCGAACAGGTCGGCCATCGCCGCATGGGGAATGCCGCCGACGTGCTCGTCGACGTCGGCGCGCAGGGTCTCGGGCGCGCCGGGCGTCACCAGCGTCACGCGACGCGGCTCGCGCATCAGGCCCACGGCCTCCAGCGCATGGGGCACGCCCTTGCGCGCCAGATGCAGGCCGCCCTCGACGACGATGCGCAGGGGCCCGTCGTGCGGCTCGGCCCGCGAAGGCGACGCGAACGTCGCCTTGTCCATGCCCGACGGCACGTAGAACGCGCGGTTGCCCGGCTGCATCCGCTCGACGATGTCGCGGATCCACCCCGCGGCGGTGATGAAGCGCACGGGCAGCCCGTAGACCTGGGCGAAGCCGAGGCGGTTCGCGCTGCCGGCCGGGTAGTGGCTGTCCTCCAGCAGCTGCAGGAAGTGCGCGTGGCGCCCGGCGTCGAGCGAGAAGAGGTCGAACGCGGTCTCCCACCAGGTCGCGACCGCGACGTCGAAGCGCCGCTCCCGCGCCTCCTCGACGGTGATGACCTCGAGCTCGTCCAGGCCGCGATAGGCCCAGTCGGCGTGTGTCTTGGGCCTCGTGCGGACCAGCGTGCCGGGCATGCCGTGGTCGTGCGCGAGCTGCCGCGCGTGCTCGATCACGATGCCGGCACCGCCGGAGAGCGTCAGGTCTGGCAGCAGCCAGGCGATGACCATCCGACTATCCTAGGGGCGATGCGCGTGACGTTCCTCGGCCGCGAGATCGAGCACCGGCCGTGGGTCCTCGGCGCGCCGGCCGGCGACGTGGTGCCCACGTTCGTGCCGCATCCGGACGGCGCCTCGGCCGACGCGCTCCTGGCCGCCGTGCGTGCCACCGACCCCGAGGTCGTCGTCGCGCTCTCGCCGCGGGACGTGCCCGGCGAGGCGCTCGCCGAAACCGGTGCGCTGACGCTGGCCGTGGTCGACGAGGAGCACGTGGCGCCGGGCGTGCAGGACGTCTGGGACGTCGGTGCCGCGCCGCTGCCCCAAGCCCCCGCGCTGCCCGAGGGCTACGACCGCGTGCTGACCACCGACCCGCTGCTGGCCCGTGCGGTCGCGCCGCCTTCCCGGCTGCGGCCCTGCCTGCGCGGTCGCGCCCGCATGGAGCTGTTTCGCGCCTCGGCGATCTGGCCTCGCGTGCTGGCCGACCTAGCCGCCGACGTCGCGGCCTACGGGCGCGGCGCGACCGCCGCCGCTGCCGCCGCCGCGGGACGGCCGTAGCGGCCGAGCACCTGCGCCAGCGCCGTGTCGATGCTCAGCATGTCGGCGTGCTCGGCGAACCAGTCCGCGGTGGACTCCCGCAGCGCGGGGCCGCCCTCCACGGTCGCGACGATCCCGTCGGCCAGCGCGGCCGGCGAGAGGTCGGGGCAGACGAAGCCGTTGACCCCGGGCACGATGTGCTCGGTCGAGGCGTTGTCGGGCGCGTCGACCAGGACGCTCGGCACGCCCATCGCCGCGGCCTCGACGACCACGAGGCCGTAGCCCTCGCGCGTGGACGGCAGCACCAGGCAGGCCGCGCGCGCCATCGTGTCCTTCAGCACGTCCTCGTCCACGAAGCCCGGAGCGTCGACGATGCCCTCGGCGCCTTGGGCGACGATCGCGGCGCGGACGTCGTCCAGCTCGGGGCCTTCGCCGAAGATCGTCGCCCGCAGCTGCGGGACGCGCTCGCGGGCGACCATGACCGCCGGCACGATCGCCGGGGCGTGCTTCTCGGGGATCATCCGCCCGGCGAACACCGCCAGCGGCTCGGCCGGCCGCGGCGTCGGGCGGTCGGTGGACCCCGTCCACATCCCGCGGACGACCGTCGGCTCGGTGCGCAGGCCCAGGTCGCGCAGCCGCTGCGCGTGCAGCCGGCTGGAGCAGAACGCCTCCTGGCGCAGGCGTGCGCATGTCCGCTGGACGACCGCCGCCACGCGCCCCTTGACCGGGCCCAGGTACTCGCGCCAGTAGGCGTCGCTCCAGACCTCGAACCAGTCCGACGCCAGGCGGTAGCGCCCGGCGCGGCGGACCATCCCCGCCGCCAGCAGCCCGAAGAACGGCGCCGCGCTGACGTGCACGACGTCGTAGGCGCCGCGGTGGGTTGCGAGATGCCGTGCGACGCCGCGCCCGAAGCGCAGCGCCTGGCCGATCGTGCGGTTCCCGTCGGCGCCGTAGAGCTCCTCGGCCGGCGCGACGGCGATGACCCGCACGCCCGGGACGTCGGGCTCGTCGCCGTCCTCCCACTGGCGCCGCGTGAGGTAGGTCACCTCGTGTCCGGCGGCCGCGAGGGCCTCGCCGACGGCGCGCATCCAGCGCTCGGCGCCCCCGACGGTCCAGGGGAACAGGCAGTCGTAGACCAGGCAGATCCGCATCGACGGGGAAGCGTCGCAGAAACCGCCCGGGCCTCCCTGCCGATCGTCATGGGCGAATGCCCGGAACACGTTCGCGAGGCCCAGCGCAGGTACACTGCGGCACTTGCGCAACCTCTTGGACGGAGGCCCGTTTCAGTCCACGATGTGCCGTTGCCGCGCGAAGCGCCCTCGATCGTGTCGAACCACCTAGTCGTCATCCCGGCGTACAACGAGGAGGCCAACGTGGCCTCCGTGGTGGCCGACGTGCTCGGCGCGCTGCCCGCCTTCGACGTGCTGGTGGTCGACGACGGCTCGTCCGACGACACGGCCGCCATCGCCCGCCGCGCCGGCGCCAAGGTCCTGCGGCTGCCGGTCAACTCCGGCTACGGCGTCGCCCTGCAGTCGGGGTACAAGTACGCCGTCCGCCATCGCTACGCGATCATCGCCCAGATGGACGCCGACGGCCAGCACCGCGCCGAGTTCATGCCGCAGCTGCTGGCGCAGGTCGACTCGGGCAGCGCCGACATCGTCATCGGATCGCGCTTCCTGGACCAGGACGGCCACTACCAGCCGTCGCGGGCCCGCAAGATCGGCATGTCCATCTTCAGCTCGATGGCGTCGCGCATCATGCGCCAGCACGTCACCGACCCGACGTCGGGCTACCAGGTGATGCGCTACGACGTGGCGCGGTTCTTCTGCTCCGACGTCTACCCGGCCGACTACCCCGACGCCGACATCCTGATCCTGCTGCACCGCTCCGGGTTCCGCGTGGCGGAGGTCGCCGTGCAGATGCGGATGCCGACGGGCAAGTCCATGCACGCCGGCCACAAGAGCATCTACTACGTCTACAAGATGTTCTTGTCCATCTTCGTCACGATGCTGCGTCCCGCCGCGGAGAAGCGCGCCTGATGGACGTCCGCATCCGCATCCTGACCATCGGCGGCGCGTTCGTCATCCTCCTGATGGTCATCGAGCTCGTGCGGCGCCGCAAGCTCAAGGAGGAGTACTCGGTCCTCTGGGTGTTCACCGCGGTGTTCATCCTGCTCGTCTCGATCTGGTTCTCGCTGCTGAGCAAGGTGACGAACGCGATCGGCGCGATCTCGCCGGCGAGCACGCTCTTCTTCTTCGGCCTGCTGTTCAGCCTCGTGCTGCTGCTGCACTTCTCGGTGCGCATCAGCTCGCTCGAACGGCGCCTCACGGCGCTCGTGCAGGAGGTCGGCCTGATGAACGTCGAAGAGCCCGAGGGAGTCGAGCCCCCGGACATCACCGGCGAGGACGTCGCCCCGGAGGGCGACCGGGTCGCCGGCCAGCGCGTGTAGCGCGCCGGTCAGCACGCCAGTCCGATGAGGCCGAGGCGCTGGCGGACGCCGTGCCGGGCGTCCATGCGCTCGCGGACGCGCGCCGCCCCCGAGGCGGCGATGCCCGCCGCCCGCTCGGGATCGGCCAGCGCATACCGCACCGCCTCGGCGAAGGCCTCGGGCGTCGGCGGCCGCTCGAGGAGATCGACCCCGGGGCGCATGATCCGATGGTCGCGCTCCGGGTTGCTCGTGATCAGCAGGCATCCCGAGCTCATGGCCTCCGCCGCGCCGCCGGTGGGGAAGCCGTCGATGATCCCGCCGTCATCCTCGCCGGGCCGCTCGGCTCGCACCGGCGAAACGAAGATCGGACATCGGGCATGCAGGGGCCCGGAGCTGCTCGCGGCCCTGCCAACCGTAGAACGTGGCGTTGGGCCCGGCGCGATCGCGCCACGCTTCGTTCGGCCCCACGATGTGCAGGTGCACGTCGGTGTCGACCTCGAGGAGCTTCAGCGCGGCGAGCGCGACGTCGAGCCCCTTGCGCGCCTTGGCGTCGGCCACGAACAGGAGTCGACCGGCCGGGCCGAGAAGTCGCGGCGGCCCGCCGAGTAGAACGCCGTGTCGATTACACCGGGATCGATCGGCACGATGCCGGGAACCTGCTCGACCGCCGACGGGACCCACGAGAGCACCTGGTCGGCGCGCTCCACGAGTTGGCCGACGCGCGCCATCGACCCGGCGGTGTGCACGAACCCGCCACCCGGCGTCAGCGAGATGTGCAGTCGGATCCGCTCGCGCGCCAGGACCGGGAGATGTCCAGTCCGTCGATGGGTCCGGCGGGGTACCCGTCAGGCCTGGGGACGCCCAGGAGGCCGAGGCCGAAGTCCAGGAAGGTGCCGTACGCGTCGGTGATCCCCAGGAGCGGCGCGAGGCGCGGGAAATCCGCGAGCGGCTGCACCGGCTCGGGAAAGTCGTCGGTCATCTCGTACATCGAGAAGAACACCGTGTCGGGAGGCAGCTCGTGCAGTGCGATGGCGTCGCCGTAGCGGAAGCCGCTGCGCGCCCAGGGGAAATGCCCGTCGAGGTACGCCAGTCGGCGGCGGCGCGCGCGTCGTAGCGCGCCGATGGCCGAGCACAGCCGTCCCGCGGCGCGCCGGGCGTACCGCAGCTGTTGCGGCGGGGTCCGCCATGGGGCCCCGTAGGCGGCGGCGAACTCAGCCTGGTTCACCCTCGCGCGTCCCGTGCGCGAACCACACGCTCGAACTCGAGGATCCGATCGCGAGAACGCTCCTTTACCGGCCGGGCCGGTACGCCGACGCTGATCGTCCACGGCGGCACGTCGCGCGTGACAACCGATCCCGAGCCGATGATGGCGCCCTCGCCGACCTCAACGTCGGTGTGGACGACCGCGTTGGTTCCGATGACGGCGTGTGCGCCGATCCGGATGCGGCCGCGGTGCACGGCGCGCTGGGGAGCAGGAATCGTCGGCCCGGTCAGGCCCGAGCCATCCATGAGGTCGGTGCCGGTGATGAGACGGCATCCCGCCGCTAGGCCGACGAAGTCACCGAGCTCACAGGTGCCGCCGCCGACAATCGACACGAAGCCTGCGACGTGCACGTGGGAGCCGATGCGCAGGCCCGCGCCGCCGTCCAGGAACACGAAGTCGTCGACGATGACGTGATCGCCGACCTCGATGCGTTGGGGATCCAGGACGCGGACCCACTCGTAGATCGTGACGTCGTCACCGCAGGCGGCGAGTGCGAACCGGCGTCCGTCGAACCGGCTCACGGCAGGGCGACCTCTCGCAGCGCGGCGCCCACGGCGGCGATGATGGTCCCGATCTCGTCGGGCGTCAGGTCGTTGGCCATCGGCAGCGACAGCACCCGGCTGCTGAGGTCGGTCGTCACCGCGAGCTCGTCGGCGCGCAGCATGCCCGCGAAGGCCGGCATCTGGTGCAGCGGCGGGTCGAAGTACGTCCGCACCTCCACCCCGGCGGCGATCGCGGAGTCGCGCACGACGTTGCGGGCCGCCGCGTCGGCCGCCACCGTGGGGAGGAACTGCCACGTCGACTGGCCGTCGGACGCCTGGAACTCGAGCCCGGCCGGCTGAAGCGCCTCCCGCAGCGCATCCACGTGCGTCCGCCTCGCGCCGAGGATCGCCTCGAGGCGGTCCAGGACCGCCAGCGCGGTGGCGGCGGGCCACTCGGCGAGCTTGGCGTTGAGGCCGATTGCGTCGGTGACCATCCCGTCCTCGAAGCCGAAGTTCGCAAGCCGGCGCAGAGCCGCGGCTCGATCCGCGTCGGCGGTGCAGGCCAGGCCGCCCTCGCCGATGCCGAACGGCTTCGTCGCGTGCAGCGAGAAGACCTCCATGTCGCCGAGCGCGCCGAGCGGCAGGCCGTCGGCATCGCGGGCGCCGAATCCGGCGGCGGAGTCCACGAGGAGGGGCACGCCGGCGTCAGCGACCGCGGCGGTCCAGGCGGCCGCGGTCTCCTTGCGCGGCGGCGTCCCGAACGTCGAACACGCCAGGACGCAGGCGACGCGATCGCGCCGCACCTGCAGCGCGCGGCGCAGCGCCGCCGGGTCGAGCATCCAGGTTTCTGGATCGACGTCGACGAAGACCGGTCGTAGGCCTGCCCACACCGCCGCTCCGGCGGTGGCCGCGAACGTGAACGAGGGCATGAGGACCTCGTCCCCGCGGCGGTCCGCGGTCAAGACCCGCAGCCCGAGCATGAGGGCGAGCGTGCAGTTGGCCAGCGGCACGACATGCATGCCGCGGCCCACGTAGGCCTCCAGGCGCTCCTCCAGCAGCGTATGGCACGGGCCGAAGTTCGAGTACCAGCGCGCGTCCTCGGCCCGGTGGTAATACGCCTCGATGGCCGCCGCCGGCGGGATCTCGGGACGCTGGAAGCGAATCATGCACGCCCTTCCCACAGGCGGCCGGGCCAGTAGTCGCCGACGACTTCGTCCAGGAACTCGAACCGCACGCCCGTGCGCAGCATCCGCCGGGCGCGGTTCCAATCCCCGGGCTCGTGGAACAGGTGCGCGGCCAACTTGTACTCGTACAGCTTGAGCGCGCGGTGCTGCAGGGCCATCTGCCAGCCGAACTGGTGATGGCTCGGCGGGAAGGTGCCGAGCTCCCAGGACGGCTTGTCAGGCTCGTGGTACAGCAATTTGCCGTAGGCGACCTCGGCCCGTCGTTCACGCGCGACGGTGAGGAGCTCCGCCACGAAATCGGGTCGGAACTCGTCATCGTCGTTGAGCACCGCGATCCAGGATCCGCGCGCGAGCTCGATGGCGCGGTTCAGAGGCTGAGTCCCTGCCGTGAACCAGAGGCCGTCGCGGTCCTCCGGGTAGGGGCCGCGACGGTTGAGGTTCTCGTAGCGCAGCCGGGTGTCACCGAACCCAGTCAGGACCTCGGCGGTCTCGGGCGGCGCGAGGTCCCCGACGACGATGACTTCGACGTTGCGGTGCGTCTGCGCGAGCGCCGACGGCACAGAGCGGGTGCGCAGGCCCTCGACGTTCGTGTAGGTCGGGATAACGATCGAGACGAGCGGGTCGGCCTCGGTAAAGGGGACGTCGTAGCCGGGCGCGGTGCGGGCCATGGCGAGCAGCCGACGGTTCGCCGCCTCGTCGTCGACGAGAACCTGCAGCGTGCTGAGCAGGTGGCCGTGGGCGTGCTGCACTCGCGTGTCCAGGTCCTCGGCGGCCGTGCGCTGCTCGGCGCGCAACTCGGCGATTTCAGCGTGCAGTACGCGGACCTCGTCGCGCAATGCGGCGAGATCCCGCGTGTTGTCCTGGCGACGATGACCTAGCACAGCGGCTCATGCTAGTTCCGGCGCACCGTTCGGCGTCCCCCGACGCGCAGCACCCGGTGGACCGCTGCGCTGCTGGCCGGCCTGGAGCTGTGGCCGGCCGGCCTGGCGCTGCGCGGCCGCAACCCGGGCATCGCCGGCGTTCTGGTCGCCGTGGCCTGCCTGAGCAACCTGCAGTCGCTGTCGGCCGGCGCCTCGGGCCTGCCCGGCAGCGCCGTCACAGTGACGCCATTTCCATGCGCGTCGAGGTCCAGGCGCCTACTCCCGCCCCGCTGCCCTCGGCGCGCTACCCCGGATCGCCGGGCACCGCGACGAGCTTGATGCCCGCGACGCCCAGCTCGCTCAGCGGCCGCCGGGCCAGCGAGCGCGTGATGCGCGTCGCGCCGGTCAGCAACTCGAACTTCGTGATGTACAGCCCGGCCGCGAGCATCGCCCGCTGCAGCCCGTCGGCGGTGATGCGGTTGAGGTGGCGGAACTCGTCGACGATGAACGCCACGTCGGCCTCGCGCCCGGCCTCGGCCTCGGCCTCGGTGATGTGCCGGGCGATCTCGTCGTCGTCGTGCAGCAGCTGGGCGTAGCCGTCCGGGTACCACGGCCAGAGGTGCGAGCCGTGCTGGGAGTAGTACAGCGGCCAGATCTGCAGGAAGAGCAGGCCGTCCGGCTTCAGCACGCGGCGCATTTCGCGTAGCAGCGCGACCGGCTCGGCGACGTGCTCGAACGTCGACCACGAGACGAGCGCGTCGAAGCTTGCGTCGTCCGCGGGCAGCGTGGTTCCGGCATTGGCGCGGAACCGCAGGCCAGCGGGCAGACCCTCGCCGGCGACCCCGGCCCGCCGCGCGTCGGCCAGCAGCGCGGCCGTGTCGGTCTCCTCGAGGTCGAACCCGGTCAGGCTCGCGGGCCGAGCCAGCTCGTAGAGCCCGAGGTCGATGATCCCGTCGCCGCAGCCGATGTCGGCCACGTGCTTGCCCTCCAGCGACAGGCCGTCGCCGGCCAGGAAGTCGACGATCTGCTGGGGCGCCTCGCGGTAGTGCTCGTCGAACCACGGCCATTCGCCGGTCTGCTGGGCCTCCCGCAGGAACCGGAAGCCGCTGGGCTGGGCATCCTCGCTCACGGAGCGCAACGGTACCGGCCCGCGTTAGCCTGCGGGCAATGGCCTTCGTGGACCTCGCCCCCGGGGCGCACCTGGATGTCGAACGCGGGGACGTCGTGGTGTGCATCCCGCTCTACAGCGGTCACGACCACTTCGTGCGGTGCCTGTACAGCCTCCTCGCGCACACGCCAGCGTCCGTGCTGATCCTGGTCGCCGACGACTGCACGCCGGAGCCGGCCAGCCGCGCGTTCGTGGAGGAGCTCGAGCGGTCCGGCGCGCTGACCCACGAGGTTGCGTGGATGCGCGGTGCGCACAACGTCGGCTTCGTCGAGAACGTCAACCGCGCCTTCGCCGCCGCGGCGCCCGCCGACGTCGTGATCGTCAACTCCGACGTGATCGTCGCGATGGGCTGGCTGGAGGGCATGCACGACGCGGTCCGTTCGGACTCCACGATCGCGACCGCCACCGCGCTGACCAACCACGGCACCATCGTGTCGGTCCCGCACCGCAACAACCCGCAGCCGAGGCTGCCGATGGACCTGACGCTCGAGGACGCCGCCGAGCGCGTGCGCCGCCGCTCGGTGCGGCTGCGCCCGCGGCTGCCCGTCGCGATCGGCCACTGCCTCTACGTGCGCCGATCCGCGCTGGACCTCGTCGGCGACTTCGACCTCGCGTTCGCCCCGGGCTACGGCGAGGAGGTCGACTTCTCCCAGCGCTGCCTCGCGATGGGCCTGCAGCACGTCGTCGCGGACGACGTCTTCGTCGCCCATCACGGCGGCGGCTCCTTCGAGGCCCTCGGTCAGCGCTCCGAGACACAGATCGAGCACGAGCGGATCATCGACACGCGCTACCCGTACTACGCGCGAGTGATCACCCAGACGGCCGGCGATCCCCAGACCCCGCTGGCCCGCTCGCTGAGCACAGCGTCGCGTGCGCTGCGCGGGCTGCGCGTGACGGTCGACGGCCGCGCGCTCGGCCCGGCGCTGACCGGCACGCAGGTCCACACGCTCGAGCTCGTCGCCGCGCTGGCCCGCACGGGCGAGGCCCGCGTGCGCGTGCTGCTACCCCACGACGTCGGCGAGTACGTCGCGCCCGCCCTGTATGGGCTGCCCGGCGTCGAGCTGCTGCATCCCCACGACGCCGACAACGCCGAGCCCGACGACATCGTCCACCGCCCGTGGCAGGTCGGCGACGTCTCCGACCTCGCGCTGCTCGGCCGGCTCGGGCAGCACATGGTGCTCACCCAGCAGGACTTCATCGCCTACCGCAACCCGTCCTACTTCCCCACCGCCGACGCGTGGCTGGGCTACCGCGCGCTGGCCGCCGAGGCGATGTCGCTCGGCGCCGTCGTCCTGTTCTTCTCCCGGCACGCCTGCATGGAGGCGCTGGCCGAGGAGCTGGTGCCCGAGCACCGGGCGCGTGTCGTGCTGATCGGCACCGACCACCAGGTCTCCGTCCAGAAGCCCGCGCCGCAGCCGCCCGCGCGCGAGCTGGCCGACCGGCCGTTCCTGCTCTGCCTGGGCACCGACTTCCGCCACAAGAACCGTGTCTTCGCGCTGCGGGTGTTCGAGTCGCTGCGGGAGCGCCATGGCTGGCCCGGGCGGCTCGTGCTCGCCGGGCCGCGCGTGGCGTACGGCTCGTCCTCGGCCGATGAGGCCGCCTTCCTGGCGGCCCGGCCGCAGCTCGCCGAGGCGGTCGTCGACCTGCCCGCGGTCAGCGAGGTCGAGAAGGCATGGCTGTTGACTCGCTGCTCGGCGGTCCTCTACCCGACGACCTACGAGGGCTTCGGCCTCGTGCCCTTCGAAGCCGCCGACCACGGACGGCCGTGCCTGTTCGCCCACCAGGCGTCGCTCGTCGAGCTGTTCGACCCCGAGCAGGCGCTTCTGGTGCCCTGGGACGCGGACACGAGCGCGGATCGGGTCATCGGCGCACTGTCGGATCCCGACCGTGCGCAGGCCCTTGTCGACGGCGTGTACGCCGCGGCGGGGAGCCTCACGTGGGACCGCACCGCCCAGGGCCTGCTGGCCGCCTACCGCGACGCGCTCGCAATGCCGGCCCGCTCGGCGGCCCGCGCCGCGGGCGGCGGGCTGGCCGCCGACGCCCGCTACTGGACGCTCCGCCACCAGATCGGCCCGACCGGGATGTCGCTCGTCGGGCCCTACAACCCGGAGGGCCCTCTGCTGCCGCCCGACGCCCAGCGCACGATCGCGGCCCTCGCGCGGCGCTCAGCGACGCGCGGGCCCCTACTGAAGGCGCTGCGGCTGCTCGGACGCATGGGAGGCCGCGGGGGCCGCAACGGCAGCGCCAACGGCGGTGGCGACGTCACCCTGCGCGAGCTCGAACACGCCGACGACCGCCCCGCGCTGCCGCCGGCGACCGGAGGGGTGGGTTAGATGCCGGCGCGCCAGCAGCTCGAGGGGTCGCTGGAGGACCAGCGCCGCTGGCGGGCGTCCTACGTGGACGACGTCGACGCGATCCACGCGTTCCTGGGCGTCGACGGGATCGCCGTGGCGGCCCGTCGCGTCGCGGTGATCGACAGCGGCGACGGCATCCTCGCGCTGGGCTTGGCGCAGCGGCTGGGGGCCGCGCAGGTCGCCGGCTTCGACGACGAGGGCTGCAACACCGTCACCCTGGCGACCTGGGCGGGGTGGTATTCGGGTTCGGCGCAGCTGCCCGCCCACCTGCGCTTCGTCGGCACGCGGCCTTACGAGATCCCGGGCGAGCCCGGGGGCTACGACCTGGCGGTGTGGTGGGGCGACATCGGGACCCGTCGCGACCCCGTACGGGTCCTGCGCGAGGTGCGGCGCCTGCTCGCTCCACAGGCCCACGTGCTGCTGCGCGTGCCGCCCAACGGCTCGCCTGGGCTCGACGAGCTTCAGCATGCCGTGCTCGCGGCCGGGCTGGCGCCGGCGCGCGTCGAGGTCGACGCGGCCACGGTCCGGCCCGACCTCGAGCAGCGGGCGCAGCCGCTCAATGCCCTGGCGACGCGCGGAGCGCGGATGCTCGCCTACCGCGTCGAGTAGGCCTGGATCGTGGCGCCCGCCATGGGTCGCGCACGGCCGAGCTTGTAGGTTGCCTCGCGTGGCGCTCACCGTCGTGGTGCTCCTCCGTTCGCCGGACGACGCCGCCCGCTGCCTGCGGGCGCTGCTGCCGACGCTGCCCGAGGGCGTCCCGGTGCTCGCCGGGGGAACGGCCGAGGCCTGGGCCGCCGCCGAGCGCCTCGGCTCCGCCGCCGAGGCCGTGCGCTGGCTGGAGGCCGACGGCGCCGCCGCCTGGAACGCCGCGGCCGCGCTCGCACCCGCCGACGACCTCGTGCTCCTCGACGGCGCGACCGAGGTCGCCGACGGCTGGCTGGACGGGCTGCGCGCCGCGCTGGGCGAGACCGGCGACGTGGCGACCGCCACCGCACTGAGCAACGACGCCGCGTTCCTCAGCGTGCCGCGCCGCAATCTGCCATGGCCGTTGCTGACCACCGGCCAGCCCGTGGCGGAGGCCGCCCGCCGCGTCCGCGCTGCCGCGCCCGACGTCGTGCCGCGCGTGCCGACCGCCCTGCCGCACGCCACGCTCATCGCGCGACCCGCGCTGGACCTCATCGGCGCCTTCGACCCCGGGCTCGGCGACGACCGCGAAGCGCTCGCCGACTTCTGCCAGCGCGCCGGCGCCGCCGGGCTGCACCACGCGGTGGCCGTGGGCGTCTTCGTCGCCCATCGCAGGGCGGAGCCCGACGCGCCGTCGATCGGCCCGGGCGCATGGCCTGGGGCGGCCGGCGAGCGCCATCCCGCGCTGCCGGCGGCCGTGCGCGCGACCGCCGAGGACCGCCACTCCGCGCTGGCCCGCGCGCTGCTGTCGGCGGCCGTGGCGCTGGAGCCGCTCTCGGTGACGATCGACGCCCGCGCCCTCGCGGGCGGCGTCACCGGTACGACTATGCATATCGTCGAGCTTCTGGGCGCGCTGGCCGCCCGCGATGACGTCCGCGTGCGGGCGGTGCTGCCGGCCCGGATGGGTGACGCCGCGGCGGCGGCGCTCGACGGCCTGCATGCGGTGGAGCGGCTCAGCGAGGACCAGGCCCGCGGCGGCGTGGCGCGCACCCACGTCGTGCACAGGCCATGGCAGGTCGCCGCGGTCGGCGACATGGCCTTTCTCGACGCGCTGGGCGAGCGGACGCTTCTTACCAACCAGGATCTCATCGCCTTCCGTACGCCGGCGGTCTTCGCCGACGCCGAGGCGTGGCTGGAGTACCGCCGCATCACCGGCGACGCCCTCGCCCTGGCGGCGATGGTCCTGTTCTTCTCCGAGCGGGCGGCGGCCGACGCCGCCGATGAGGACCTCGTGGAGCCGGGGCGTGCGCGGGTCGTCGCGCTCGGCAGCGACGCGTCGCACGTCGCGAGCGCGGGGGCGGCGCCGCGGCGCCCGCGTGTGCTGGACGGCATGCAGCGCCCGTTCCTGCTGATGCTCGGCAACCGGTTCCGCCACAAGAACGGCGCGTTCGCCCTGCGCCTGCTGGCCGCGCTGCGCGCCGACCAGGGCTGGGACGGCGAGCTGGTCTTCGCCGGCGCCGACGTCCTGCACGGCTCAGCCACCGCCGAGGAGGCCGCCTGGCTGCTGCGCCATCCCGAGCACGCCGCCGCGGTGCGCGAGGCCGGCGTGGTCGACGAGGCCGAGAAGGCGTGGCTGCTGGAGCACGCCGCCGCGGTCGTCTACCCGAGCACCTACGAGGGCTTCGGCCTGATCCCGTTCGAGGCCGCCGCTGCAGGGACGCCCTGCCTGTTCGCGCCCGTCTCCTCGCTACGCGACACGCTGCCCGCAGCTGCCGCGCTGCTCGCCCCGTGGGACGCCCGAGCCAGCGCCGCCGCGGCGATCGACGTGCTGCGCGGCGGTCCCGCCGCCGAGGAGCACGTGGCCGCGCTGCGCGCGGCCGCAGCGCCGCTGACCTGGACGGCGACGGGCGACGCGCTCATCGCCGCCTACCGCGATGCCGTGCGGCTGCCGGCGCCCCGCGCCGCGCGGCTGGCCGACGACCTCGCTCGCGCCGAGCACGACTTCTGGAAGGTCCGCGACCTAGTCCGGGGTCCGGGTTGGGCGCTCGTCCAGCCCGAACTCGGCCTGCTCAGGGACGGTCTGCAGGACGAGCTCGCGGGCCTGCTCGCGCAGCCGGGTGGCGAGACGGTCCTCCGACGCGCCCTGCGCCTCGCGCGCCGGCTGCCGCGCCGTGCGTGAGCCACCGCAACTCTTGGCCAGGCCGTTCGTTGGGGACTGGAGCGTGCCGCAGATCGCAACCGCGTACCCTCAAGCCCCGTGAGCGACGTCCGCCCCGCGGAGATGGCAATCGCCGTCGATCGCGTGTCCAAGCAGTTCGACTTGCCGCGCGAGCAGGTCCATACCCTCAAGGAACGGTTCCTCCATCCGCTGCGGTCCGCGCAGACGGACACACTGCATGCCCTGCGCGACGTCAGCTTCGACGTGCGCAAGGGCGAGTTCTTCGGTATCGCCGGCCGCAACGGCTCCGGCAAGTCCACGCTGCTGAAGTGCGTGGCCGGGATCTACGGCAGCACCGTCGGAGACATCTACGTCAAGGGCCAGGTGTCGACATTCATCGAGCTCGGTGTCGGCTTCAACCCCGATCTTCCGGCGACCGACAACATCAGGCTCAACGCGACGATGCTCGGGTTGAGTCCGAAGGATTCGCGTTTGCGAATCGACTCGGTGCTGGACTTCGCGGAGCTGCGGGAGTTTGCCGATCTCAAGCTGAAGAACTACTCCTCGGGCATGATGGTGCGGTTGGCCTTCAGTGTGATGATCCAGGTCGACGCCGAGGTCCTGATCATCGACGAGGTGCTCGCCGTTGGCGATGCTGCCTTCCAGCAGAAGTGCTACGACGAGTTCGAGCGCATCCGTCGCAGCGGCAAGACCGTGCTCTTCGTCACCCACGACATGGGGGCTATCCGTCGCTTCTGCGACCGAGCGGTGCTGTTGGAGAAGGGTCGGCTGATCGCCGAAGGCAACCCGCAGGACGTCGGTCTACGCTACCTCCAGCTCAACTTCTCCGAGGAGGCGCGCGCGACTGAGCGCGCCGCCGCCGAGGAGCAGATGCAGACCGCCGCACACGCCGTCGCCAGCGGCCAAGCGCCGCCGCCGGCTGAGCCGATCGTGCTGAGCGAGAGCGAGGAGGTCGTGTTGGGCGAGGGCGGCGTCGACATCACCGAGTCCTGGTTCGAGGACGAGGACGGCGCGCCGCAGCTGACGCTCAATAGCAACCAAGTCTACGCCTTCGCGATGCGAGTGAAGTTCACCAAGGACATCGAGAACCCGCTGTTTGCAGTAAGTATGACCAACAGCGCCTGGCAGCAGCTCTTCGGCGCAGCGTCGGTGTGGACTGACCCGACGCCCGGCCTGTTCCCTGCCGGCGAGGAGATCGTCTGGCGCGCATGGTTCCAGAACATCCTCGGCCCCGACCGCTATGAGGTCAGCTGTGCGGTCTCGCTGGCCGGCGGCCGGCACCTGCAGTTCCGAGAGCGGATGTTCTCCATTGTCAGCGCGACGTTGCGACCGACCGGCTCGATCGTCGACCTCCCCTACCGCCTGGAGCTCCAACGCCACGGCACGACACAGCAGGTGGCGTCATGAGCGCGACCACGGTGCCACTGGGCGCGACAGTGCAGGAGAGCCGCCTCGAGATCCCGCCCGAGATGGGCAAGCCGATCAGGGGCCCGAACGCCTTCGGCGACGACCCCAAGCGCCTGTGGCGGTTGGCGTGGACGATGGCGGTCACCGACTTCAAGCTGCGCTTCTTCGGCTCGGCGCTGGGCTACTTGTGGACGCTGATGCGCCCGCTGATGCTCTTCGGCGTCCTGTACTTCGTCTTCGCGGTCCTGTTCGATCTCGGCGCCACGGCGAAGTACCAGCCGGTCGCGCTGCTACTGGGCATTGTGATGTTCCAGTTCCTCGGCGAGGCGACCCAGATGGGCGTGCGAAGCCTGCTGCAGCGCGAGTCGCTGGTTCGCAAAATCGACTTCCCGCTGCTGGCGGTGCCGCTGGCCGCGGTGCTGACCGCGATGTTCAGCCTTGTGCTGAACTTCATCCCGATCACGGGGTTCCTGCTGCTGTCGGGCGGCAGGCCGATGGTCTCATGGATCGAGGTGCCGTTCCTGATGCTGGCGCTGGCGCTCTTCGCCTTCGGGCTGGTGTGCCTGCTCTCGTCGCTGTTCGTGCGCTACCGCGACGTCGAGCCGATCTGGGACGTGACGATGCAGATCCTGTTCTACGCGTCGCCGATCATCTACCCGATCCAGAAGATTCTGGACGACCAGAGCATCCCGCAGTGGGTCCCGCGGCTGCTGATGGCCAACCCCTTCGCGGCGATCATGCAGCAGACACGCCACGCGTTCGTCGATCCCAGCCACCTCGGCGCCGCCGCTGCGCTGGGCCAAGACTGGCGCGTGATGATCCCAATTGCCGTGACACTCGGGGTCGCGGTGATTGGAATCTTCGTGTTCACGCGGCTGACGCCGAGCATCGCCGAAGAACTCTAGGCGCCCTCGCTGCCACCCTGCCGGTCCATAGGATAGACCGGGCGCAAGCCCAGCTTGGTGCGGGCGCGCTCGCAGCGGGCCTGGGAGGTGATGGGGACGGCCCGCCCGTCGTTGATCGAGACGAAGTAGGTGTGGGGGCCGTACGGGGCCGGCCCAGCGACCGGCTCGGCGATGCCGTGGGCGGTGCACTGCAGTGCATTTAGGTCGCGAACCGGCCCGCCGGTGATCGCTCGCTGGTTCCATTTGAGCTGCAGCGCCGACCGCAGGTCGTTGGCGTAGAAGACCGGCAGCTGCGGGGCCACCTCGACGGGATAGTCCCAGGTGTAGATCGCAGTGCCGTCGGGGTGGTCAGGCACATCCTGGGTGATGCCGGCCAGCACGTCGCGTTGGATGCGCGCCGACTGCACGTACAGGTCGACCTCGTTGCGCGTCCGCGCCGTATACCAGGCCCCTAGGCCGAGGAGGACCGCCACCAGGACGGCCGGCACGGCCCATGCGTAGGCGCCCGCCCGCGGCGTCTGCACGTCCGGACGGAGGAGCACGCCGACCAGGCGGACGGCGAGCAGCGCTGTGCCGTAGATCACGGCGACATAGCCGAACATCGCGAGTGCGTTGACCCGGTCGCCAAGGTTCGGGCTCGCCGGCGCATAGAAGTCATCCGCCGGCACGAAGACCGCGTAGGCCAGCGCGAGCAGCACGATGCCACCGAGAACGACTGCAACCCCCTCCCGGAGCCTGGCCTGCCGGGCTCCGGCGAGGCGTCCAGCGCGCAGCGCGCCGACGCCGGTGCCGAGGACGAGCGCTATCACAAGCGGCACGAGCCATGTGTGGGGACCCTCGAACGGGACCGTGCGGTTGAACACGGTCACGGTCTGGTCGAGGAACATCTGGGCCCGGTCGCGGATGACGTCGAAGCCGCGCGGGTTGTTTAGGCCCGCCTGCCGGTCCGTGACCAGGTGGTTGGTGGTAAACGCCCATGCACAGAAGCCGACGATCGCAACGTCGGCGGCCCAGCGCTTCCAGGGCAGCGGGCGGATCCCGGCGATGGCGTAGACCACGATCGACAGGCCGATGAGCGCGTCGGCGACCTCGTAGGTGACTGCCGAGATGACGAACAGCGTTGACGCTAGGGCGTGCAGGCCGATGCGTCCGCGTCGCCCGCGGCCCGCGTCGAACGCCGCGACGGCCGCCAGCAGCCCGCCGAATGCGGCCGCGAGCGAGAGGTTGCCGTAGTAATTGGCCAACCACAGGTGCAGCGACGTGCAGGCCGGGAACACCACTGCCAGGAACGGGATGGCCAGCGCGGTGATGGCTGAGAGGCCCAGGCGCCGCAGCAAGGCGTACAGGGTGAGGCCGCTGAGGCCGATCCAGACCATGCCCAGCAGGACATAGGCGCCGCCATGCATGCCGAACGCGCGCGTGGTGAGCACCGAGTACAGGACGAGGCCCGGGCGCTTGCCAGCATCGTCGAAGACATCCTGCAGGAGTTGCCAGGTGCTGTCGGCGAAGTGGGCGCGGGCGACCGTCGCCCAGTCGTCGGCGATGAATCCGGCGTCGCGGGCGTAGCGCGCGTAGGCGACCGCCATGAGCACCGCCAGCACCAGACCGGCGATCCCCAGCTCGAGCCACACTGCGCGCTGACCGTTCGGGCGACCGGGCTCAGCCGCCCCCTGCAGCCGTGAAGTCAGCACGGCGCCATCCTACGGACTTGCGCCGCCTGGCAGCCCGCGCGCGGGGCTGCCCGGGCCACCGCGAACTAACCTGCACGCTCATGTCCTCGCCCACCGCGGCGCCGCCTCGGCCTTCCGAAGGGCGCGCGATCGTCCTTTATAGCGTCGCCTCGTTGGTCGCTAGCGCCCTCATGTTCCTGGCCAGCGTGGTGGCCGGGCGCGGCCTGGGGCCCGATGACTACGGCGTAGTGGCCGCCATGCTAGGGATGGCGGTGCTGCTGACGCTCCCTGCCCTGGCGCTGCAGGCGATGGTGGCTCGCGAGGTCGCCGCGGTCGCGCCGCGCGGCGCGGCAGGATCGCTCGCGGCGGTCGGCAGCGTGCTGCGTCGTCGCACGCGTTCGGCCGCGCTGGTCGGCGGCGCGGCCACCGCCGCGATGCTCGCCGCCAGCCCGCTGGCCGCCGACCTGTTCCACCTGCCCGGGGGGGTGCCGTTTGCCGTCACCGCCACGGCGGTGCTGCCGCTACTACTCGCGACCACCACGCGTGGGGTGCTGCTCGGCTTAGGCCGTTACCGCAGTGTCGGCGTGGCGCTGGCCGCCGAGGGCGTGGGCCGTGTGCTGGTCGTGGGGCTGGCGCTGCTAGCAGGCAAGGACGTCGGGCTCGCCTGCGCGGCGGTGCCAATCGCTGCGGGGTTCTCAGCGTTGGTGGGCGCCGCTAGCCTGCGCGACGTTGCGCGTGCAGCCGGCACGGCGCACACGGCACTGGGCCGCGCGTCGGACGGGCCGATCCTCGGGTTCTACCTTGCCTTCGCGTGCATGACCAACGCCGACGTGCTGGTCGCGCGCATCGTGCTCGACAACCGGGCTGCCGGCCTGTACGCCGCGGGTGCGTTCTTCGGCAAGATCGCGCTGCTGGTCCCGCTGGCGACCGGATCGGCGCTCATCGCGGAGGTCGCCCAACGCGTAGCACAGGGCCGCGGCGCCGAGGACCTGCTGCTGCGGGCCGTTGGCATCGCGTTCGGGCTTACGCTGCCGGTCGCCGTGCTGTGCGCGCTGATCCCGCGCGTGCTGCTCCACCTGTCGCTAGGAAGCGAATACGACGCGGCGGCCAACCTCCTGGCGCCGTGTGTCCTGGGGCAAATGCTGTTCGGTCTGGCCTTCGTCGTGTTCCACTACGCCTTCGGCCGCGGCCAGGGACTCAGCCCCCTGTTCATGGCGCTGATAGCGATCGGCGTCGTAGTGCTGCTGTCGTCGCTGCCCCGCAGCGCGCTGGGACTTGCCTGGACGCTGGCCGGCTGCGGCGTCGCGGTTGCCGTCGCGCTGAGCCTGTGGACGCGGATGGCCGTTGACCGATACTAGAGTGGGCCCGGTGCCCACGATGAACAACGCGCTGAGCCCCCGACGACTCACGTACTACGCGGCGGCCGTGCCCCGCATGCTCCGCGGCTTCCGCCGTCCGCTGGGCGCCATCGGCGCGCTGGCCGGCGCCACCGCACCGCGGCCGATCACACTGCGCGATAACGGCCTGCGCCTGCAGGTGCGCGACCGCATGGACGTCTGGGCCGTCCAGGAGACGACGCTCCACCGCCACTACGAGATCTACGGGTTCCTAGTCGGCCAGGGCTGGAGCGTCCTGGACATCGGGGGCGGCCTGGGCGACTACGCGCTGCTTGTCGCCCACGAGCACCCTGACGCGCACGTCGTCGCCTACGAGCCGTTCCCCGGTTCTCGCGAACTGTACGAGCGAAACCGCGCCGCCAACGGCATCCAGGGCGCCGAGGTGCGCCCCGAGGCCATCGGCGAGCCAGGCTTCGTCCGCTATGCCGACCTCGGACGCGGTCCCGGCGAGCACGCCGTCGCACCGGCCGGCCCCGCCACTCCCGACGCGATCGAGTCGATCGCTCTGGAGACCGCGCTCGACCGCGCCGGCATGCCGCGCTGCGACCTGGCCAAGATCGACTGCGAAGGCGCGGAGTTCCCGATCCTGCTTGGCGCGTCCGACGAGACGCTCGCGCGCATCGACCGGATCGTCCTCGAGTACCACGACGGCCCCGGTCGTGACCATGGCGAGCTCGAGCTGCGCCTGCGCGCCGCGGGCTACGAGGTCCAGGAGTTCCCGAGCATCCATGAGGGGCTCGGGTACATGCGCGCTTGGCGGTCGGCCGCCGGGCTCAGGCCGTCAGTGTGATGACCGCGCAGGCCACGCCCCAGAGCACCACACACACCAGCAGCGGCGCGTCGCGGTAGACCAGCGCATCGACCTCCTCGGTCATTCCGGCGCGGTCGCGGTGGTGCATGAGGAAGAGCACGCGGAAGATGCCGTAAAGGACGAACGGCAGCGTGGCGAGCATCGTGTCGGTCCGCGCGCCGAGCACGGTGTAGAGCGCGTAGACGACGACCACCGACGGGGTCACCACGCCAATGAGCTCATCGAGCAGGCTCACAGAGTAGAAATCGAGCACCGGTCGCTGCGGGTTGGACTGGCCGCCGATCGCGACCGCCTCGCCGCGGCGCTTGCTGAGCGCCAGGAACAACGCCAGCAGCCCGGTCACCAGCAGCAGCCACGGGGAGATCTCCGCGTCGACGGCCATCACGCCCCCGAACGCCCGGAGCACGAATAGCGCGGCGATGACCATCACGTCGACGAACAGCACATGCTTGAGGCCCATCGAGTAGCCCAACTGCAGGCCCAGGAAGACTGCCACGACCGCCGCGCTCGCGGCATTGACCGACATCGCCAGGCCGACGGCGGCCAGTAAGGTCACCACGGCAGCTGCGTACGCCATGTTGACCGGCAGGTCGCCGCGCGCGATCGGCCGGGTCGCCGTGCGCGGGTTCAGCCGGTCGGTCTCGGCGTCGCGCGTGTCGTTGAGCAGATAGGAAGCCCCGGAGGCCAGGCAGAACGCGATGGTGACCAGCACTGCGTTGCCCAGCGCGTCCGCGTCATCGAGGCGGCCGCTAAACAGCACGCCGGCCAGCACGAAGCTGTTCTTGATCCACTGCCGAGGCCGCATCGTCTGCACGACAAGCAGCGGCAGCCGGCGGCGCGTGATCCCGGTGGTCGCGGTCACAGTTATAGGACGAGCTCGATGTCGCAGAGCTCAGCGGCACGCTCCGCCAGGCCGACGGGGGCATTACAGACGATCGCGCGCCGAGCGCAGCGCCACACCGCCAGGTCGGCCTCGGAGTTGCCAACGTAGTCGAATCCGCGTTCGCCGAAGCGCTCTACGAGCCGCGCGGCCTTGCGCGCGCCGGTGTTGTTGTGCCCAGGCTGGGTGCCGAAGACGCCGGCGAACTGGCCGGAGGCGTGGGACGCCTCGTCGGCCAGCGCCTGCGGGGCGCCGGTGGCAAGGAAGATGGGACGGGTGCCCTCCTGCGTGCGCAGCCACTCCTGCAGCGGCGCGTAGGGCGTGAAGCGCTGCACGGGCACTGCCCCGTGGCGGTACAGGTACAGCTTCATCTCGGCCTTGTCGCCGCTGCGGCGGGCGCGCCACAGCCCCAGGAGTCGGTGGGGCCGCCGGGCGCGCAGCCGGGCGGTCATGAGCGCCGTCGAGTCTGAGGAGAAAAGCGTCCCGTCCATGTCGACCACTAGCGGCACGGGCGGGTCAGCGGCCATCGGCCGTCAGGACAGCATGTAGGACGGTGTCGCCGAACTGCGCCTGCGCCACCGAGGCGGCGCCGGCGATCAGGCCGGTGGGACGGAGCGCGCGGGCGGCGCATAGGGCGCGCTTGCCCCCGCGCACCAGGAGCGCTCGGTGGGCCGACGTCGCCAGCTCATCGAGCCCGTAGGTGCGCAGGAAGTCCAGGCGGTAGCCGGCGCGGGCCGCGCAGAGCCCGAGGCTGTCGGCCGAGAAGAACGTCAGGTGACGCGGCGGATCCCAGTAGTACCAGTTGGCGCCCAACCGCCGTGCCAGGCGTGACTCGACGTTGGGGACGATGACTAGCACGTGACTGACGCCGTGCGCGCGCAGGCCGACGAGCGTCTCGGCGGGGCGGTGGACGTGTTCGAGCACGTGGCGCATGACGGCGCCGCATGCCGCGGCGCCGGCCCCCGCGAGGTCCTCGGCGGTGGGGCCGCCGCCGCTGAACGAGATCTGGCGGTAGGGCACGCCGTCATGCGTCCACTCGGCGCGCGGGTAGATGTCGAGGCCGACGGCACGATGACCGTGGCGGTGAAGGTGTTCGGCAACCGAACCGTCGCCTGTGCCCAGATCGGCCACCGGTGCATCAGGCGTCAGGCGCGCGAGCAGCGGGGCGAGGTCGGCGGCGATACGGCGGTCGCGGAGCTTGACGAACAGAGGACCGGGCTTGACGTGCATTGCCGAGCCGGCGCTCGTGTCGTAGTAGCGGCCGATCCCGTCGGGCGTCGGCGGGTCGACCAGATACACGGTGTCGCACGCGCCGCAGGTCACGGCGGCGAAGCGGTCGGCCGACAGGTGATCGGCTAGGGCCAGCAGCGGCCGCGGGTTGTCGGCGTCGCAGACCGGGCACGTGGCGTGCAGGCGGTCCGGCGGTACAAGGACGTCGGAACGGACGTTAGCCATCTGGCGCAGCGTAGCCTCAAGCCGCCACCGGCGGCCGCTGGCTAAGGTCTCGCGGGATGCGCTCCGTGATCGATAGCACTCTCGCCGACGTGGCGGCCAACGTCGGTCGGCTGGCCGGCGACGGCCAGGCGCTGACCGCAGTAGAGGCCGGCGCGGCCGGCCTGGTGAGCGCCCTGGGTGGCGGCGGCAAGGTGTACGCCGCGGGCAACGGTGGCTCGCTGTGCGACGCCATGCACTTCGCGGAGGAGCTCTCGGGCTCGTTTCGCGACGAGCGCGAACCGCTGCCCGCGACGGCGATCGCCGATGCCGCGCACCTAACCTGCGTGGCCAACGACTTCGGCTTTGAGCGCGTCTTTGAGCGCTACGTCCGCGCCCACTTGCGCTCGGGCGATGCGCTGGTCGCGATCTCCACGAGCGGGATGAGCCCGAATGTCCTGCGGGCGGCGCGGGCGGCGCGCGAGCTCGGCGGGTTCGTTCTGGCCCTGACCGGGCGGCCGGGGAGTCTGCTGGGCGCCGCGGCAGACGTCGAAGTTTGCACACCGGCCGGCGCATACTCCGACCGTGTGCAGGAACTCCACATCGTAGTCATCCATCTGCTCGTCGAGCTCGTCGAGCGGTCGTTGTTCCCCAGCAACTACGACGCCTGACCGCCCGGCCGTGTCCACCTACTCCACCGAGCGGCTCAAGGACGTCGACCGCCTACTCGCGCCGGTGGGCGCCGTCGTGGGCGGGGCCATCGCCACCGCCGGCTCCCTGCTCCGCGGCGCCGATGACCGGCTGCTGGTGCTGCGGCCCGGCGGGATGGGCGACCTCGTCGCGGCCCAGATCGCCGTCGAGGAGCTCGGGCGCGACCCGCGCAGTGATGTGCGCTGGGTCGTCGAGCAGCGCTCGGCCGCCTGGGCGCGCCATCAGCGCCTCGACCATCTCGCCTACGACGCCGACCCTGTCGGGGTGCTGCGTGGCCTGGCGGGCCGGCACCCAGTCGTCGTCAACACCGAGCAGCTCTTCGGGTTGTCCCAGGCGCTGGCCGTCGCCGCGCGCCGCCGGGGCGGGCGGGCGCTGGCGTTCGCCACCAACCGCGCCGCGCGGTTCGCCCTGGCGGTGCCCTACGACGTCTACGACGAGCATGAGACGGTCGCCTTCCGGCGGATATTGGGTGTCGCGTGGGGCGTCCCGGTGTCGTCCGGCGCCCGGCCGCAGCCGCGGCCGCGCAGCACACCCTCCGATGGCACGCTGCTAATCGCGATCAGCGGCCGTCAGTCGGTGACCCGCACGCTGAGCGTCGAACGCTGGGCCGCCGTCGCGGCGGCCTGGGCTGGAGAGCGCGCGGTTACGGTGGTCGCTGCCCCGGTCGACCGCGACTTCGCCGACGCGCTGGCGCATCGGCTGGGCGACCGCGCCGGCCGCGAAGACCACGGTTTCGACGCGCTGTGCTACCGGATCGCCGCGGCCGAGGGCCTGCTGACGATGGACGGCGGGCCGGTGCACATCGCCAGCTACTACGGCACGCCCACGCGGACGATCTTCACGTCGGGACGCGAGGCGAAGTGGGCCCCGCTGGCGCAGGGCTCCGAGATCGTGCGCACGAGCGGCCTGTGGTGCCAGCCGTGCACGCTGTTCGGCCAGACGCCCCCCACGCGCAACGACCTGGCTTGCCACCGGCTAGACCCGCTGGCCGACGTGCGCCCCTCCCCGGCGTTGAGCTAGGACGCCCCGGCCTGGAGCAGCCGGGTCGTACTGCGCCCTTTCAACAGGGGGACAATCTCGACCCGGCCACCCCAGGCGGCGGCCTGCGCACCTCCCACCACGTCCTCGCGCGCGTAGTCGCCGCCCTTGACGATCAGGTCGGGCTGCGCTGCGAGGATGAGCTCCAGCGGCGTCTCCTCGTCGAAAGCGCACACAAAGTCCACACAGGCCAGGGCACTGAGGACCGCCACGCGGTCGTCGAGGGCGTTGACCGGGCGTGAGGGTCCCTTCAACCGCCGCACGCTGTCATCGCTGTTGACCGCGACCACCAGCGCATCGCCCAGGGCGCGGGCCGCCTGGAGCAGCCGCACGTGCCCGGCGTGCAGCATGTCGAAGCAACCGTTGGTGAACACCACGCGCCGGCCATCGGCCCGCTGGGCGGCGACGATCCTCGCGGCCGTCTCGCGGTCGGGCAGCCACTTCTCGGGCTGGTGATCCTCGGTTTCCTCCTTGAACGCCTCCAGCAGCTCGCTGGATGTCAGCGTCGCGGTGCCGAGCTTCTCGCACACCCGCCCGGACGCGATGTTGGCGAGCATGACCGAGCGCTCCAGCGGCAGTCCGACGGCCGCCCCGGCGGCTAGCAGGGCCACCATGGTGTCGCCGGCCCCGGAGACGTCGGCGACCTGGCGGACGTGCGCGCAGAGGCGCAAGGGCGCGGCCAGAGCGGCGCCCGCGGCGATTAGCCCATCGGCGGACAGGCTCAGGACGACATTCTCGGCGCCGCTGGCGGCGAGCACCGTGGCGGCCAGCGCCTCGGGGTGGTGGTCGGCGCCCGGTCCCGCGGCGCGCACTGCCTCAGCCCGGTTGGGCTTCAGCACGGTCGCCCCAGCGTAGCGGCGCAGGTCGTCGCTCTTGGGATCGGCGATGATAGGAACGCGGGCCGCGCGGCAGCGCTGCACCACCGCGCGCAGCATCTCGTTGCTCAGCACTCCCTTGGCGTAGTCGGCCAGCACGACGGCGCGGCCGCCGTCGCCGTCCAGGAACACGTCGAGGCGCGCCAGAAGCGCGTCAGCGGTCTGGCGCGAGACCGGTTCCGTCTCCTCGCGGTCGATCCGCACGAGCTGTTGGTAACCGGCACGCACGCGGGTCTTACGCGCCGTGGGGACCCCGCCGTCGGTGAAGACAGCGTCGATGCGGATGCCGTGCCCAGTCGCGAGCGCGCGTATCCGCTCGCCGTCGTGGTCATCGCCGACGCGCGCGCCGAGCGTGGCGGTTCCGCCGAGCTGGGCGATGTTGGCAGCGACGTTGGCCGCGCCCCCGAGAACCTCCTGTACGCCGCGCTCGTGCACCACGGGCACCGGTGCCTCCGGGGAGATGCGGTCGACGGTGCCGTCGATGTAGACGTCCAGCAGCGCATCGCCGAGGACGAACACCTGGGCGCCGCGGAGCGCAAGGACGTCGGTGGCCACCACGCGCGCGGGCGCGGGGCCTAAGGGGGCGGAGGGCACGAACACAAGCTAATAGTTCGCCGCCTGCGAGGTCCGGTCGACCGCCGCGCCGAGCGTCCCGTGGCGCCTGTCGCCGTCGCCGTCGCCGGGCGGTAACGGCAGGCGCCGGGGAACACGCGCAGGAACAGCCCGCGGTCCTGCGCGCGGATCGCCAGCCACTGGATTGCCCAGCCGGGCGGCTCGTTGAAGCACGCAAGCTCTTCGTCCCGTACTCGTCGATCATCGGGGCGGTGGCCCGCGCCCCGCGGGCTGGTAGGTGCGCCTCAGGCGCGCGGCACCGCGAACGGCAAGCCGGCGGCCACGTCGGCGAGGGCCGGCGCGTCGACGTCGCGCTGGCTGACCTGCAGCTCGGCGTCGGGGACCGGCCACTCGATCCCCAGCGCCGGGTCGTTGTAGGCGATCTCGCGCTCGGTCTTGGGGTCGTAGTAGGCGTCGAGCTTGTACACCACGTCGGCGAGCTCCGAGACCACGCAGAACCCGTGCGCGAAGCCGGGCGGCGAGTACAGGATGCGCAGGTTCTCGTCGGTGAGGTCGTAGCCCTCCCACTGCCCGTAGGTCGGCGAGCCGCGGCGCAGGTCGACGAGCACATCGTAGACGTGGCCGCGCGCGCAGCGCACGAGCTTGCCCGCGCCGCGGCCGACGGTGAAGTGGAGGCCGCGCAGGACGCCGCGCGAGGAGCGCGAGTGGTTGTCCTGGACCATCTCCTCCTGGATGCCGATGGCCATCAGGTCGCTGCGGCGGTAGGTCTCCACGAAGAAGCCGCGGTCATCGCCGAAGGCCTTGGGCTGCAGGAGCAGCGGGCCGTCGAGCCGGGTGTCGATCAGGTCGAAGGGCACGGCGGGCAGAGTGCCAGATCCGTCTAGGGTTGCGCGGACATGCCGTCGCTGCTCCGTCGCGCACGCTTCGCCCTGGGCCGGTGGCACGCCGCCGCCTGGCGGACTGCGGACGCTGCGCTGGCGCGGGCGGCGCCCGGCTCGGTGCGGATCGCGCGGTCGCAGCCGCGCCTGCCGGGGGCGCCGGTGCACCGCCGCTACGGGCTGCGCATCGGTCAGCCGGTGGATCGCTTCTACATCGAGCGGTTCCTCGCGGGACGGTCGGCGGACATCGGCGGGCGCGTGCTGGAGGTGCTCGACGCGACCTACACGCGGCGCTTCGGCGGCGCGGCGGTGGCGCGGGCGGAGGTACTCGACCTCGATCCCGACAACGCCGCGGCGACGATCCGCGGCGACCTCCAGACCGGGGACGGCGTCCCGGTGGACGCCTTCGACTGCTTCATCTGCACGCAGACGATCTCCATCACCTATGACTTCGCGGGGTCCCTGGACACGGCGTACTCGGCCCTGGCCCCCGGTGGCGTGCTGCTGCTCACCGTGCCGGGGATCTCGCACCAGGCCGAGCCCGACGGCGAGCTGTTCGCCGACCACTGGCGGTTCACCTGGCGGGCCATCCAGCGGCTGCTGGCCGAGCGCTTCGGCGCCGGGAACGTGGAGGTCTTCGCGGAGGGACGGTCGCCGGGTGCGCGGCGTTCCTGTACGGGATCCCGGCGGCGGGGCTGGACCCGGCGCTGCTCGATCCCCACGACCCGGACTACGAGATGGTCATCTGCGCGCGGGCGGTCAAGCCGGCGGGCTGAGGCGCGGCGTGAGCGCGTCGCCGACGCGGATCGTCCCGGCCGAGACGATGTCGGCGCGCAGGCCGCCGCGGTGCACCATGGGGCGCAGGAGTTCGCCGCCGTTGAGGCGGTCGAGGTGGGCGCAAGGCTGGCAGAGGCGGCGGCCGCGGCAGCGCACCGCGCCGAGCGTGAAGTCGTGGCCGACGAGCGCGTTCAGGTCGGTGCCGCGGACGACGACGTTCCGGCGGTGGTCGACGGGCGCGCCGCGCTGCTCGGCCAGCGCCTCGAGGACCTCGGCGTCGACGAGCGTGAGCGCGCTGCCGGGGCGGCCGGAGGCGAAGGTCCCGGCGCCGGCGGCGTAGCGGTCGCCGTCGAGGCCCCCGCCGGGGAGCGCCCGCGCCTCCTGCACGGCGTGGACGGGTGCGGTGGCGTCGGGCGCCAGCACGAGCGCCTCGACGGTGCCGGCGGCGATGGCGGCGGCGGGCCGCGGCGGCCAGGTCGCCAGCTCGAGCGGGGCGATCACGAAGCCGTCGAGGATCACATCGGCCGTCCCGGCCGGATCCCAGATCGGACCCGACGGCACGCCGAACATGACGACCGCGCGGGGCTCGCCGGTCTCGCGGTCGGGCCGCCGGGCGATCCACGATCCCGCCCAGCCGAACGTCGCGGGGTCGGCGACCGGGACCAGCCCGAGGCCGCGCTCCCCCAGCCAGGCGCGCAGCTCGTCGTCGCCCAGCGGGACGTCGGCGGCGACCGCGTCGACGACCTGCGCGACGCACGCGGCGAGGGTCGAGCGCTCGGTGTGGCGGCCCACGGGCGTCGCCCTCAGGCGGCGCGGCGGCCGGGCTCGACGACGCGGTCGGTGCCGAAGGCCGCGAGGTCGGCCAGCAGGTCGGCGACGACCCGCGGCCAGACCTGCGACGCGCGGAACTGGCGGCTGAAGTGGTGGCCGCGGATGCGGATGCGCTCGTAGGCGTCGGGCTGGGCGACGAGCTGGTGGACGCGCAGGTCCAGTTCGTACTTGTCGGCGACCTCCACGTAGTGGATCCCCGGGTCGAGCCCGAACGTCGGGTCCAGCGGCTCGGCCAGCACGAGGTGCCCGGCGGCCATGTGGACCAGCACGTTGCGGTCGAACGTCCGCAGCCAGCGGTCGTTGTGCAGGCTGATGCCGACGTCGCTGCCGGCGAGCATCGCCTGGAGTTGGTCGCCCATCAGCGCGTGGGCGTAGTGCGGGACGTCGAACTTGTGCTTCAGGCCGATCAGCGTGTCCTCGCGGTGCCAGCTCGCGTGTCCGACGAAGACGATCCGCGGCGGGTGCCGCGACGGCGTCGGCTGCCGGTAGAGGCCGTCGGCGACCGGCAGCGGCATGCTGCGCCAGGTCGGCAGCAGCTCGGTGGCCGCGTCCCAGCCGAGCGGATCGGCGCAGATGACCCGGTCGACGTTGCCGCGGTCGACACGGCGCAGCTCCTGCAGGTTGTAGTCGAGGCTCGGGTGCGACGTGCTGCCGGCGCGCGGCAGCGCCTCGGTCACGAAGCCGACCACCGGCGCGCGCACGCCCGCCAGCGCCCCGGGCGGCAGGCTCTCGGGGCGGAAGCAGACGACGACGTGGGGGGCGAACCGCGCGAGCCCGTCGAGCAGTCGGGCAATCTCGGTGCCGCCTCGGAAGTCCAGGAAGCACGGCTGGATACCCGCGGCGGGGCCGTCCATCGCGCTCGTCTCGAAGTACGTCCGCTGGCCCACGAACGCCACCCGCAGGGGCGCACCCTCCGGCGGCAACGGGTAGGGCAGGACGACACGCGGCACGCGCACATACGATACGCGGCGAGTGCGCGTCGCGTTCGTCCTCCAGGATCTCCAGCTCTCGGGCGGTGTCGGCGTGGTCGTCGAGCACGCGGCGCAGCTGCGCCGTCATCACGGCATCGACGCACGGATCGTGCTCACGCAGCCCGAGGAGCACGCGCGGTGGCGCTATCGCGGGCTAGAGGACGTACCCGTGCTCGACTTCGCCACGGCCTCGGAGATCGCGTGGGACGTCGGCGTCGCCACGTGGTGGCAGACGACCTCGTCGCTCTTCCACCTGCACGCCGAGCGCTACGTCTACTTCATCCAGGCGCTGGAGGACTCGGCCTACCCGGCCGGCGCGCCCGAGCGCGTGGCGGCGGCGCTGACGACCGCGCTGCCGGTGCGGTTCCTGACCGAGGCGCGCTGGGTCGCCGAGATCGTGGAGGACCTCCAGCCGGGCACGCGGGCGCTGTACGTGCGCAACGGGACCCCCAAGGACGTCTTCGCCGGGCCCGCCGCGCCGCCGGTGGCCGCGGAGGGCGAGCCGCTGCGCGTGGCGATCGAGGGCTCCAGCGGGTTGGCGCTCAAGGGCGTCGATCAGGCGCTGGCCGCCGTCGCCGCGATGCGCGAGCCGGCGCACGTGACCTGGGTCTCGCCGTGGAAGGAGGCGCCGCCGGAGGGCGTCGACCGCGTCGTCGGCGGCCTGCGCCACCCGGAGATGGCGGAGCTGTTCGCCGACCACCACGTGATCCTCAAGCTGTCGCGCGCCGAGGGCATGTACGGCCCGCCGCTCGAGGCGTTCCACATGGGCGCGACCGTCGTGACGACCGCGGTGACCGGCCACGACGAGTACGTGCGCCACCGCGTCAACGGGCTCGTGGTCGGCTGGGACGACGTGCCCGGGACGGCGCGGGCCCTCGACCTGCTCGCGCGCGACCGGCGGCTCCTGCACGAGCTGCGCGTCGGCGCGCTGCGCACCGCCCGCGCCTGGCCAGACTGGCGCCAGTCCTCGCAGTGGATGGCCCTGGCGCTGCGCCGCGTCGTCGCCGAGCCGCCGCCGTCGGCGCGCGGCGCCGGGCTGCGGCTCTCCGCCGAGTTCGCCGTCGTCCAGGCCGAGACCCAGCTCAGCCAGAAGCACACCGAGATCGCCGAGGCCTACACCCTGGAGCTGACCAGCCAGAAGGCTTGGATCTACGCGGTGAAGGTCCGGGGCCGGCTCCACCGCGTCCGCGGCGCGGCCGCGCGCCTCGCGCGCCCGCTCAAGCGGCTGCTGCGGCGGTAGCGGCGCCGCCTACGGCTACGCCGTCGCCGCCGCGCCCGGCCACCGTCCGGTGCGTGCCGAACGCCGCGACGTCGGCGAACAGATCCCGCACGAGCGCCGGCCAGACGCGCGAGGCGCGGACGAGCTCGGCCTTCTGGCGGCCGCGCACGCGGACGCGGTGGAAGGCGTCGGGGAAGGCGCGGGCCTCGGTGGCGATCGCCAGCAGATCCTCGGGATGCTGGACCTCGAGGTAGTCGAAGCCCGGCTCCAGGCCGTGGGTCGGGCTCAGCGGCTCGGAGATCACGAGGTGGCCGGCGGCGAGGTGCAGGAGCACGCGGTTCTCGAAGCTCGGGTAGGGCTCGTTGTGGATGTTGAAGGTGATCTGATGGGTGTCCAGCAGGTGCTCGAGCTCGTCGACCTGGATCCCGAACGCGACATGCAGGCAGTCGAAGCGGTGCTTGACGTCGATGAGGAAGCGCTCGCGGTGCACGGTCGAGCGGCCGACGAAGAGCATCTTCGGGACGCCCTTGACACGCTCGACCGGCCGGTAGAGGCGGTCGGCGACAGGGATCGGGAGCGAGCGCCACACCTCCATCACCTCGTCCACCGTCGGAATGATGAGCGGGTCGAACGACACGAGCCGGTCGACGTTGGCGCGGTCCATCTGTGCAAGCGCGCGGCGCCGCTCCTCAAGGTCCCAGTGCAGCGCCCCGCCCTCGGTCGAGCGCGAGATCGGCTCGGTCAGGAACCCCAGGATCGGCGCGGGCAGGTCGGCCAGCAGGCCGGCCGGGACCGTCTCGGGACGGAAGACGACGACGACGTGCGGCGAGAACGCGGCGAGCTGCGACCGCATCAGCGCCGGGTCGCGGCCGCTGCGGTACTCGATGAACGTGGTCGTGACGCGGGGCGAGTCCTCGTCCAGCGCGCACGCGCGGAAGTAGGTCTGCTGACCCACGAAGGCGAGGCGCAGCGGAGCGCCCTCGGGCGGCGTCGGATACGGCGGGGTCGCCCGGTCGGCCATCGTCGGGCATACGTTACGCTGCGCGGCGATGCCCACTTGGGAAGCCCGTGTGTCCCGGGGGACCGCTCCGGCCGACCGCGTCGACGCCGAGCTCCGCTACGCCTTCGCCGCGCCGCTGGTGCGCGACGCTGCGCTGTGGATCGACCTGGGATGCGGGACCGGCGTGCCCGCCGGCGCCGCGCTCGCTGGCCGGCCGCTGGCCGGCCGCGCGATCCTGGTCGACCGCGAGCCCGACGCGCTGGACAAGGCCGCACGCGAGACGGGCGCCGAGGTGGCGGCCGCCGTCGAGGCCGACCTGTCGACCGCCGAGGGCGCCGCCGCGGTGCCTGCGGCGATCGCCGGCGCCGGGATCGACGGCCCGCGGGTGGTCACCTGCTTCGACGTCCTGCACCAGCTCGCGGACTTCACCGCGCTGGTCGACCTCCTGCTCGCCCTCGGCGAAGACGGCGCGACCGTGCTGCTGAGCGTGCCCGACGACGCGGCCGGCGGGCTGGACGACCCGCACCGCGAGAGCGCGTGGTCGGCCGGCGCCGCCGAGGAGCTGCGCCGCCTGCTGCCGCCCGGCGCGGTGAGCTTCTCGCAGGTGCCCGTGCGGGCCGCCGCGATCGTGCCGGCCGCGGGCGGAGAGAGCGCGCCGCTGGGCGGCGTCACGGTGGCCGCCGGGCAGCCGCCGTCGCACCACTTGCTCGCCTTCGGCCCGGACGCCGGGCGCCTCGCCGGCGCCTCGCTGGCGCGCGCGGCCGACCTGGACGCCGAGCGCGCCGACGCGCGCCGCCGCGAGAGCGATCTGGCCTACCTCGAGGCGCGCCTCGCCCGGGTCGAGGCGCCCGCGGCGGGCTGACGCCCGGTGCGCGTCGCCTTCCTCATCCCCGCGCTGGACCTCTTCGGAGGCGTCGGCGTCGTGGTCGGGCACGCCCGCCGGCTGCGGGAGCGCCACGGCGTCGACGCCGTGCTCGTGCAGACGCGCCCCGACCGCGCGAGCGGCGACCAGCAGCACAACGGCGTCGGCACCGTGCCGGTCGTCGAGCTCGCCGACATGCGCGGAAAGCGCTTCGACGTGGCGGTCGCGACCTGGTGGGAGACGACGCTGCACCTGCACGACGTCGAGGCCGATCGCTACGCGTACCTCGTCCAGTCGATGGAGGACCGCTTCTACGGTCCCGACACCGCGCAGCGGGCCGCCGCGGCGATGACGCATGCGCTGCCCGTCGCGATGATCACCGAGGCGCGCTGGATCGCCGAGCAGCTCGAGGAGCTGCGCGGCGGACCGGACCGGTTCCGTGTGCACTACGTCCGCAACGGCATCGACAAGCGCGTGTTCGCGGTCCCCGACGCGGTGGCGCCGAGCGTGGACGGCCCGCTGCGCGTGCTCGTCGAGGGCCGGCCCGGCGTGCCGTTCAAGGGCGTCGACGAGGCCCTGGCGGCCGCGGGCGCGATGCGCGAGCCCGCGCACGTGACGCTCGTGTGCGCCGACCGCGGCGCCACCAGGCCTGCGATGGCCGACGAGGTCCTCGGGCCGCTGAGCCCCGAGCGGATGGCCGACCTGTACGCGCGGACCGACGTGGTGCTCAAGCTGGCGCGCGTGGAAGGGATGGCGGGCCCGCCGCTGGAGGGCTTCCACCGCGGCGCGACCTGCGTCACCACGCCGGTGACCGGCCACGACGAGTACGTCGCCGACGGGCGCAACGCGCTGCTGACGAGCTTCGACGACGAGCGCGGCACGTCGCGGCTGCTCGACCTGCTGGCGCGCGACCGGCGCCTGCTGCACGAGCTGCGGACCAGCGCCCTGCGCACGGCGCGGTCGTGGCCGTCGACCGAGCAGTCGACGGCGATGCTGCTCCTGGCCCTGCGGCGCATCGTCGCCGGGCCGTCACCCGATCCGACGGGCTCGGCCGCCGGGATGGCCGCCGACATCCGCATGACCATGCAGCGCCACCAGGCCGCCGAGCGCGACCACGAGCGGCTGCAGGTGCGGATGAACCGGATCGAGTCGCTGCTCCTGCGCGGGCCGCTGAAGGTCGTGCGGCGGCGTCTGGCGGGGCGGCGCTGATGGGCTTCGGGATCAAGACCCGGCTCAAGCGCCTGGCCGCCGGGCCCTACGTCAACGACGAGTACGTCGAGGCGCGCGTGCTCGGGGACCTGCTGCGCGCACCCGCGGGCGCGCTGCTCGACGCCCCCGCCGACAGCGCGCCGCTGCACGTGGCGCTGGTCGTGCCGTTCTTCCGCCAGGGCAGCGGCGGGCACATGACGATCGCCAACCTCGTGCGCGCCCTCGAGCGCCGCGACCACCGCTGCTCGCTGTGGATCGACGATCCCGGCCGGCGCGTGGCGGGCGGGCCGGCGCAGGCGGTGGCCGACCTGCGGGCGTGGTTCGGACCGTTCGCCGCCGACGTCCACTACGGCCTCGACGGGTACGAGCGCGCCGACGTCGCGGTCGCCACGGGCTGGCAGACGGTCGCACGCGTCCGCACCCTCGCCGCGGCGGGCCGGGCGTACCTGGTCCAGGACCACGAGCCGGAGTTCTTCGGCACCAGCGTCCAGCACGCGTGGGCCGACGACTCCTACCGCCACGACCTCTACCCGATCACGGCGGGCCAGTGGCTGGCCGACACGATGGGCGAGTTGTACGGGTTGCCCGCGACGCCCTTCGACCTCGGCATCGACGGCGAGCGGTACCGCCCGCTGCCGGATGTGGCGCGCCGCGACGACGTGGTGGTGGCCTACGCGCGGTCGAGCACGCCGCGGCGGGGCGTCCCGGTCGCGCTGGCCGCGCTGGCGGAGCTGCACCGCCGCCGGCCCGGCGTGGAGGCGTGGCTGTTCGGGCACGGCGGACCGCCCGGCGTCGACTTCCCCTACAAGAACCTCGGCGTCGTGCCCGAGCCGGAGCTGCCGGCGATCTACGCCGCGGCGACCGTCGGGCTCGTGCTGTCGATGACCAACTACTCGCTGGTGGCGCAGGAGATGCTGTCGTGCGGGCTGCCGTGCGTGGAGCTCGACGCGCCGAGCGTCGTCGCTGCGTTCGGGCGCGACGGCGCGGTGGACTTCGCGCCGCTCGATCCGATCGCGATCGCCGACGGGCTCGAACGGCTGCTGGCCGACCCGGAGCTGCGGGCCCACCGCGCCGAGCAGGGCGCGGCGCTGCGCGCCGAGCGCACCTGGGACCACGCGGCCGAGCAGGTCGAGACGGGGCTGCGCGCCGCGATCCTGCACGCCCGTCGCGCGGCGCTGCGCGGAGGGGCTTAGCCGTGCCGTCGCTGCGGCGGCGGCCACGCGGGGGCGCCGAAGCGGGCTCCGTCGCGGGCGCCGCCGTCGCGCCCGAGGTGCCGTGGGCGCTGGGGCCGCTGCTGCGCGACGGGCCCACGCCGCTGGTGGAGCGGGCGGCCGGCGGCGAGCGGCTGGACGTGGCGGTGGTGCTCGGGACGGGCCAGGCCGAGGCCCGCGACGCGGGGATCCCCGGCGAGCTGGTGGGCGCGCTGGGCGCGGCGGGGATCGACGTGCGGATCGTCGGCCAGGACGAGGCGGCGCAGGCGGCGGACGCCGACGTGGTGCTGGCCGCGGGGTGGCCGGCCGCGCCCGCGGTGCTGACGCTGCACGGCGTGCGGGCGCGCGCGGTTCTGGCGACGCCCGCGCCGCCGGTCCTCGGCGAGCTGGGGTGGGCGACGGGCCTGTCGGTGTTCGGCCCCGCGTGGATGGGCGGCGCGCTGCCCGGCGGCGCGGACGCGGCGTACGGCGCGATGCCCGTCCACCGTCGCGAGGATCTCGTGCTGGTGCACTCCGAGGAGCCGTTCGGGCTGCTGGCGGCGGCCGAGCTGCACGCGCGGCGCGACGACCTGACGTTCGCGGTCAGCGGCGCGCGGCGCGATCTGGACCTGCCGTTCGAGTACCTGGCAGTCGAGCCCGGCGGCGAGGCGCTGGCGCACGCGTTCGCGTCGGCGACCGTGGCCTTCGCCCCGCCGGTGCGCGGGTGGCGGCCCGCGGCGGTGGCGATGCTCGTCTGCGGCCAGGCGGTCGTGGCGCCCGGCGACGGCGCCGGCCGCTCCGCCCTGGGCCCGACCGCGTCGCTGGCGACGAGCCCGCTCGAGGCGGCCGACCTCGCCGAGGTCCTCGTCGCCGACCTCGAGCTCCGGGCGACCCGCGCGCGCGCCGGCTTCGCGCGCTTCAGCGGCGGCTGGACCGCGACGGCCACCGCGCTCGCCGCCGCGCTGCGAGCGCTGCCATGAGGATCGCGGTCGCCGTCGTGACCGTGCCCGGTCGCGACGCGGGGCCGGCGGTGGCGGCGCTGCGGGCCGCCGGGATCGAGGACGTCGCGGTGGTGGCGACGGCGGCGCCGGGGGCGTGGGCGGCGGCACGCAACGCGGCGCTGGAGGACGCCGGCGATGGTGATGTCCTTGCGTTGATCGACCATGATGTACGGGTCGACCCGGGGTGGGGTGCAGCGCTGCGCGCGGCGTGGGTGGCGCCGGGCGCGCGGCGCGTCGGCGCGGTCGGCGGCCCGCTGCGCGGCGAGGGTGCGCCGGCGTGGCATGTCGGCGATCACGCTGAAGTGCTTGCGCTGCACGACGGCGCCGTCGGGCCGTTCCCGGGCGGCAACGTGTCCTTCCGGACGTCGGCGCTGCGGGGCGTCGGCGGGTTCTTCCCCGCGCGCGGGCACGCGGCGGCGCGCGACACGGTCGGCGAGGATCGCCGCGCGCAGCGGGACCTGGAGGCCGCCGGCTGGAGCGTCGTCGGTGCCGCAGGGATGAGCGCCGCGCGCGACCTGTCGGCGCTGCGGCCGGTCGACCTGCTGCGCCGCCGGCTGCACGCGGGGGCGCGGAGCGCGGCGCTGGGTGGCGCGGCGCGTGGGGCCGGGCTGTCGCTCGCGGCGCGCGCGGGGGCGGCCGCGGCGGCGCGGGCGGTGCGGCGCGACCGCGCGGGGGCCGTCGACCGGGCGGCCTGGGCGGCGCACGGCGCGGGGACGGTGCTGGGGCGCCCGCTCGCGCACGCCGGGCTGCAACCCGACCGGGAGCGCACGGCCCTGCGCCCCGACGTCCCTCCGGCCGAGCCCCATCCCTGGGCGCCGGCGCCGCGGCTGGTCGCGCGCCGTCGTGGCCGTGGCCGCGTCCACGGCGCGGTCCTGCTCTACCACCGCGTGGCAGCCCTCGGCGCGGACCCGCTGGGGCTCGCGGTCACGCCGGAGCACTTCGCCCAGCAGCTCGCCGTGCTGCGCGAGCGCTGGACGGTCGTCGGGCTGGAGGCCGTCGTCCGCGGCGAGGCCGGCGACCACGCCGTCGCGCTGACCTTCGACGACGGCTACCACGACAACCTGCTCCACGCCCTTCCCGCGCTGACCGCGGCCGGGGTTCCGGCGACGCTCTTCTGCTCGACCGGTCACGTCGCGACCGGCGAGGCCTTCTGGTGGGACGCGGTGACCGCGGCGTTGAGCGCCGGGGGCGCGGGGATCCTGGAGCTCGACCTCCCCGAGGGCCGCCGCGCCTGGGCCCCGCGCGATGACGCGCACCGTGCCGCCGTCCGCGCCCACGCCCATGCCGCGCTGCGCACCCGCGACCGCGAGACGATCGCGACCGCGCTGGCGCAGCTGGACGCCTGGGCCACCGCCACCACCCCCGCTCCTGCGGACGTCGAGGGACGACTGAGCCGCGATAGTCGCGGCTCAGTCGTCCCTCGACGGTCCCCAGCGGCGGCGGCTGGCCCGCCGCCCGAGCGCGATCGACCGATGACGGTCGCGGAGCTGCGCGCGCTCGCCGCCGCCGGGCCGTTCGCGGTGCAGGCCCATGGGCGCACGCACCGCAGCCTCGCCCACGCCCCGGCGGCCGCGCGGGAGGACGAGCTGCGCGGCAGCGCCGACGACCTCGAGGCGTGGCTCGGTGCTCGCCCGACCGCGTTCTCCTATCCCTTCGGCGTGCCGGGCGTGGACGTCGACGAGGCGACCAGGGAGGCGGCCCGCGCGGCCGGGTACGCATACGCCACCGTCAACGCGCCGGGCCTCGTCCGTGCGGGAACCGACCGCTATGCCCTGCCGCGGCTGGCGGTCGGCGACCTCGACGGCGGCGCCTTCGCCCGCTGGCTGGACGCGACGTTCCCGGGCCGGTGACCGGCACCGCCACGGCGCGGCCGGGGCTCGTCCTCGCCGCGACGATCCTCGGGTCGTCGGTATGCGCGACGGCCCGCGCGCCTGACCCCCATCGGCGTGGCACGGCCGGGACTCCGGGCAGCGCGTGGACACCGCCGCCTTCACCGACTCGTCATCCTGGAGCGCGTGTCAGCCGTCGCTCAACAGCGGCCGGCCGGACGGCTGCTCCGCCATCGTCTGCCGGCCGCCCGTCCGCCGCGCCCACAGCGCCGTCGTCACCGCGTAGAAGATCTCGATCCCCGTCTGAACCAGTCGCACCGCGATCGCCGTGGTCAGTGCGACCGAGAACGGCATCGAGGTCGCGAGCGCCGTTGCGGTGGCGACGTCGCGGGCGCCCAGCCCGGCCGGAGCGACGAACGCGATCGCCGCGGCCGCGTAGCCGATCGCGTAGGAGCTGAGCGCCGTGACGCTCGGGTCGCCGACCGCGTGGATGCCGCGGGCCAGGCAGTAGATGGCGACGCCGGCCTCGAGCCACGCCACGAGGTAGACCGCGAGATACAGGACGAGCCGGCGCAGCGGGATGGTCACGTGCGCCGGGGTGAAGCGCAGGCGCGCCGCGAGCCTCGACGACAGCGCGTCGATGACGCGCGGGTGCAGGAGCAGCAGCACGCCGACGGGCGCGACCAGCACCACGTAGCGCAGCGGCTGGTCCTGCAGCGAGTCGAGGCCGAGGACGAAGGAGACGCTCAGCGCGCAGGCGCTGCCGACCGCCAGCGCGAACTCGTAGGCGAACGCCGCGACGGTCACCGTGCGCGGGATGCCCTCGCGCTGGGCCAGCTCGATCCGCGTGACCGCCATCAGCACCTGCGTCGGGACGTAGCGCGTCAGCAGCGAGACGTTGTAGATCGCCTGGCCCTGGGCGACCGGCAGCGGGCCGCCGGCCTCGGCCATCACGCGCCGCCAGATCTCGGCGACCGCCGGCTGGAAGGCCAGCAGGAGGACGACCGACAGCGCCAGCCACGGCCACGAAAGACGGACGTCGAGGCTCGGCAGCCGGCCGGTCGACGTGACGACGGCGAGCGCGACGAACACGACGGTCAGGGCGACGAGGAGCGCGACGGCGACCCGCCTGCGGGTCTCTCGCGTGAGGAGGCCGTCCATCGCCACTCCCGCCTACGCCGGCTTGCGCAGCACCGTGAGCGACCGGATGCCGAACGGCAGGCGCACGTGGCGACCCAGCAGCGCGCGCTCCAGCCGCGTGGTCAGCGCGCCGAGCTGCGAGTCGGCGGTGCGGTCGATGTCGGCCTCGACGAGCGCGCGGCGCTCCTCGGAGCTCGGCGTGCGGTGCCGGATCCGGTTGCGCTTCTTGACCGCCCAGAAGGCCGGATAGATGATCGAGCCGACGTGGGTGTCGTGCAGCACCTCGAACCCCTTCGCCTTGCCGGCGAGCTCGCCGCGCGCATAGCGGCGCTCGTGGCCCAGGAACGCGTCGTAGTAGTCGTAGGTGCCGGGACCGGCGGGCACGATGACCGCGGCGATCCCGCTGGGGCGCAGCACGCGGCGCAGCTCGGCCAGCGCGCCGACGTCGTCGGGCACGTGCTCCAGCAGGTTGGCGCTCAGCACGACGTCGACGGCGTCGTCGTCGATCGGCAGGTCGCACACGTCGGCCAGCAGCAGCTGCGCGTCGGGCACGAGGCCGTGGGCGCGGCGCAGGCCGGCCGCGATGAGGTCGACGCCCAGCAGCGTCGCGGCCGGCAGGCGCGCTCGGAGGTCCGCCAGCAGGTAGCCCGACGAGCAGCCGGCGTCGAGGACCACGCCGGGATCGCCGGGGCCGAAGGCGCGCATGCTGTCCAGCAGGGCGTTGCGGGTCCAGACGTCGAGGAAGTGGTCGCGCGAGGACTCCTCGTGGAGGGCCTCGAGGTCGTCGGACCAGTTGACGTCCAGCGACTCCGCGTAGGCGGTGAACGCGGCTTCGGAGGGCGGCGCGCCGGCGGGGGGAGTCCGAAGCGCGCGACGGCGGCGCAGGAACGCGTCGGTCTCGGCCAGCGCCGCGGGCGTCCCGATCTCGTAGAAGCGCCGCGTCGCGACGTAGGCCGTCAGCTCGCCGTCGCGCGCGAGCGCGTGCTGCAGGCCGGCCAGGTCGTCCTCGTCAGGATGGTCGCGCAGCGCGCGGGCCTGCAGCGCCCCGAGCCCGTAGTCGATCCACTGCATCGCGCCGGTCGGGTGGTGCTTGTCGTAGGCGGCGACGCGGCGGCCGTCGTCGGACAGCACGACGTTCGAGGCGTCCCACCGGCCCTGGTTGTGCAGCACGCTCATCAGCCCGAGGCGGCCGGACTCCCAGAATGTGCGCCAGGCCGCGCGGTAGTCCAGGCGCAGGTAGGTGTCGCCGTACAACACCAGGAACGCCTCGCCCAGCGCGTCGAGCGCGCCGCGGATCGCGCCCGCCGTGCCGGCCAGCTGCGGCGGGTCGTAGCGGTAGACCAGCTCGATGCCGTGGCGCCGGCGGCCCAGCTCGGCCTCGATCCGCTCGCCCAGGTAGCCGACGCACAGCACCGCGCGGCGGACGTCCTGGCCCGCCAGCAGCTCGAGCTGCCAGTCCAGGAACGGGCGCCCGGCGACCGCGAGCAGCGGCTTCGGGGTGTCGCGGACCGACTCGCCGAGGCGCGAGCCCAGGCCGCCGGCGAGGATGCACGCCGTTCCGATCGCGGGCGCGGTCATCGCGGCACCGGCTCGGCGTCGGGCACCGACTCCGCGTTCAGCCCGTAGGCGGACTCGACGATGTACTGCGGTCGTTGCTTGACCTCGTCGTAGATGCGGCCGACGTACTCGCCCATGATCCCGATGGAGAGCATCTGGATCCCGCTGAAGAACGAGATGACGAGCACGATCGTCGTGTTGCCGGTCGGGAAGCCCACGCCGACGAGCTTGAGCACCAGGTACGCGAAGCCGAAGAGGAACGCGAAGCCCGCGAGGCCCATGCCCGCCAGCGAGATGAGCTGCAGCGGGTAGCGGCTGAAGCTCACGATGCCGTTCATCCCGATGAGCAGGGACCCGAGGAACTTGTTGTACTTCGACGTGCCGGCCACGCGCGGATCGCGGTCGTAGAGCAGGCTGGTCTGGCGGAAGCCGACGATGCCCACCAGGCCGCGCAGGAAGCCGTGGGCCTCGTTGAGCGAGACGACGTGGCGCACGACGCGGCGGCTCATGAGCCGGAAGTCGCCCGTGTTGGGCGGGATCTCGACGTCGGCGATGCGGTTGATGACGCGGTAGCCGACGGCGGAGACGATGCGCTTGACCAGCGTCTCGCCCTCGCGGGTGCGCCGCTGGGCGTAGACGACCTCGAAGCCCTCTCGCCACAGGTCGACCATGTCGGCGATGAGCTCGGGCGGGTCCTGCAGGTCGCAGTCGATGACGACCACCGCGTCGCCCCCGGCGTGGGCCATCCCGGCCAGCGTCGCCTGCGGCTGTCCGAAGCGGCGCGAGAAGCGCAGCATCTTGACCCGCGGGTCGCGCTCGCGCAGGTCGAGGATCAGCTCCTCGGTGCGGTCGGTGCACGGGTCGACGCTGAAGATCAGCTCCCACTCAAGGTTCTCGATCGGGTCCAGCACCGCCGACAGGCGCTCGTGGACCACCAGGACGTTGGCCTCCTCGTTGAAGGTGGGGATGACGACCGAGAGCAGCGTCGTGGCGCTCATGGGCGCTCGCCCCAGTCCTGGCCGCGCTCGGACGGGACGATGCGGCGCAAGGTGTAGATGTCGGTCCCGTCGAGGCCCGGCAGGTGCTCGTCCAGCGTCTCCCACGGGTCCCAGACGGCGCTGAGCAGGCGGCCGGTGATCCCGTCGCTCTTGCGCGAGCCGAGGTAGACCGCGAGCTCCGCGCCGACGGTCAGGGGCGTGCCGCCGCTGTCGCGCTGCTGCAGCGCCTTGCCGTGGAACGCCTCGCCGACGGCGTCCGGTCCGGCGGCGATGACCTCGTCGAGCATGCGCGTGTTCAACGCGCCGGGCGCGATGGCGTTGACGTCGACGCCGTCGCCGGCGACTTCGCCCGCCAGCGTCTCGGCGAAGCGGATCACCGCGGCCTTGGACGCGGCGTAGGCCGACAGGCCCGGCATCGGGGACGTGGCGCCTCCGCCGGAGAGCTGCACGACCTTGCCGCGCGCCGAGCGGCGCAGGTGCGGCACCGCGAAGCGGGCCGCCAGGACCGACCCCATCAGATTGATCTGGATGGCCTCCGCCCATTCGGCCCAGTCGACGTCCTCGATCGGGCCCTTGGGCCCGTAGACGCCGGCGTTGCTGACGAGGACGTCCAGGCCGCCGAGCTGCTGCACGGCGAAGGCGACGAGCGCCTCGGCGGCCTGCGGCGAGGCGACGTCGGCCGCGTGGGCGTGGACCTCGCCCAGCGGGGCGAGCTCGTGCCGGGCGGCCTGGAGCGGCTCCTCGGAACGGGCGCAGATGACGACGCGCGCGCCGTCGCCCAGGTAGGCGCGGGCGATCTCCAGGCCCAGGCCCTGGCTGGCGCCGGTGATGAGCGCGGTGCGCCCGTCGAGCCGGCCGCTCATGCGGGCCGCCGTCCGACGGAGGCGTAGCGGACGCGACCGTCGCCGGCGAGCGCGCCCGCCAGGAAGCCGTTGGCGTCGACGACGAGGTCGCCGCCCAGGACGTCGGCGATCTGCGTGGCGTCGAGCTCGCGGTAGGCCGGCCACTCGGTGGCGATCACCAGCGCGTCCGCGCCGCGCGCCGCCTCGAAGGGGTCGTCCATCAGCGTCACCTCGGACAGCTCGGAGGGCAGCGCGCGCACGGCCGGATCGTGCGCGCGCACGGTGGCGCCGGCGGCGAGGAGCTCGTGGCAGAGCTCGACCGACGACGAGCGGCGCAGCGTGTCGGTGCCCGGCTTGTAGGTCAGGCCCCACACGGCGACCGTCTCGCCGGCCAGGCCGTCGGGCGCGGCGCTCGGCGCGCCGGCGGCCAGCAGCGCGCCGATCGTGCGCCGCGGCCACCCGCGGTGGGCGGTGTTGCTGTCCCAGACCCCGTGGAGCAGGGGCGTCACGAGCCCTTCCGCGTCGCCGATGCTCGTCAGCGCGCGGACGTCGCGCGCCAGCGTGCCGCCGGCGAACGCCCCGCCCGGGCCGAGGTAGGCGCGGGGACCGACGCGCTCCTCGGACTTCAGCGCCCGCGAGACGTCGGCGGCGTCGGCGCCGACCCGCTCGCAGACCGCCGCGATCTCGTTGATGAAGGTGACCGAGGTGGCCAGGAACGCGTTGAGCGCGTGCTTGGCCATCTCCGCCGACTCCACGCCCATCCACTCGATGCGGTCGGTGACCGGCGCCAGCAGCGCGGCCACGACCCGGCGCCCACGGTCGTCGCGCGTGCCGACCACGACGCGGTCGGGCTCCAGGAACACGCGCAGCGCGCTGCCCAGGCGCAGGTTCTCGGGTGAGTAGGCCAGCGACACGCCGGCGGGCGCCTCGGCCTGCAGCCGCGCGGTGCAGCCGACCGGGACCTGGGAGGAGATGAGCACGACCGCGCCGTCGTCGACGAGCGGCAGCAGCGTGCGCACGCGGTCCAGGACGTGGTCGACGTCGGCGGCGTCCTGCTCGTCGACCGGCGTGTCGTAGGTGATCCAGACGACCTGCGCGCCGCGCACGGCCACGGCCGCGTCGGCGACGGGGCGCAGCGTCCCGGCGGCCAGGCCGCGGCCGACCAGCTCCTCGAGCCCGGGCTCGAAGATCGGCGGCGTGCCGGCGGCGAGCGCCGCGACGGCATCTGCGTCGGCGTCGTGGGCGGTGACCTCGTGGCCCACGGACGCCAGCGACGCGGCGGTGACCGCGCCGAGGTGCCAGAGGCCGGCGACGCAGACCTTCATCGGTCGCCTCCGGGCGCGGGGTAGCCGTTGCTCGCGTAGGCCTGCTCGACGAGCTCCCAGCAGTAGCGCACGGAGTCGAGGTCGCCGGCCGGCTCGTCGGCGGCGACGGCGGCGCGGACGCTGTCCCACTCCCCGGCCCACGAGACGTCGACCGGGTCGAAGGCGTACACCTTGGCCTCGGGCCGGCCCATCGTGACCGGATCCATCGTGTAGACGGTCAGCGCCTGGGGGCCGTAGGAGCCCTGCAGGCCGTCGACGACCAGCTTGCCGGTCCGGCAGGTGATCTCCATCGAGAACAGGTTCTTCCACTCGGTCCACGTGACGTGCAGCGTGGCCCAGGGCGCCGTGTGGTCGCCCGGCGTGCCGAGCAGGATCGCGGCGTTGTCCTCGACCGGCATGTCCCAGAAGCTCGTGCGCAGCAGCGCCGAGTGCAGCGGCAGCTCGCCGAGCAGCCAGTGCGAGAGGTCGAGCAGGTGCATGCCCTGGTCGGTCATCTCGCCGCCGCCGCCGGTCTTGGGGTCGGCGCGCCACTCGCGGTCGTAGCCCGGGCGGCCGCCGTGGCCGTAGCGCCCGCGCAGGAACAGGACGTCGCCGAGGCGGCCCGAGCGCGCGGTCTCGATCGCCTGGCGGATCGCGGGGTGGAACCGGTGGTTGAACCCGACCTTGGCGACGCGCCCCGACGCGCGCGCCGCCGACGCGATGCGGTCGACGTCGGCCACGCCGATGCCGGCCGGCTTCTCGACGAGCACGTGGCTGCCGGCCTCCAGCGCCGCGACGCTGCTGGGCGCGAGCTGGTCGTGGCTGGTGGCGACCACCACGACGTCGGGCTGGAGCGCCAGGAGGTCGTCGAGCGTCGCGCACGCCGTGCCGCCGAACTCCCCGACGAGCGCCTCGGCGGCGCCGCGCCGGGGGTCGTAGGCGCCCGCGAGGCGGTCCTCGCCCAGCGCGCCCGCCCGCTTGCGGCCCATGAGGCCGCAGCCGATGATGCCGACCGTCAGCGTCACGCCGACTCGTTGCCGATCGCGCCGCGGAACTCGAAGTCGAAGGGCAGCTCGGAGGCGCCGGCGGCCGCCATCGCCTGGCGCGTGTCCTCGGGGCGCTGGGCGTAGACCACCAGGAACCCGCCGCCGCCGGCGCCGACGAGCTTGCCGCCGACGCAGCCCGAGCGGCGGGCCAGGGTGTAGAGGGTGTCGATCCGCTCGCCGGTCATGCCCGGGGAGCGGCGGCGCTTGTTCTCCCAGTGCTCGTGCATGAGCTCGCCGTAGGACTCCAGGTCGCCGGCCTCCAGCAGCGCGCGGCTGCGGTGGCCCATCTCCTTGGTGCGGTGGAGGTTCTCGACCATCGACTGGTCGCTGTCGGACGTCCGCTTGACCTGGTCGGCCAGGATCGCGGACGCCGAGCGGGCCTCGCCCGTGTAGAAGAGCAGGAGGTTGTTGCGCAGCCGGCGCTGGGTGGTGTCGTCGAGGTCGAGCGGGTCGACGGTGACCGACCCGTCGGCCGCGAAGGTGTAGGCGCAGATCCCGCCGTGGGCCGAGACGTACTGGTCCTGCTTGCCGACCGGCTCCTCGAGGATGTCCAGCTCGATCTCGCACGCGGCCTCGGCGAGGTCGCCGGCAGTGATCGAGCGGCGCTTGGCCAGCGACAGCGCCTTGATCAGGCAGACAGTGAACGCGCCCGACGAGCCCATGCCGGTGCCCGCGGGCACGTCGGCGACGACGGCGATCTCCAGCGGGTTGCCGTTCCAGTGGCGCTTGAGCGTCTCGCGGAAGATCGGGTGGCTGATGTCGCAGGGGTCGTCGACCTCCTCCATCTCGGAGTACTTCAGGCGGTAGCGCTTCTGGAAGACCGTGTGCGTGAGCATGTACACGTACTTGTCGATCGAGCCGCTGATCAGGTAGCCGCCGTGCTCGCCGTAGTACGAGGGCAGGTCGGTGCCGCCGCCGCCGAGCGAGATGCGCAGCGGCGCGCGGGAGAAGATGACGCTCACGAGGACACGGACTCCTGGTCGAGGGCGATGCCGGGCTCGGCCTCGAACCAGTCGAGCGTCCGGCCGATCGCCTCGGGGATGGTCAGGGTGGGAGCCCAGCCGAGGGACCGGATCTTGGCCGTGTCGAGGTGGATGACCGGCGAGTCGCCGGCCCAGCCGCGCGTGCCGCCGGTCTTCTCGACGGTGGGCTCCAGGCCCATGCGGGCCGTGATCAGGGCGACGGAGTCGTCGACGACGACCGTGGCGTCGGTGCCGAGGTTGTAGACGTGCGCCCCCGGCGCCTCGCCGTGGTGCGCGCTGGCGACGAGCATCGCGCTCACGCAGTCCTGCACGTACAGGTAGCTCTTCTCCTGGCGGCCGTCGCCCAGCACGCGCAGGGTGGTCGGGTCGCGCCTGAGCGCGCGGTAGAAGTCGATGACGTGGCCGTGGGTGTAGCGCTCGCCGAGCACCGAGACGAAGCGGTAGATCAGGCCCGTGAACCCGTAGCCGTGCGCGTAGGCGGCGATCATGCCCTCGCCGGCGATCTTGGACGCGCCGTAGAGCGACGTCTGGACCGGGAACGGCGCGTCCTCGGGCGTCGGGACGACCGCGGGCTCGCCGTACACCGAGCCGGTCGACGAGAAGCAGATGCGGCGGGCGCCGGCGGCGCGCATCGCCTCGAGCACGTTGGACGTGGCGATGGTGTTCTGCTCGAGGTCGCGCTGCGGGTGGTCGAGGCCGTGGCGGACGTCGGCGTTGGCCTGCAGGTGGAAGACCGTGTCGCAGCCGGCGACCGCGGCGGCGAGCAGGTCCTGGTCGAGGACGTCGCCCTCGAAGAGCTCCGCGCCGCGGTCCAGCGCGCCGGTGAGGAACTCATGCCGGCCCGTCCGGAAGTCGTCGAGGATCGCCACCTCGACGCCTTCGTCGAGCAGCCGGTCGGCCACGGTGCTGCCGATGAAGCCGGCTCCGCCGGTGATGAGGACGCGCTCCATGCAAGGGTTCTACAGGGCGAAGCCGGCTGCCGTGGCATCCCGGTGGAACATCTGCACGGTTTCCAGCGAGAACTGATCCAGATCCTTGCCCAGGCTCTTGACCTTGGGGAGCAGGTCGTGGGTCATCGTGATGATGTGGCAGCCGATCTGCTCGGCCTGCACGAGGTTGAGCACCTCGCGCGGGCTGGCCCAGATGAGCTCGGCGCGCGGGGCGGCGGCCATGATGTCGATCGAGCGCTGCATGATCGGCAGCGGGTCGACGCCCGCGTCGGCGATGCGACCGGCGAAGACCGAGATGCACGACGGAGCGCCGTCGGCGACCGCGGCGGTGATCAGCTCGACCTGCGCGGTGGTGAACAGGGCGGTCACGTTGACCTGCACGCCACCCTCGGAGAGCTCGCGCACGAGGCGCGCCATCGACTCGCCGCCCGTCGTCGTGACCGGGATCTTGACGTAGACGTTCGGGCCCCAGGCCGCCAGCTGCCTGGCCTGGCGGCGCATCTCGGCCTCGTCGTCGGCGAAGACCTCGAACGAGATCGGCTTGTCGCGGATGCGCTCGAGCAGCCGCTGCGCGAAGTCCGCGTAGTCCGTCAGGCCGGCCTTCCACATCAGCGTGGGGTTCGTCGTGAACCCCTTGATCATGGGGTCCGCGGCGAGGCGCAGGATGCCGTCGAGGTCGGCTCCATCGGCGAAGATCTTCGTCGAGATGCGATCGAACATGTCCAATGAACCTCGCTGCCTGGTGGGCGGATGAGCGCAACATCATGCACCGATCATCCGGGCTGCGGCGAAAACGTTGGGTGACAATGCGGCAGGTCGCACGGCGCCGGTGCGCCGGTGCGCCGATCCGGGGTGAGCGATGAGCATGGTCCGACATCCGGCGCGCTGGCCGGCCAGGACGTCGCCGTCGCTGTCGCCGACCATCCAGCTGGCGGGCAGGTCGATCCCGTGGGCCTTCGCGGCGTCCAGCAGCATGCCGGGCGCCGGCTTGCGGCAGTCGCACGGGCCGCGCAGCTCGGCGACCACCGCCTCGGGGTGGTGGAAGCAGTAGCGCCAGTCGTCGATCACGACGCCCTGTGCGTCGAGGAGGTCGGCGACGCGCTCGTGCACCGCCCAGAGGTCGTCCAGCCCGGCCTTGCCCTTCGCCGCGGCGGGCTGGTTGGAGGCGACGACGAGCAGGAAGCCGGCGTCGGCCAGCAGGCGGCACGCCCCGGCTGCGCCGTCGGCCAGCACGACGTCGTCGGCGCGCAGCGGTGACTCGGGACGGCCGTCGGCCGGATCGAGGACGGGCTCGTTGAGGACGCCGTCGCGATCCAGGAAGACCGCGACCGGGCTTCGGGCGGACACGGACGCCATGCTAGATGGGTTGTTCCACGAGGCGGTCCCGTCGATGGCTGGTCCGGGCGGATGCCTGAGGTCGCACGATCTCGCAGCCGATCCTGGTCGGATCGGCAAGGGATCGGGTGGCCTCAGGCGCCGGCCGG